>Ga0214923_10007346_pt1 | contig 12037 bp, 14 predicted proteins | sample LL1510_MetaG_FD_177993 | JGI IMG/M metagenome (GOLD analysis project Ga0214923, IMG submission 177993) | Freshwater microbial communities from Lake Lanier, Atlanta, Georgia, United States - LL-1510 | ecosystem: Environmental > Aquatic > Freshwater > Lake | place: USA: Georgia | collected... | reverse complement strand
GTGGTCGGCCGGTCAACATGTCTGACCGGGAGATTGAGGCCGATGCTCGCGCCGACATGCGGACTTGGGGGGGCGCAGAGCCTGGGTCGGCAAGGCAGGCCCAGTACGATCCGCAGGGATACGCTGAGTGGGAGCGCAGCATTGGCGATAAGATCAGCGCCGACGCACAGAACGAACTGGCGATCAGCGCCTCGCCGTTTGCCAGCCAGATGCGCAAGGACTCCGAGGCGCGGCAGAGCAAGTCCAACATCGACACGCGCCAAAAGATTTACGAGGCTCGCGCCAATCCGCTCGCCCGCAACCAGATGAGCGACGACGAGAAGGCCCGCCGCGCCGCCGTTGTTCGTCGCGCCCAGGCCCGAGGCAACCCGCTGGAGTACCTTGGCCGCGATGACATCAATGACTGGCAGCAGTACGTCATGTCTCGCGCACTGCTTGGCGGGCAGATCACAGACCCGAACGCTGTCAAAGCAACGCACAATCAGCAGCTTACGGAACTTGGGCTGCGAACGGCGATGGGGCGCGGCTTTCAGCCAATCACCCCAGAAACACAAGCGCTTGGTCAGGCGCAAGTGGCGAAGGCCGAAAACGAACTGCCGATCGAAGATCACGCCACTCGCGAGCGCGACAGGAACGAGGGCAAATTGCCCGCCAACTCGTCCGCGGGCCAGCGCGTCTTGGCAAAGATCGCGTCGGAAAAAATCGGGCCGTATGCAACGGACGCAGAGGTAAACGAAGCCGTGCGCGAGGCTGTGAAGTACGGCATCGATGCGGCTGAAGCCGAAGCGCACTTCGCACCCCGCCGTCGTTCGATGTATCAATGGGCCACTGGCACCTAGCGAATGGCGCGCTCACCGCTGTTCGATATTTACGATCCCTACGGAGTCCTGCAGCAGCAGGCTCAGTTTGGAGCGTTGCCCGACGAAGACATTGAGCCTCTCGGCGTAGCGCCGCTTGCTCGCCGCCCGCAACTCTCCGACCTCATGCCAGAGGAGGAGAAGACTGGAATGTTGCGGTCGCTCGCCAACCTGGGGGCCTCCGGCCTGACGGGGCTGGGGTGGCTGCTTGATATCCCTGGCTCGTTTGTGCGCGGCACCATCTCTGGCGTTGCCGAGGGCGATCCGTTCAAGGGTGCGAGGACTGCGTTCGGCTCTAGCGACGACAGGGTCAGCGGGCGCGATCTGCTGCGTCAGTTTGGCGTGGCCGGCGATGACGACAACTGGACGAATTTCGCGACTGGCTTGGCGACCGAGATCCTGACAGACCCCCTCACGGCCCTCAACCCTTTTGCTATTGCTGGCAAAGGTGCTGCTGGAGCGGCCGGCAGAGCGTTGTCCAGGGCCGGCATCTTGGACAACGCCGCGCTCATGGCCCAGAAACAGAACATGGGCGTCCGCAGTTTTCTGCGCAAGCCCGCGCGCGAGATCATCGGCCTGTCCGACAACCCGAATGCCATGCTGGACTTTGCCGATGCCGCCCGCGCCAAGGGCCTGAATCCAGACGATCTGCTGGATCAGCCCGCCGCCGGGTTGATGGAGTTCCGCCTGCCTGGAATGGAGCGAGGGGCGCTGCTAGGCACTGGAGCAATCGGTGACCGCGTTGCCCAAGGCGTTGATGCTTTTGGAGAGGCCCTGAAGACAAATCGATTCACGGCACCCGTTGTCAACCGCTACACCGCAGCCTTCGACCCAACCGTCATGGAGGAGATCGATCCGGCAAAGCAGTGGCGGAACCGTGGTGCGTGGGCCGAGGCTCAGAAAAACGAACGCGACCTGCTGGAGTGGGTGGCCGAGCGGACGCGAGCGGCGGACAAGGTCGGGAAGGTGGGCGACTTCTCGTTTTCCAACCCCCGCATACAGGCGGCGGTTCGCGACACCATCGAAGCCAATCGCGATCCTGCGCAGATCGCCAAGCTGGCGGACCAGGAGGCCGTCGCTGCGTTGGAGTCCGTGCCAGAATGGAAGGCGTGGCGTGACGACGTTGCCGATCGCCTCCAAGAGACGCGGCAGAAGCGAGCCGATCTCGGCCTTGAGGCCCCTGACGCCCCAAGTCTGGAGGGCACAGGCTTCTTCCCGTCGCAGTCGGTGTGGTTCAACAATCCACAGGCCCCCGACCTGCCCAATCGCATTGGCCGAGAGGCGGTGTCGTATGAGCGCGGGCCTAGGGTACTGAATGTTGACGATCTCGTCGGCCGCTCCCGATCGCCCAAGACCGACCTTGAGCGCCGCAGCGAAACATTCCGCCGGCTGATGGCAGGGCCGGAAGGTCGCGCGCTGCAGGATCGCTTGATCGCGGCAGCGCCAGAGCAAACGCCAGCGATCATTGACGACGCCTTTGCCAAGCTGGGATTGGATTCGCCGTTTTCTAAGGTGAAAGCGGACGGGCTGTCGATTGCAGACTTGGATCAATACTTGGCGCAGGACGACATCCTGCCGTCCGATCGCAAGGCGTACACAAAGCTCCGCAAGTCCTTGATCGACCAACAGGACGAACTCAAGCGCGACCTGGGCGACACGCTTCGACTGTCCGACCGCCAGTTCTCAACGGCCAACATGGGCCTGTTTGACCAGCACACCGTGAACGACATAGTTCGTTACGGCTTGGGGGATGCGAGGGCGCAGGCCAACGCCAAGATCGTCCTAGATGATCTCATTCAAAACATATCGCGCACGCCGGCCGCATCCGTTGCAGGCGGCGGCAACCTGAGTTTCCTTGAGGCTGCGCAGTCTCTGGGGTTCAACAAGGATGCCCTGACCAAGGTCTTGCAGAAGAGGCTTGGCGAAGACATCGATGTGTCGCGCCTGTCGATCAACGAGAAGGCCATCGACAACCTGAAGAAACTGGCTCCGGGTCGGCAGGCTGCAGACCCATCGGCACTGGGCAAGTTCTGGGATACCTACACCAATGCGTTCAAGGTTGGCGCTCTAGCCAACCCGGCCTATCACACGCGCAACCTGTACTCTGGCTATCTCTCCACGCTGATGAGCGGCGGCGGTAATCCGGCATCCAGCATCCTGGACTGGTACGCCGGACGGCAGGCTGGCCTTGGCAACTACACCAAGCGAGGGCTGTTCGGCCTCATGCCTTCCGTGCTGGACAGGATCAAGCTCGCCCCGCGATACGCGAACTTGAGCGACGACGAGGCCATCGATGCCTTCCTCCGAGAGTCCGCACGCAATCGTCTTGGCGGAGGCTTGGTGAACGACGCGGAGGGCGTGACCGAGCAGGCGGCCAAGGCCCTGTATCCTGGGGCCGACGCAGCGCCAGCCCCGCCTCTCATTGGCGACAACGGCATTCTGTACGACCCTAATCGCCGGCTGGAAGAGTGGGCGACGGTAAAGGGCATCGACTGGGGCGGCATTCTGGGCGACAGGCGCGCGCCAGCCGAGACGACCAACCCATTGCTGCAACTGCATGAGCGTGTTGGCAAGCAGGTCGAAGACGCGAACCGACTTGGCACATACATCGGCATGCTTCGCCAAGGAGCAACGCCCGACGCGGCGGCGCGCGAAGTGTTCAAGACTCAGGTCGATTATTCGCCCCGCGCCTTTACCGAGTTTGAGCGCAAGCTGAAGCGGCTGGTGCCCTTCTACTCATACACGCGAGGGATTGCCCCGTCTGTTGTTGACAACCTGCTGTATCGGCCCGGTCACCTGCAGGGCCAGAGCATCAGAGCAATCAGCCGTGCGTCAGAGCCGAACGAGGAGTTCTTTACTCCCGAGTACCTGCGGCAGAGTGCCGCCATTCCGATCCCTGGCGGCTCGCCGGCCGAGGGATTGCAGCGGTACGTCAACAACATCGACCTGCCATACGAAGGACTAGTCAACCTGTTCTCGCCGGGAATCGGCAACACCCCGTCGCAGAGGCTGCTGAACTCTGCTCAGAAGACCGGCATGAACGCGCTGGGCATGCTCAACCCGCTGATCAAAGCCCCGCTGGAAATGATAATGAATCGCCAGCTTTACAGCGGCCGAGAGCTTTCCGACCTGTACTCGTCTTTTGAGAACGCCGTTGATCCGCAGTACGGCCCGCTTGCGAGGGCCGCCGAGCAGGTGTTCGTCAACTTGCCGGGCGGATCGAAGCTCAACTCCATCATCCGCACATCGGCCGACGAGCGATTGTCTCCGGCCGAGCGGGCGACCAAGCTGCTGATCAACAACCTCGCCGGCCTGAAGGTGACTGACGTTGACCAGGAGAGGACGAAGAGGCTGGCGGCACGCGAGACGCTGGACGAACTGCTGCAGTCCACGCCCGGCGTGCGGACATACGAGAACGTGACCGTGCCCGAGGATGTCCTCCGCACTATGCCCGAGGCCCAGCGGCGGCAGTACCTGCTCTACAAGATCATCCAGAGCGAAGCCGCCAAGCGCGCCCGAGATAAGAAGAAGCAGGAAGCGGCTCTAGACCCGCTCCAAGTGCTGGGCGTCGTCAACCGATAGACGGCACTGGGCGGCGCAGATCAGCCATTAAAAGCTGGTCTACATAGTGCCTCTGAGCGAGGCCCGGGGTTCTGTGCCCCAAGTGTCCAGTGGCGGATATTCCCGCCATTTCTGCGTAGGTCGCACTGGATCTACGCAGGTACTTGCCGCTTCCGGTGAGGCCCGCTTTCTTGACCAGCCGGCGCAGAGAAATTATGATCTGCGACCTTCCGACGAGCGACCCGAAGATCCGCGGGCCGCATCGCGGCAGGGTTTGAATCGCGTCAAGCGATGGCTGGTCAAGGAGGACGACATGGGGCGTGCGAGTCTTTCGCATAACCAGAGCGAGCCGGTTGCCTCGCAACTGGTCGTAGGTGATGGCAAGCATGTCGCCCAGCCGCAGGCCGCTGCTGTAGCCGACAAGAATCCAGGCAGGCAGCAGGATGCGGTACGGGCATTTGAGCGTACCTCCCGGCATCTCCGCTGCTACCGCAAGCAGGCTCCGAAGTTCCTCATGCGTCCACGCTCTGACGAGGGGGGGGTCAGCCTTGACCCGGCGGAGGGGGCGACCTATACTCGCGTCCACTACCAACCCGTCCCGGAGGGCGGCTTTCCGCAGGGTGTTCAACATCCGGCGGTGGTTTTGGACTGTGGTCGGAGCGAGTCTATGCAAAGCGTCGGTCAGGTAGGCGTCGATGCGGGCGACGGTCAAGTCGCTGACGAGCCAGGGAAGGCGCTTGCACAAGACAACCAGTTGTTCGGTGTAGCCGGGCGAGGCTCCGACAGTGCTGGCGTACTGGCGCGCGAAGTCAAGCAGGGTGAGCATCGGAGTGGTGGGCTAGGGACCGCCGTTGGGGGAGAAGAGTACCCAGTTGACGGCACCCAGCCACCCCCCCGGAAATTCGCTACAATCACCACCCAGGCACCCCTAGCTCAATTGTCTAGGTGGCACCCTTGGGTGACGCGGGCATACGCATGCCTGCTCCCCATCATATCCACCATCTGGGTGGGTTCTCTAGCCGTCGCCTTGGTCCTGCAGGCGACCGGCTGCGCCATGACCCTGGCCCTATTGGGACACCTTGGTCGGGCGCGCTCTGAGCTACGGAGAGGGCTGTTCCCCAGGAGGGGGTGACGAGGGATCGACTGCGCCCCAAGGACGGGGCTTTTAACTACGGAGGTGTACGGATGACCAGCTTGCCACGGAAGGTGATCGGCATGAGTGCGGCCGACTACTTCTCCCAGAATGATTTCCTGTCGCGCTCGTTCTTGCACTCAGTCGCCAAGTACGGCGGCGAGGCCCAGCGGTGGATGGACCAGGGCTACCCGCTGTTCACGGGCAATGCCGCCACCACGCATGGCAGCAACTTCGACGCTCTGGTTATGGCGGTGGCGGAGGGCAAGAAGTTCTCCGACATCGTCCAGGTTCCTCCGCCCGATGTCCTCGCAAGCAATGGCTCCCGCAGAGGGAAGGCGTACGAAGACTGGCGGGACAAGGCCAAGGCGAAGGGCATCATCGATGTCAACGCCGAGGATGCCTGGAAGTTGGAGCAGATGCTGAACCATCTGCTTGAGAACCCGGCGGCCAAGCGGTTGGTGGACGAGACGACTGAGACGCAGGTGTCGGTGTTCTTTGAGGTCAACGGTCACCGCTGCAAGGTTCGGCCTGACGGCTGCACCCCGACGCTGTGGTGGGACTTGAAGTCCACCTCGTCAACGTGGGATCGGCTGTACCGCAGCGTGTTCGACTTTGGATACGCGGAACAGCAGTGGCTCTACACCGAGGCGGCCAAGGCGATTGGCTACGACGACTTCCGTATGCCGTTCGTCTTCGTCCAGACGATGCCGCCGTTCGCATGCCACGTTTTCTATTTGCCGCAAGAGTTGGTGAACGAGGCGGGGCTGCGGATGCTCCGCGTGATGGAGGAGGTGCGCCTTCGCAGGGAGACTGGTGTCTACGAACCGGCCGATGCCGGCGAGATCACGGAACTCCAGATTCCCAAGTGGGCGCTGAAGCAGGAGGAGGAGGTGGTGATCGTATGACTGAAGAATCGATCAAGGGCGTGGAGGAGGCAATTCATCGCATTGCCGAATCGTTGCATAGCGAAATCCGCGACATGGAAGGCAGACATATCGCTCCATGTTCCCAAGAGGGAACGTCGCTTCGCAGCCTGTCGCATGCCGTTGCGGCCCTCGCTTGGGGTGCGGATTCGATAGCCCATGCCATTGAAGATCTCGCGAAAGCCATATCGCAAACCCATGGGAGGGATGAGTGATGACTGACAACAACAACATTCTGGGGCCGTCGTCGTCCCCGGACACATCCGAGTTGACCAAGGCTCTCGCTAAGGCGCAGGCCGAGTACAAGGCGGTTGAGTTGGATTCCAGTAATCCACACTTCCGCAGCAAGTTCTCGTCCTACGCCACCTGCTGCGATGCCTTGCGTGGCCCGCTTACGAAGAACGGCTTGGCTCTGCCGGACTTCCGGCCCGGCCTCGTCGGCAATCAGTGGGTGCTGGTCGGGACGCTTCGTCACAGCAGCGGCCAGTACATCACCGGCATCTCGCCGCTGGTGAACCCGAAGGGTGACATGCAGGGTTTCGGTGCAGCCATGACGTACGCCAAGCGGACGTTGCTCATGGCCCTGACCGGCGGCTTCAGCGGCGAGGCCGACGACGACGGCAACAGCGTGCAGGCCACTGCGGCCTCGCGGCCGGCACCGGCCAACAGCGCCGCCGGCCTTCAGCGTGAGCAGGAGTGGAAGGCTCGTCTGGCAGAAGCCAAGAGCGAGGCCGAGGGCAAGAAGATCATGGCCGAGGTGGAGCTACGCCTCCGCGAGAAGGCCATCGACCGTGCGGTGTTCGATAGGTGCCGGGCTGAGTACGCCCGGCTTTGGAAGAAAGAGGAGGTGACGAATGGCTAATGGATTTCAGAAGTTCATCGCGGCCGGCAACCTGACCAAGGATGCCGAGAGCCGAATGGTCGGTGAGACTGAAGTCGGGAAGTATTCGATTGCGATCAACGGGCGGAAGGACAAAGTCCTGTTCGTTGACTGCGATCACTGGCGCGTCGGCGGCGTGTTGCCCTACCTCACCAAGGGAACTCAGGTTCTCGTTGAGGGTGAGCTTGAGCAGCAGTCCTGGGAGAAGGACGGCCAGAAGAAGTCGAAGTTGGTCCTGCAGGTTCAGCGCCTGCAGTTGATCGGCGGACGCTCGCAGAAGCAGGAAGCGGACGAAGAGTTCGTTTCCGAGTTCCGCTAGAGCGTTCGCCACCCCCGGGGGCCGGTCCCTCCGCCCGCCCCCGGGGGTTCTTTTAACACGCAAGGATCATGCAGATGGAACTGCGCGACTACCAGACAGAGATTGTTGAACGCAACTTGGACGCGATGCAGCGTGGAGTGAAGTCCACGCTCAACGGACTGTTCACGGGTGCTGGCAAGACGGTCATCTTTTGCACGCTGGCCGATCGCATTCCGGGCAGGACGCTCATCATCTGCCCGCTGCGAGAGCTTGTGTGGCAGGCGGTGGACAAGGTCCGTGAGATAACCGACGCGGACCCCGACATTGAGATGGCGGACTTCTACGCCGAGTCCGACTACTGGCCGTCCAAGGTGATCGTCGCATCGAAGCAGACGCTCTTCGCCCGCCGCGGTGGGGAGCCTCGCTACAAGCGGTTCGACGGCTTTGAGTTGGTCATCGTTGACGAGGCGCACCTCATGTGCAGCGAGCCGGTGGTGGAGATGCTCCGCCATTTCAACGCGCAGGGCGCGATGGTCGCAGGCTTCACCGCCACACCGTTTCGGCAGGACGGCCAAGCCATGTTGGAGGCGTCGGCATGAACTACTACCAGGAGTCTCTCTGCAACTACGACCTGCGGTGGGCCATCGACAACGGGTGGGCTGCTCCGCCCGTATGCCGGCTCGCCAGGGTTTCCAGCCTAGACCTGTCTGGCATCAGGGTGTCGGGCGGCGACTTCAACCAGGAGGCACTTTGCAAGGCCATTGAGGCCGAGGCCACGCTCCACCGCATCGCCCTCATTACGGAGCAGGAGCGCGTCGGCCAGACGGTTGTGTTCACGCCCAGCGTGGCGTCGGCCAAGGCTGTGTGCCACTACCTGAGCAACAACTACGAGGTGCCGTCCACCTACGTCTACGGGACGATGCCTGACGAGGAGCGGGCCGAGGCGCTGCGGCGGTTTAAGACACGCGAGGTACAGGTGCTGGTCAACTGCCAAGTTGTGGCGGTCGGCTTTGACTATCCGCCAACGCAGACGCTGATCCTTGGCAGGCCAACCAAGAGCCGCTCGTTCTGGCTGCAGTGCGTCGGCCGTGCCACTCGTCCTCTCCCGGGCACGGTGGACTTCGCCGCCTCCACGCCCGAGTCGCGAAGGGCCGCCATCGCAGCGAGCGCCAAGCCGCACTTCAAAATCGTTGACTGCACCGACTCGTCGCTGGATCACCGGCTCATTACCAGCGTGGACATGTTTGTCGCTGGCGATCCTGCGGTGAAGGACGCCGTGAAGAAGGCGGCGCTGGAGGCCCCTGCCCCGCTGACGCAGGAAGAACTGGATGCCCTTGCCCTGAGGGAACTGGAGCGGCAGCGCATCGCCCAAGAGATCGAAGCCCGACGGCAGGCGATGAAGGGCCGCGCCACCGGCAGTGTTGTCGGCCGCGACGTTGACCTGCAGTTCACCGGCAAGCGGTCAGTCGGCACCTACACAAATCCACTGAAGGGCAGGTACGCCGGCTATCGCATGTCGGAGTTGCCAGACCACTACGTCCAGTGGGGCGAGCGCACGCTGAAGGGATGGGTCCGCCAGCTTTTTGGGAAGGAGTTGCAACGCAGATGGAACGCACGGACGACCTACTGATTGATGAGACAGTGCAAGAGATTTTGTATCGGTTCGATGTGGATCACACGTTTCCCACACAGTTCACCCAAGGAGGGGATGATGGCAAGAAGAGCAAGGGTTCCTGGTTGTCTCGCTTTTGGTCGCGGTGTGCGGCACTCCTTGGCCTTCGTTCACACGCTGCATCGCAGGTGCGTGATCAACCGGGAGGCGGCAGGCAGGGTGGCAAGTCAGTTGTCCCTGGACCAGCAGCAGGTGGAGGGGGTTGTGCGCCTGCTGCGGGCGATCAACTACCTGCCCAGCTTTGAGCGATTGGCACTCATTGCTCAGCGTGACCCGGGCCTTGATGACAACGACATCGGGGAGATCTTTGGCAAGACGCCCGATTGGTCGGAGGCCGTCCGCGAGCGGGCGGATGCCATCCGCCTGAGTGAACACATTCCGATTCAGTACGAGGTGCTGACAGAGATGGACTTCATCTGCGACATCGCTCCGGCGGCGCAGATGGTCCGAGACTCCCGGCCATTGGCTGGCCGTCAAATGGAGTCGCACCGGATGGGAAACATCCGGTCATTCTCATGGAGGGGTGACAGTGCATCGTTCGTTCCGATCGGCATTGAATAGCGGCCATCGCGCCGAGCGTGCGTGGGTTGATGACGTTCGGGCCGCCGGCCGGTCGGTGGCTCACGGAAAGAAAGTGGTGATTCAAAAGCACAACAAGAACACGGACCACTGCGAATCGCCGGACGCAGTGGGCTTGTTCAGCCTGGAGATCAAGGAGAGATCCATCTCGTTTACGTCACCGGAGGACTACCCATACGACACGGTTTTTGTGGACGACATGCGTGGGCTGGAGCGCGAGACGCTGCAGCATTTGGCGTACGTCTACCGCAGCAAGCCGACCGGCGCATGGGTGTGGCTGACGCCGCTGGACCGAGATGACAGGTGGGTTGTGAAGGAAGTCTTTGACCGAGGGCGCGGGCACATCGTACCCACGCTTGTCGCACCCAAGGACTGCCTGCGGCCGGCGGAGGCATTGCTGTCGTTTCTGTACCCGCATGGGTATCTGGAGTGGGTTGATGGAGAGTCAGGTCTGTTTGTCGAAGGAGGTGGAGAAATTGAAATCCGAAAACGACACGTTGAGAAAACTGATCCGACGCCTAGAGGCCGAGGTCGCAAGGCTGCGCGCAAAAACGATAAGCATGTGGGGTGACGAATGAGCTACATCGACACCATGCCGGCAGAGATTTGGTGGGGCCTTGTCCTTTCTGTTTCTTTCCTAGCCTGGAGGTATCGCCATGTGGTTTAGTACTGAGCCACCGAAGCAGCGCCTTTACGAAAACATTTTGAAATTCAGAACGCACAACACCAACATCCGAACATGGGTTGAGCGCGAACCCGAGGGGCCGGCGGCGGACACTGACTGGATGGAGATCAGCGATTTCATTGCCGCCAACCGCCAGTCGATTGATTCGCAGGACTACCGCACTACTGCGGATCTGCTGTGTACGAAATTTCCAAGAATCTGCGCCGTAGAAATCATGTCTGGGTCGGCGCACCTGGGCGTTCTTCTGTACCCGAGGTGGCCGTGATCATTCCGATTGAACTTACCGAAGACGACTGGGAGCGGGTGTGCGACATCCTGTCGAACGCTGCCGACAACGCAGCCGACATGCTGGCAGACGAGGAAGACGAGCATGTCGCTTCCGAGCTTGAGCAGGATCAGATTCACTCCGCCCGCTTGTATCACTTTATCTGCACCACCGTAAGCTTAGTCATGCAAAAGCGTGCCGAGAGCAAGTGGCGTGGCCCTCATTGGAACTAACAATGAAAGACATCGTCAACGAACTGCGCGACCGCTCGTATGCAAGCAAGGCCAAAGACCCGCTGCGCGAGCGAGCGGCGGACGAAATGAATGCCCGCGACCATTTCGCCGCTGCGGCGTTGACGGGGCTGCTGTCGAACTCCATGGCGCCAGAACAGGCGATAAGCCAATACGTTCGCATAGCAGCCGCCTACGCCGACGCCATGCTCCGCGAGCGGGATCGAACGAAAGAAAAACAAGCCAGTTTTTCTTACACAAATCATGACGCCGCGCCGGCGGCGAAAGCCACAAAGTGCGGAGGAACTTCGCATGACGCTGCGGGCACCGGCAACACAACGTCTCCACCCGTCGCAAGCACCGGCCCGATAAACCGGCACGCTGCGAGTCAGTCACCGGACGCACAGTGCGGTGGAGGCGAGCCCCTAGACGACACGCGGCCCGACACAAAGGGAGAAGCGACGGGTGAGCGGGGGCACCATATTCCAGATTCCAGAACGCGAAACATCGTCACCCGTCTGCGGCGGTGGTGTCACGCCGTTGACGCGGAGTCTGCGCAAGACTTGATGGACGAGGCTGCGAGCGAGATTGAGCGGCTGCGAATCCGAGATTACGAGCGCGAGGCCATCGCAGCGGCGGCAGCGTCGGTGATGCTGGATGACGACAGCAACTGGACGACTTTAAAGGAACTGCTTGAGAGGACGAAGTGATGTTATCCGAAGCCGAGATCGACGCACTGGAGTACGTTGTCGAAGAAGGGCGCATCGCCTGCATGGAGGACTACGGCATCCTGCGGTCGCTGCTCGTCAGGCTGCGGCCAGAGTGGGAGGCGAAGCCGTGAGCATCCAATCCAGAGCCACTCGCCCCATATCGCTACGCGATTTTGGTCGCGCAGGTGCCGCTCCTGAATTGGTTGGCGACTTGGTGTTGTCGCCACCATCGCGAGAGCAGC
>Ga0214923_10007343_pt1 | contig 12040 bp, 9 predicted proteins | sample LL1510_MetaG_FD_177993 | JGI IMG/M metagenome (GOLD analysis project Ga0214923, IMG submission 177993) | Freshwater microbial communities from Lake Lanier, Atlanta, Georgia, United States - LL-1510 | ecosystem: Environmental > Aquatic > Freshwater > Lake | place: USA: Georgia | collected 2015-10-15 | reverse complement strand
AACATGCATTTCCAAGCGAAGACAACAGAGCAAAGGTGGCAAAAATGGATGATTTGATTGAAAAAATAAAGGCGTATCTTGAGAAAAATCCAGACAGCACGGCCCGGGTTATTTGTCGGAGTATTGGCGTGGACAAGCATTATGTAAACAGTTGTTTGTACTCAAATGAAGACGTTCATTTTGTAAAAGAAGGCATGGCTCCACCACTTTGGCGAAATTGCGAGAAAGCTCCAGCCGTTACTCGAAAAGATAAGCCACCAATTTTGGCAAGAATGGACAAGTTGGACAGACAATTAGAGTCAAGAATTAATCGGCGAGAGACGCGAGAGATTCGAGAAGAAAGAGTGCTTGGTGGCGATGCCTGGAATAGTCTCGACGCCGTTTTGGGCGCCGAGGACGAATCACCTCAAGGCCCAGACACGGATCTGTCGGTTCAGGACCTATTAGACGACAGAGATTAGATCTAAGCGAAATTTGTCAGTTTAAAGAATCCCAGTTCATGTCAACCAGGTTTACTTGATTCATTGAACTAGCTAATTTTGTTGTGAGTTCAATGCCCAGAGAAGTTGCCAGCACAAATGTAGTAAACGATGCCGTCGATGAGGTTTTATCAAGAGATTGAAAAATTCTGGTTACAGTCTCGGTCTTGAGTTCTTTTGTCCGCGATTCGGTCAAAAGCTGAACCACGTGGGCGATGCTCAGGGGCGAAACTTCTTCAGTAAACGCCTTGGGAAAAGTCTCGGCAAGAAGCTTTAGGGCTGCAGAGGTCTCTTCGCTTGGGGCTTGGAGTGGAAATTGTTTTGCTTTGCTCAATGCCGAGAGAAGGGTGTCTTTAATGGCTTTTCTCTTGAGTGGGTCTTTTTTAAGTCTGATGTCAACCCACTCTATTACACACGCGAGATAGAACTGCTCGGAGTCTCGCGTGGCAGCAACAGCATCAGCAATTTTACGAATGTTGCTGAGAAGAGTTTCAGCATGGGCGGGTTTAGTTTTAACGGGTTCGTTCGGGCGCAGTACAAGACGGGCAATGTCATTCCATTTATATCTGTCTGCTCGTTTGGTTTTTGACGAAAGCGGAATATCGAAGGTTCTTTGCAAAAGATCTGCTGCATCGCACGAAGCTGTAATTGTTTCATTCGTGACCCAGTAAAGCCATGCCTGCTCAAATGATGGCGACGAAAGTTGAATCCCACACTTACTGCCTATGTTTCGGTAGTACTCAAGGTGTTCAAGTGAAACTGGTTGGTGTTGGATTACATCAGAAAGATTTAATTGCACAATTTCACCGGGGTACGAACGATGTTTTTGGGCTCTCTTTGGCCAAGTGTCTTCAATTACTAAAACAAATAGGTCAATTGATGATCCAATTTTTGTGAACGGCGCCGAACAGAAAACCTTTTCCATCTCGCGATGTGAGGCCGGATTAGCGACTTTTACAGGTCGTCGTTTACTTACACGGATTGATCCGCGAGCGCAGAGATTCAGCCACTCAGTTGAATTGATCGCTAGCAAAGTTTGGCCTGAATCAGACTGTGTCATTGTCAGTAGTCACGTTTCTGTTTGATGAAAGTTTTGAGTAGATAAGTCGGGATTTCATCAATAAATCTATGGGGCGCGTCGTGATAGGAGAGGTATAGACGATCGCGGGCGCGTGTGGACGCAACGAAAAAGATTCGCCGTTCTTGGTCGTCAGAGGCACCTTTCATAGGTTCTAGAGAAATCTCTTCGGTTAGGTGGGGCAGAAATACGTTCGCAAAGTCAAGCCCTTTTGCGCTGTGGTAGGTCATTAGGTAGACCATTTTTTTGAAGTCGCTGTCATACAACGAGCCGCTACCGCCACCAAAGACTTGTAGCGGTGACTTGTTTTTCTTGAGATAAGCGTTTATTTCCTTAAATGGATCGGCTGTTTCGCCAATTTCAGGACGCTCGCCGTCTTTAACGCTGGGCGGGACACCTTGGTACGACTTAGTCACCGCAATTGTTGCAATGAACTTGTCAAGAAGAGCTTTACTCGGAAGCAGAATTGCACTCGGGCTTTCTTTGGCCGACACACGAACCGCCTCTTCAAACACTGTCTCAAACTCGTTGCGCATTGAGGAACCTTTGTAAATTCGCGCTTGTTCATTGTCTTGTCGAACAGTGGTTTGAGTCACAACCTTTGCATCCGTATATACGGATGTTGCAATATCAAAGACATTCTCATTTATTCGATGAATCTCACGTAACTGGTGCTCTTTGGCCGGTTTAATTGAGGCGTTCAATTCTGCAACTGAGCATGCAGAGCGGTAGATCGATTGGTCTAAGTCTGCAGCAATCACAAGTACATCTGATTTTTTCGCAAGTGAAGGAAGTACACGGCTTGGAATATCCTGCATCTCATCAGCAACAACAAGGTCGTAGTTATTGCGCAGCTTTCTGAGACCATTAAATGTGGAAATATCGATTCTTTGTTTTGCGGTCTCGGACAGGCCTGATTCAACTAAGTCTTTTAGTGCGTGAGTAAAAGTTGCAAAACAAACTTTTACTGGGGGCTTGGCAGTTGCTAGCCGCTCTAAAACGTGAGTAAGCACGATGGTTTTGCCCGACCCAGCGAATCCCTTAACCCAATGATTCTCGTCTCTATTTTCGATGATATTTTCAATTGCGCGTGCCTGTACGGCATCAAGATCATTTATTGAGACCATCCACTTCATTGACTTCCCCAATCTGTAAATCAGCCCAACGAGAGGCTAGTTGTTGGCAGTCGGATCGCTTGTGGGAACTTCAATCTTCTAGTAATACTGTCCTAAGACTGTCCCTTTGGCAGGAATTGTTCGTCTTACCAAAGACTCAATTTGGTCTCATCTAGCTGGGTTGTTGGCGTAGATCATCTCACCAGAACTCGTTTTAACCTCTATGGGCATTGATCCATCGTTCCAAGGTTGAGAATTTAAGTCTTCAACTGAAAACTCTGATATCGGTATCATTTTGAACCAGCGATTTCGTCTTGAATCTGGGTCAGGGTGGAATCTGAAGCCCAGGGCCTTTAGCTTGTCCTTGACGTTGAATGATTTAAAGACAGACAGCTCTAGAAATTGCCGACCGCTATTTGTTGGTGCGGGGAACTCACCAATATTGAGTTCTTCAATAGACTCCAAAAACTTCGATTCTCTGATAAACGGGCTGAGGTTGCTTGAGTTTCCAAAAATCACGAGTGTCGTAACTGCTCGCGAGAGTGCGACGTAAAGCAGTCGTCTCTCTTCGTCAATTATTTTCGCTTCGTTGTCACCAAAAAGCCTAAAGAATTCCCAAGTTGGATGAATAAGTGGATATGAATTTTGATTTGCGTCAATGACTATTACTGCGTCACTTTCAAGTCCTTTGAACATATGAGTTGTAGAAATTGAAACTCGTTGCCTGTCCTCAGTTTTAAGAAATGAATCAAGGTGCTTTTTGAATTTTTGTAGATCACTGTCGGCGGTTATTGCTAAGTTTGCATAATTAACTTTGTATTTAATTCGATTTGTGCGCGACAAGATCGTAATTTCTTCGTGGGAAGTTAGTAACTTGTACACAACTCTAAGCAATAGTGGTGTTATTTCGTCGTTTTGATGTTCAAGAGCCTCAAAACTAGTTGGCGTGAATTGATCGTGATAGGTGATGAGCACCTTCCCAGACTTCAAGTCTTTTGCAGTTGCCTCATCACCGAACTCTCTCATTAGAGCATTGCCAGCATTGACTATTCTTGCCGCCGATCGATAATTTGTGTGTATCCATTTGGTGTCGCTACTTTGAAAAAGGTTTTTTTGGGCAAAGTCACGGAAATAGGACAGATCCGATCCGGCAAATCCGTTAATCGCTTGCCAGTCGTCGCCCACACACAGGAATTGCACCGATGGGCTGTTTCTTTTGATCCCAGTGAGCATGCGATAAAACAACATTGAGAAGTCTTGGAACTCATCTACGAGCACGTGTTGGACATTTGAGAGATTGCCCACCTCTTGGCCTTTGTTTCGGGCAAATGAAGCGAAGCCACTATTCAACAAGTCACATGCTCTAATTAAAAGACCGTCAAAGTCTTCTAGCAAGCCAGGCTGTAACAACTCAAGATAGTGGCTATACAGCTCTTGACCGATTTTGGCAAAGCTTTTCTCGTAAGAACTCTGAAAGTCATGGCTACTTATTAGGGCTTCAAGTTCTTGGCTGCTTAAATCAAGTTTTCGACATCTTTGAATGAAAGTCTTCACAGATTTAGTGAAGGTATCGATTGCCCTGGGTTTCAGTTTCCGCCACACTTCTTCGTCAGAAAGTTTTCTAGTCTTCAAACCGAGGGTTTGTAACTCGCTAATCAGATCTGTTTCAAATTCAGTACCAGTGTTTCTAATGTCAACTGGAAATCTTTCAACAAGACTCCAGTTTGGTTTTTTGATCCAAAATTCTCGTTTTTTAGCTGACGAAGAGTCGTACTCACTTTCGCCGACGAGACCAAAGTATTCGATGGCGATACCTGAATCAGCCCCGAGTTTGATTGAAAAGTCTGGCCGATAGTTGATACCGCCCCATTTGAATGAGCTCTCGTAGGCGTACTCAATAGAGTTCTCGAACAAGATATTGGCGATAATCTTCTCGCCTAAGGACTTGACGTACTCACCATTTAGGGTTTCATGCTGTAGAGATCTTTGAAAATTGAGATCATCGAGTTTGCTAGCGTCAAAGTTGTTTTCAGCGATCGCATCCCAGCTACCTCGAAAATACTCGAGCATGACAGCACGAACTCGCTCAATAAAACTTGGTTTACTAATTTCAGAATCAATTAGTTTCTGTATTTCTCGGCTTTGTTTTTGGGATTTTGAATTGGGGTCATCAAACATGAGTGACTCATCAGGGTGTACAAGCGCATATGCGAGAGCATGAAAAGTCATAACGTGGGGAAGCTTCTCATCAAGAAATTGCTTAAGGCGTGCCCGCATCTCGTCGGCTGCCTTTCTATTGAAAGCAAGTAAGAGGATTGAATCTTCGGGTACTTTGCAATGTTCAATAAGAAAAATCGCACGGGCTACAAGAGTTCGAGTTTTGCCACTACCTGCACGCGCAGTAACTTTCAAGTTACCTTTTATGTGGCCAACAATGAGAGCTTGCTCAAAATCGAGTTCAACCCCAAGCTTGCCCTTTACCCATACGCGCACAAATTCTGACTTGAACGTGTCGTAATCACGTCGGTTGAAGTGGTTGGTTAGGGGTAAAGTTGCAAAAAAGTCATCTGCTTTCAAGAAGTCGTTAGCAAAAATGAAAGTCAACTGGTTTTTTATTTCTGCAGTTTTATTTTCTCTTGCTCTCTTGATATCAAGTTCTTCAATTAAATTTTTAATCTCCGAAGAATCTTGCTGTTTAGGTTGAAATCTTTTGTCAAGATTTTGAAGCCGACGCTTTGCTTGGAAATTTGGTCGCTTCTTTAAAATTTCGACCAGATCTTGCCATTGATCCGGTGTAGAAAATTCTTTAATTGCATTCAATAACGCTTGAATTTCATTGCCCAAAATTGGGTCTGTCTTGTCGAAACTTAATACTGAAACAATTGCGTATATAAATTCAGCGTCACTTTGTTTCTCTGTATCCCATTTGTCAATTAGGGCATTCAGGAGCTGATTAAGTTGATTACTAGACATGATAAAACCATAGTTTTATCGGCAGCCACGAACTAGTTCGACTCATGGAATCGGTTGAATCCAGGGCACAGTTTTGTGTTGATGGTGCTTACTTGTGCGGAATTACCAAGTAGCCCTAATTGTGAAGTGGACAAGTTCATCAAAGAAGTAAGAGCTTTACATATGTATAGAAAACCGCTGGACGTTCACCAGTATCTTCGGTGTGGCCACGGCGCAACTATGCACGGCCCGTTTAACTCGCCGAGGGCATGAATTCTTGTACGAGGGCGTTGGGTGCCGCCCAGTTGAGGAAGTGACTGTTGCTAGCGAAGCGAACGGGTTTGAATTTTTTACCGCCCCGTTTTGATCGTTGTAGAACCTTGCATTGGTATTGGTATTTACACCTTGATTATGTTGCATCTTGTCTTTGTCGTCGAGCAACGGTGATGCCTTCGCAATGTCAATGATCAACGAAGATGAAGAACTGTGGCAAACGAAGGTCAGTGGCTCTGCGGTTGACTCTTAGATTATTTACACGAGTTTGGTGACGGCCTATGGAACTAAGCACTGATTGATTCCGAAATTTCTGCAAAGAATTCGGGAATTAAACAACTCAGGGTCGCTGTTACACCTATCGTCTATTCTTGAACAGTGGTTCAATCAACAGGAGGAAATTCTTTGGTGCAAAGTGAACTCTCAACCTACATTAACCAAACATTTGGTGTCTCTGAGTCAATTTTCCAAAGCGCACTCGAAATGAGCCCAGGGTCTCAAGGTGCGATCTTAGGTGCCGTTAGCGAGATTCTGCTTAAGCAACAACTCGAAGAAGAAGGCTTCGAAGTCTTGCGAATAAGGAAAAGCCAAGTGGCGGAAATGACAACAAGAGCTCAGGAGCCCGTGGGGACTTTTATTTCCGACCTAGTGGATCAAAACAAGATCAATGGTGGGTCATTGAGAGCAAAGGCTTAAAGAGCAATTCTGAATTCCGTGGCGGAAAACTTGATTCGCCGTCAAAGGTTTTCAAATTCTTGAACTCCCGAATTTTTGATGCAAGTCGATCACTTGACAGCATTTACGAGTCTGGCCACCAGCGATACGAAACGGCATGTGAAAGCTGGGAACGGATAAATCGGGGGAAAAAGTTTCCGAAATTCAACTGGAACAAGAAGTATCCGGGAGCCGAGAGTTTTGATCTCAGTGGTGTTTGGGCAAATTCGCGCGAACTTGAAACATGGACGAAATCGCTATCTTCGGAGCGCTACACCGAGTCAAGTTATCGAAGCCGACGTGGAGCTGTAGCGATACTTGAGACCCACCAACCCTCACAGCGTAAGGCACCAATTACAGGAAAAGAGCAGGCTGCGCCACTCATCTCAGATTTTAATGTGATGGCAGTGGACCTTTTTTTTCGAATCGGTGTGCACGAGTTTGTCTTCATGAATAGTGAAGAGATCGCTCATTCGCCAACCTCGCCAGAACACTTGTATCAGAACTACATCATCGATATTCTGATTCCTGGCCTCAAAGATAAGCCTCGAATCGCGCGCCCCTGGTACGACGACATTGATTCATTACTCAAGTTGTCCAAGCCCAAACCGAGGTCGTTAGACAAGTCTCAACTCGATCGACGTGGGGAAGATTGAAACAAGTGGCTGACTCAACTATCGCCACTCTTTTTGATTCTGATGCTGGCGAAAGGCACGCACTAGTTTCAGTTCTGACGTCAATCCATAATTCGATTTATGCCAACGATGGACTTTCTCCTGAACAGGCACTTGAGGAAACCGTCAAGATGCTTTTCATCAAATTCGTTGATGAAGGTAAGAAACCGCAGCAATTTACCGTATCTCCGAAGGAGAAAGATGATCTAGTCTCGTTAGGCACATCACGTTCATTTGAGTCTCGAATGAAGGTGCTCTCTAGCGAGGTTTTTAAAAGTTATCCCGAACTATTTGAAAAAAATGAGCGTCTCAGAGTAAAAGCAACTTCACTTGGGTATTCCGTTGAGCAGTTATCTCGAATTCAATTTAGGGAATTACCTCACGATGTAAAAGGTGTGGCGTTTCAACTCTTTCTAAACGCCTCACAACGCGTTGGACGAGGACAATTTTTCACTCCGGAGCCAGTTGTTAACTTCTGCGTCGCCGCATTGAGCCCGAAACAAGATGAAATAGTCATTGATCCTGCTTGTGGAAGCGGGGGATTTTTGGCAGCGGCGCTTGTTGAATCATTGTCGACTGGTGGTAGCGGTTGCATCCCCGTTGGATTTGAAATTTCCAAGACTGCAGCCCGACTTGCGAAGATGAGGATGATCTTGCTTGGGGCGGTATCTGCCGAAATTCTCCAAACCGACGCACTCCTTGAAGTCGATGATTTGGCCAAGCTCCTCAGCCCCCGACTTTTTCGAACGCTTGCGGGCGTTCCAACTGGTTTTGCGGATGTGGTCCTGACCAACCCACCATTCGGCACGCAGGGGAAGATTAACGATCGATCCGTACTTCGAAGATTTGACCTCGGTCATCGTTGCGAATTTACGCTTGAAGGCGTCGTACGAGTTGGCTCGCTGACTCAACAGGTTCCCGAGATTCTATTCGTCGAGCAATGCATTCGACTCTTGCGGCCAGGTGGCCGTCTGGGCATTGTTTTGCCAAACGGAGTTTTTGAAAACTCGAGTCTTCAATATTTTCGGGACTATCTGCTTAGGCACATTGACGTAGATGCTGTAATTAAACTTCCCCAAGAGACGTTTATTCCATCAGGAACTGGCATCAAGACTTCGCTTCTGTTCGGAGCGAAATCCTCAAATTCGTCTTTGGGAAAGAGAAGGCCCTCAGTCTTCTTCGGTGAAGTCACGCGACTGGGTTATCTAGGGAACAAACTCGGCACGTCAACGCATGTTCGAGATGAGAACGGCCAAATCGTCTTGGATGAGGAAGTCCGCCCAAAAATTGACGAAGATTTTACTGAGGTTCTTTCAGCGATGAAAACTCGTGACAGAGTCCTTTTGTATCCAAATAGCGACAAGTGTTACGAATCTGTGCGAGAGCGCCTTGACTTATCAAGATTTGACTACGAATTTCATCACCCTCGATATCAAGACTTGATCAAGCGACTAGGTAGTGAACGATCCGAATCGCTATCAAGCCTTGTACAGATCTCCAAGGGGAAAGCAGGTGTTCTTAGCAACGCAAACGCCGAAGTCAAATATGTTGAGCTCTCAGACATCGGACTTGACTATCAGGAGATCGTAAACTGTGAACAATTGAAGGTATTTGAGCTACCAAGTCGTGCGACCTATGAAATTCACGCCGGGCAACTCCTCTTTGCTGTTGCAGGTAATTCAATTGGCACAAGGCGTCATGTCTCTGCACTTGTGACAGACGCTTTTGACGGAGCGATTTGTTCAAACGGCTTTCGTGTTTTTGAAGTGAATAAAAATAAAATTAATGCCTATTATTTGCTTTATGTTTTGGCAAGTGATGAGGTGCGCCAGCAAGTCTTTCGGTTTCGCACTGGCGCGGCTATTCCCTCGATTTCGGATTCTGATCTGCAATCTTTGCTGATTCCTCGTCTTTCGCTCAGCCAGGAGTCCGAGATTGCTGATTCACTACGAAGAGGTTTTGAATCTCGAAACAGTTTTCGCCGAGAAGTGTCAAAATTTCGAGGTCTTGCTGTTTGAGGCTTTGAGAGTTTAATCTGATTCAGTTTTTCTAGGCGCGGGGGTTTGTGTTGGTGCGCAGGTTGGGCCACTGGTGGTACTTGTAAGTGTGGTTAGTGAACGGCATTTACCTTTGATCCCGATGATAGAAAATGGAAGCAAGCAAGACGGGAAGGTCTCATGACTTCGTTTAGTGAAAAAGACCTCGATCTACTTCATCAGGCAGTTCTAGAGATTTATCCAGATTCAGTCTGGCCAACTTGGAGAGGTGGATGGCCCAATCGGGCAGATCTGGCTTTACTTGATGCGATTTACTCAACTCGGCAGAAATACGAGACTGCAGTTTTACCCAAAGTGATTAACTGGAAGAGTAAGTACCCTGCGCCTCCTTCGCCTGAACTTGAGTATCTCTCCACCATTAATGAAAGAGATATTCAAAATGTCTTTGGAAAGAATGTTTTACCCGGGGTTCGAATACCGATTGTTGGCTTTGGGAAACGCAAGTCGGCAGGCGTGAAAGAAGTGGCTCAACTTTTGTCCAGTCCATCAGTAGGACTCGGTTCGGCGCGACTAATTTGTGATGCCGTCGAGAGAGGCGATTCAGAACTAGTTCTTGAACAACTTCAAAAAACAAAAGGTGTCGGCGTGGCAACGGCCAGTTACTTCTTGATTCTTCTTGGAGTTGATGGCGTGAAAGTTGATACTTTGCTTGGGTCTTGGGTACGAACACGGATGGGCGATCAGACGATGAGTGGCGTAGCAATTAGGGATCTGTTAACCAGAGTTGCAGCTGAGAAGTTCAATCGTGATGCTAAAGAACTTGACTATGCAATTTGGCGTTATGAATCGGCTCGTCGGGCTAGAAGGAAAATGAATAAGAAACTCTAAGAGTTGTTTATCAAGTTATTGAGTGATGGGCAGTCAGTAAAAGTTTATTTGCACACTCATTGCCCAAACTGGTAGCTGGGTTCTCAAATTACTTGGTGCTGGTTGATCAGATTGGCGTACAAACTATGGGTTTGTTGAACTCGTCAAGTCCAAATGAACACCGCTATTTGGTTTCCTGAACCTTGCGACAATTGCGGGGTATGTTATGTGTATGTCCGATTTTGACGACATCTTGGAGGTACTTGCCCCAAAGATGATTGTCAGTGGGCCCTATTTATATATGGATGTTGCTGTTGCTTATCTTCGGGTGACTTTTGATCGGATATCAAATTCGGGGAGCGTGGCTTTACTTTCTTGGGTTGGAGAAAATGGCTGGTATCCGTGGAGTTCACTGGTTTGGTGCCCAGGCTCTTTGGTTGTAGTAGAGAACACCTCAGATGATGATGGTCCCAAAAACCCTCGTGAGTTCAGTATTCCAAATTTGCTCGATGAAGAATCGGGGAGTGACCTCGTCAATGGCGGAGAGTATGGAATTCTTGAAAAAATGTTCGCATCCGCAAGGAATTCAGAAACTTTGGATTCTCTCTCGAATTTAACCGATGAGAGACGTATGGAACTCATTAGCGAAGATGAGGAAGGGCTAGGTGATGAGATAGAAAGAATTGGGAATCAAAATGCATACCCAATCGATGGTACAAATTATTATTTCAATAGGCGTAATAAGACTTGGGAGACGTTGGAAGCCCGCCGCGCACGTTTTGAAAAAAATTGGAACTCTGGAATATAAGGTTAAATCTAAAAAGTCTGATTAAACGTTAGGGTTGCTGGCATGGTAAACAAATCCGACTCCGAAAGTTCGTTTTCAGACCCAGTAGCGCTCGAGATTTATCCATGGTGGTCGGGGATTTACGCCCTGGAAGATTCGTATCGTGCTGGTGGCGTAGGAAACGTTGTAAAAGATAAAGTCCCAGCGATACTCAGCTCTTACGCTACTGAGTTTGGCGAGTTGTGTTTACTGATGCATGTACTTGACTACACGCAGAGAGAGGGTGACCGATTCGATTGGTGCAACTGGACTGGGGTGGGCTATAGCGGTGGCAATCGAGTTCGTTTATATGGCAGGCTAAATGATGACTGGGCCCTGCACTTTGATAGAGAAGAAGAGATTGATAGTTCAGATGGTCTATCGGTGATTTACAAAGAGGGGCATGGTCGTAACGAAGGAGGTAAGGAAGTTGCAACATTTCTCTTGCCGTATTTGCCGAAGGTAAAGGATCTCTCTATCTGGGATGGGGTGTCAGATCTAGCTGCGCCGGATTGCCTCTTGAGTGAGATTCGTGAGACACCCCTCATCAAACCTCTTCTAGGTTTGGAAGTAATCCCATTAGTCAAGACCTGTTTTGATGACCGATGGAAGATATTTGAGCGATATGAGATGCCTTTAGGCAACGGCTATGACGTGTAACGAATCGATAGCTTTCAGCACTTTGTTAACGCCTTGTTGCAAAAGTGTCTTACATTAGTCAAAATAAGTCTGGATGTGCCAGTGACAAGTCACGACTGATCAACAGTGTTTTTGGTTAGCCGCAGACTGTTTTGCGACGCTGCACGAGCCTTGCACAAATTGAAAGAAACTTTCTCGAACTGGTTGGTACCAGTTGATCAAAGTTACGCACAAACAATGGATTCGTTGAACTTGTCAAATCTAGGGGAACACAGTTATATGGTTTCCTAAACCGCCGACGACCTGAGTACCCGAACCAGGGCGCGGGGGTTTGGACTGGTGCGCAGGTTGATCCACTGGTGATATTTGTCAGTGTGGTTAGTGAACTAGGTTGGGGTTGATTCGGGAGGCTGTATGAAACTTGGT
>Ga0214923_10007342_pt1 | contig 12040 bp, 11 predicted proteins | sample LL1510_MetaG_FD_177993 | JGI IMG/M metagenome (GOLD analysis project Ga0214923, IMG submission 177993) | Freshwater microbial communities from Lake Lanier, Atlanta, Georgia, United States - LL-1510 | ecosystem: Environmental > Aquatic > Freshwater > Lake | place: USA: Georgia | collected... | reverse complement strand
TTTTGTATGGATTAAAAAATAAAAGATGATCGCACTATTGATGAGGTTGAGTGCAGCTGAATAGGGTTGAGCAATACCTGTCGGATTCGGTCGTTCACATGTACTGAATGGGAACGTATACATAGTAAGTATACACATAAAAGATCAGCGCCTGTCCATCTCTATGCCGTAGTGATAGGTGACCTGTTCGAAGGTCTCTCCTTTCCGCTCCACGACGTAGCACCACCGCACCCCTTCGAGCGCCTCCTCAAGGGTCGCGCCAAGGTTCTTGGCGATGGCATAGGTTTTCTCTGGATGAAGCTGAAGGTAATCTTTTGCGGCCTCCCATGAACTGTCTCCAATTTGACGAAGCATCGTCGATACAAATACGGTAAAGTAACCCCCATTTCAATTTTATTTAGAGAACGATTGAAGTTGTGTGATTCCTTTTCCAATAATCAGTGCATGAATATCTTGTGTTCCTTCGTACGTATTGACCGCTTCAAGATTCAACATATGTCGTATGATATGGTACTCATAGGAGATGCCATTCCCGCCTAGCATGTCTCTTGCATTTCTTGAAATCGTTAACGACTTTAAACAATTATTTCTTTTGATGATAGAAATATTCTCAGGAGAACACTTCGTTTCATCGAGCAATCGTCCAATTCGTAATGAGGCTTGAAGTCCGAGCGTTATTTCGGATAACATGTCGGCAAGTTTTACTTGAATGAGTTGATTGGATGCCAACGGTCGATTGATTTGTTTTCGATCTACACAATAGTCCCTTGCTCGTAAATAACAATCTTCCGCCGCACCCAGAACACCCCACGAGATGCCATACCGAGCATTATTCAGACAAAAAAACGGACCTTTCAATCCTTTACTCGTTAGCCTATTCTTTTCTGGAACAATTACGTTATCCATAAAAATCATTCCCGTATTGGATGTTCGTAAAGAGAATTTACCATCAATCTTAGGACAGGTTAATCCTTTCATACCTTTTTCTAAAATGAACCCTCGTATGTCATGATTCTCGTCTTTTGCCCAAATGATAAAGACGTCGACAATCGGAGAATTGGTAATCCAATTTTTACTACCATTCAATACATAATGACCGTCTTTAAACACCGCCCGTGTTTTCATTCCAGAGGGGTCACTCCCGTGATCCGGTTCGGTTAATCCAAAACATCCAATCAGATTACCCTTTGCGAGTTCAGGTAAATATTTATCTTTTTGTTCTTGTGAACCATATCGATCAATTGGAAACATGACCAACGAGGATTGAACACTTGCATAACTTCGATATCCACTATCAACTCGTTCGATTTCTCGCATGATTAACCCATAGGAAACGTAGTTTGCGCCAGAACATCCGTACCCATGTATGGTAGGACCTAATAGACCGGCTTTCCCATTTCTTTCATGATATTTTTATCAAACGTTTCATGACGAAAGGACGACACGACATTCGGTAATAAATGTTGTTTGGAAAACTTATAGGCAAGATCTTGAATGGAGGCTTCTTCTCCAGAGAGTTGTTGTTTTACACCTTTTATCATTTAAAACGCCCATTTTATACACCAATGAACCTCAATATCTAAATATACTAAACAATTAGATATTGCGGTTATAATAGCATTTCTATATATATATATATATATTAAATAATGGGGGACATTTTAGATTATGGAAAAGAAAATGTATTAAAGTTCATACAATCTACAATAAAAAACAATAACAATGTTAAACACGACATATTAGACAAAATAAAATACGTTTTAGGTGAAGTAATTGAAGGTGATGTTATTGAAGATTATTCATCACAGGGATTTTATTATGAACGTTTATGGGACTTATGTATTAAGTTTGGCGCAACTAATTTAACATTACCTGCTATTAAAGGCAAATTACAAACGTCCCATATTATTAATGAAAATCCAAATAAGATGGGTATAGAATTTCAGTCAAATTGTTGGGATGGAAATAAATTAGATAAAACCCCTGGCGGTTATGTATTACAACCAGTTAGGAGTGGAAATTCGGGCGGATATTCAGACATAACATTTTTAAATCAAAATTATGACGATAAAGGTAATAAAAATGGAGGAGAAGAATTATATTTTATTTCTGTAAAATATTTCAAAGAAGAAAAGGAAATTAGTGAATATGATATTGGTAAATTATGTAGTTTGATAAGAGAACACGAAAAAAAAAACAGAATAATAAAATTATATATTTTTGTTAGAGATAAAAAAAACGCAATTGACAAATTTAAAGCACAACATAGTTCAAGTAATATTCTAATTAAATATATCAATCCAGGTGGTAATTACGAACATATTTATGACGTAAATGACCTACAAGAAGCGTTTTTTAAACTAAAAAAAATATTAGAACAATATGATTATTTACAATCACCAACCAATATTCACGATTTTCAAAGCAACTATTTGAATGTTTTGAAAGATGTTTTCATACCACGATTTCATCAAGAATTGTTTATATTAAAAATTAACAAATTAATTGAACACGGAGAAAAAAATGTATTAGTTGGTGCAATTCCACGATCTGGAAAATCGTATATAATGGCAGGAACAATACTTGAATATGTAAAAACACAAGAACAATTACATCCAGGCAAAAAAGTAAAATTTTTATTAATCACCCCTGCTCCAAATGAAACATTTGGCGAATATGAAACTATTTTTAATAAATATATAGAGTTTGATAAATTAGGAATAGATGTTGTTACATATAAAGATGATGTTAATTCAACAAAAGTTTGTAAAAACAAAGATAAACATTGTGTTATAATAATATCAAAACAAAAACTAGGATGGACTGCTGGAAGCAACGCTGAAAAAATATTAGCAAAAGATGACGAAGTGGAAGACGAAGTGGAAGATGAAGTGGAAGATGAAGTGGAAGACGAAGTGGAAGACGAAAATGATAAAGATATAAAAACAATTAAACAACGTGTAATCAAATTATTTGACGCAAATCCCGATATAGATATAATGTTTTTAGATGAAGCGCATTTTGGAATGAGCACAGAAAAAGCACAACAAATTGTAAAGGTATTGGATAGTGCAATTTCAAACACAATCAAGATATATATTACAGCAACCTATAATAAACCATTACAATCATATGGTGTTAAAGCAGAATGTAAACTTACATGGGATATGAATAATATTCAAATAATGCAAAAAATAGATGAAAAAACTATAACTGATAATTCTATACAAAAACAATTTGGTAATGATATTTATGTAAAAGCATTAGAATATTTTGGAGATAAAACAGGATTATCACTAATTGATAAATTTAAAAAAGATTATTCTATTTTTCCAAAATCATATTTAATTACATCTGTGTGGGATAAAGAGTTTTTGAATGTTGAAAAATTAAAAATAGGAGATACTGAATTTGGTTGGGACATGAACAAATTATTTGCTACCGAAGGCGATAGTGATAATTTTGCAAACGAAGAACAAATAAAAGAAATGATGCGTTATTATTTTGGTTATCCTGATAAAGATGAAAAATATGATAAACAATCATTTTATAGAACAAGAGGTATATTACCACGTATCCGAAATATTTGTTTAAATAAATGTAGGACATTACAACCCCAACATAAAACAACGCAATTATGGTTTTTACCACTAGGGAATGGTAAAATTAAAAATAAAACAAAAGCATTAGTTAATTTATTAATTAATTCAAATGAATTTAATGACGTTAAACGAAATTATCATTTTTTTATAGCAGTTGATATTGAAGATAAAACAAAAAAGGGACGAACCATAAACGGAGTTACATATATGGGTAATCCACATAACATCAAAACTGATATAGAAGAAGTAGAAAAAGAAATAAAGGAGGGTAAAATAAAGAAAGACAATTTAATTATTTTGGCAGGACAACGACTGCAGTTAGGAATTTCTCTTCGCAATGTTGATATAGTGACATTATGGAATTCTATTTCAAGTGCTGACGCAATTTTTCAAATGCTTTTTAGATCTATGACGGAGGTTGATGTTCCGCCTTGTAAACCCAACGAATATTGCGACGAAAAAAAGTTTGGGTTTATGGTTGATATGAACCCGCAAAGAGCATTAACAAATGTCAGTTTATTTAGTGCAAATATTAGTAAAAAAAAAGACGCCGACGATATACAAAAATATCGTCAAATTACAGATTTAATAAATATTGACGAAGATGTATTATATGATAAATATGGCGATGATGAAAAAAGCAGAAATGATTTTGTAAAAGATTTATTTAATAAATTATACGCATCATGGAATATAAATGTTGAAAACATTAAAAAAATTATCGGAAAATTTACGTTTGATATGACAAAATTGGAGGCATTAAAACCCGCATTTGAACGAATAAATATAGAAAAAGGCAAAAAAACAAAAGATGAAATAGATGGAAAAGATGACGACGAAATCATAGACCCTGGAAAAAAGAAAGAAAAGACGGGCGAAACAAAGAAAAAAGATAAAAAGGACGTTAAAGAAAAAGAAATTAATTTAATTGAAACTGCGAGTGAGGTAATAAGTGAATTTATATCTTTATTGAATATTTTTACACTTTATGCTGACAAAGGTGCACAATGTATTTTAACTGATAGTTCTAAATCAAACGCACAAATTACACTAATAGATGATATTGATGTTCTTAAAAGTTCAGTTTATCAAGATGAAGAAACAAAAGATGTTTTTTTGAAAATATTAAATGGACGTTTATCTGGAAAGGCGGATGAACCTTATCCAGAAAATATCATAGATGATGTTTTGGGCGCAATGGATAGTTTAGATGATAAACTGATTGTGAATAAAATAATTATGTCACAAAAGAAACAATATTATACCATTAATGAACCTGATAAATTATTAGAATTTATTAATGGCGAATTAAAACCAAAGGAAAAGGAGAAAAAGGAAAATGGTGAAGTATTTACACCTCTGTCTTTGGTGAATGAAATGTTGGATAAATTAGATGAAGCGTACATAAAGGAACATGGAAAAAGCATATTTACATACGAGGGGTTCAAGTGGTTAGATCCTGCGGTTGGTATTGGGAATTTCCCAATTATTGTTTATCAACGCTTGATGAAAGGACTAATTACAAAAATACCAAATGAAGAAGAGAGAAGAAAACATATTTTGGAACAGATGATATACTCTGCAGAACTTACGCCCAAAAATGTGTTTATTTATAAGAAAATATTTTGTGGGGACAAATACCAGTTGAATATTTATGAAGGCGATACCCTGAAAATGGATGTGAAAAAAGAGTTTAAATTACATGCTGATTTTGTTGGGTTTGATGTTGTGATGGGTAATCCGCCATTTCAGGAAAAAGTTGGACCAAATAAAACAGAAATAATATGGGGAAAATTTATTATAAAATCACTTACATTACTTAAATCATCTGGATATTTGGTTTTTGTTCATCCACCAGGATGGAGAAATATTGATGGTAAATTTAAAAACATTCAAAAAGAGATTTTATCAAGAGATTTACAATATTTAGAAATACATAATGAAAAAGATGGATTAAAAACATTTAGTAGTTCTACAAGATACGACTGGTATGTATTAAAAAATGAAATGGTTGATACTACAAATACAATTATTAAATTTCAAGATGGAACTACCAACACGATTAATGTAAGTGGATTAGAATTTATACCAAATGGGGAATATGAAAAAATTATGTCTATGATTGCGAAAAATGGAGAAGAAAATGTTGATGTAATTTATTCACGAACTTTATATGGAACAGATAAAAAGCATATGTCAAGAACAAAAACAGAAGAATATAATTATCCATGCGTCTATACTGTAAATTCTAAAAACGAACCAAGTTTTTTCTATTCATCAAAACAAGACGGACATTTTGGAGTTCCAAAACTTATATGGAGTAATGGAGGCAATCCAGGTAGTTATGTTGATATTAACGGAGATTATGGACTTACTCAATATGCATATGCTATTGTTGATAAACCAGAAAACTTACTAAAAATAAAAGAAGTATTTGATACTAAATATTTTCGTAATTTAATGGAATTATCTACATTCGGTCAAGGACATATTAATTATAAAGTAATAAAAATCTTTAAAAAAGATTTTTGGAAGGTATTTCTTAACAATAAAGATGAAACAAAAACAGAAGACGAAGTAGTAGAACCCAAAAAAACACCAATAAAATTAGATGAAAAAATAGTATTAGTCCCTGCAACAGAAGCAAATGATGATGTTTCAATAGCAATACCATCACCCATTAAAAAAAAAAGAACAATAAAAAAACGCCCAAAATTAAAATTGGTTGAAAGTTCTGACGATAAGGTAGTTCCTGAAAAACCAATAGATCCAAATGCCGAAAAAATATTTAATCCATTGACAAACCGACATGTTAAAAACACGTCGGCAAATCGGAAAAAAATAGAAAAACAAACATTAAAACGAGGAGGAAAATCAAAGAAAAAAACTAGAAAAAATAAAGGTAATAAATACTAGTAAATATAATATTTTATTAATAAATATTTGAATATTATATATGTCTACGCATAACAATAATAAATATAAAGAAGAATTTTTTATGAGTTTTCATATAAAATGGGCGTTTTAAATGAGAAAGGTGTAATAAAAATGGGTCTTGATAACAAAAGGTACTGAATCGTTTTAAATGGGTTCGAAGCATAGTATTGCATAGTCATTATTCTTTAAATTGAACCAAACTAAGAAATATAGTGGTGTAGAACATGACGATTCTTCCGACGATTCTGGAAGAGGAGGAAGATTGGGTACTTATCCCGTTTGAATAAAATCGTAGTATACTATACATGTGGGGATCTTATACTGGAAAACTCATCGTCTTTGGATTATGTCGAGGAAACTATTTGAAACCCGTCGTGAAACCGGCCTCCTATCCTTATGGACTGTGCAACGTCAATAATGAAAAACAGACCACGCCGCTTACCTCGAGAGATTACACACGGTTCATGAAGACAGTTCCAAATATTGATACGACTTCGTGGTCGAAATAATGTGTGTATACGGTATGGAGGACATGCGTATGATTCGATTAGAGAATATGCATCACATAGATACGTTCCCCAAGTTTACCTTAGACGGTAGAACAAACGGAGGATTAAAATATATCATGGTTCCTTCGGACATTCTTGTATATGATTTTGTTCTTTCGTTTTCAAAAATACATCGTAATTTTATTACTTATGTATACGATTTATACCGACATGTATCGAATGGTTATAAAAAGGCTGAATTGGATGAACGATTGATTTCTGGAAATACAGATATGATTGAAACCTTTTTAGTTGTGGATCATGGTCCAAAAAATAAAACTTCAACAGAAATTAATGGTTTCATTACGAACGAATCAGGAGAACCTCGACTTACTAAAGCAGGCGAAGAATGGTTATTAGGTCCTCGACCCGATATATCTAGATCCGTACGATCTGATGAGACATCTCCTAAACCAATGGAGAAGGCAAAACGGTACACGATCAAGGAACCTTCATTACCCGAACTTCCTCTTCCAGAGCCGCCGATGTTGACTGCTCAACAAAGGATTCGGGCTCGTCGAGAAGAAGCTGCCAATACGGCTCTACATTTAAATCTTGAGGCACAAGCCAACGACGAAAAAGTGCTCTCAACGAGTCCAACATCTAGATCAGGTCGTCCTGTACCTAAACCTAAATCTCGTACTCATTCAGGCGGAAAGAAAAAGAAATATACCCGTAAAGTATGATATTAGGAGGAGGTATATCCGGTTTATATTCAGCGTATACTCTTCTTCAAAAAAATCCTGTCGAGAAGATCGTCCTTCTCGAAAAGAGCGGTGAATTTGGCGGCAGAATTTATACCGATAACAAGCTCATGGTGGAATGCGGTGCAGCCCGCTTCAACAACGAACACAAACATATCTTTCAACTCTTGAAAGACTTTCATTTGACGAATGATATTGTACCCATCCCTACTGAACTTCGAATTGCAGAATCCCCGAATCAAACCCTTTCCTCCATCATTCTCAAATTGGGTATCTTTAAAACCGTAGACTTTACTCACGACATGACCAAGTATACTTTGGAAGAATACGTCAAACTTATCCTTTCTGAACAAGAAGTCCAATTCTTGAAAGATTCGATGGGATACTATGCTGAATTGGTTGTCATGAATGCAAAAGATGCAATCCATCTTCTGAGTCATATGGATCAACCCTTTTTTTGTTTAGAACACGGATTGTCCCAAATCATTCAGGAACTTGTTCGCCGTATCAAGCTTTATCCCTCCTGTATACTTAAACTGAATGAGGAAGTTGTATCTGTAAAACGGGGCAAGAATGGATATACCATCAAATCCTCCAAAGAAGTGTATACGGTTCCTTGGTGCATTTGTACACTGGAAAAAAATATTGTGGCCAAGTTCTCTCTCGGTATACATAATCTTCATTACTTGGCCAACAGTCCCCTGTGCCGTATCTTTTGTACCTTTGCAACCCCTTGGTACAAGTCGATGCCCAAGTATACTACCAAAACACCCTTACGCATCATCATACCTCACAACAAGTGTATACAGATCTCCTATTCCGATCATAAATATGCGTTGTTCTGGAAACAAGTTTACGACACGTACGGGGTACCTGGCGTAAATCGGGCGCTGGCCCATTTTATCAAAGAAGCATTAAATATTGACATGCCGACACCGACATCGACCGATGTTCACTTTTGGGATTATGGAGTCGCCTACTGGACCAAAGGAGCGAATAGTGAAAAGTTATCCGAATACTTTCAGGAACCAATCCCCAAATTTTATTTATGTAGTGATGCATATTGTTCCGAGTTTCAACAGTGGATGGAAGGTGGACTTTGCATGAGTCAGGAAGCCTGCCATCGAATTATGGAGCGACCGGAACCGAAAGTCCAGTCTTAACTTCTGGCTTTTTTGCGGTTTTAGGAGTAAGGGAAGACAGAGGAGAAATGGAATCGGATCGAAGTGTATACTTATTATGAACGGTGTAAAGTGACGGGATTTTCTCGATTCGTTCTTCTTCTGCATTATAGACAACATCTTTGATTTTCTGTAAACACTTCTTATCCAATTTATCTTTAAGCATTTGTTTCAGTTGAGTCTTTCGAGCATCGTCCAACTCCTCGGCTACGCTGTACCTCTCTGCAAAGTCCATGAGGCGTTTCAGCTTGAGAGACTTGTTCAGTTTGTTCCAAGGTTGGCCAGCGGCAGAATCATTCATTTCGACAATTTGATCAAGAGTCAACATAATAATAAAACGCGTTTAAGTTCTAACTCGTTTTATATTAATGTTAAAAAATGGGGTTGCCCCCGAAATGTATTACGCGTATTGGAGTGTAATCGGTACGTAGAATCCGTTCATGAGTACCGAGATGGTCATCGTCTTGAAAGTAGGGATGATGACTTCTGTATCCTCTGCATCCATCGGTTCTGTCTTGACGGGAGGGGTGTAGGGTTCGCCCATGATGACGTCCTTGTCGCTGTCCGTTTGATGAATGGCTGCCTCGTACCTTCGCTGCGCCCGCCGAAGAAGCCGTGCTGCCCTGTCGACGTCCATTTTGTACATTCCCTAGATAGGGAGACACGTTTCAATTTTATACAACCGCCAATCGTCGTAGGGTTCTTGCATATAGGTTTCGTAGTGGATGACGGCCTCGGAAAGTTCGGATCGCATGTGAGGATGTACGACTCCTGTACCCACTAATTCGATGAGGGAAGCGATCAATTCGGAACCCATATCTTGCTCTAGTAGTGTTCCTTCGTCGACTTGGTCGGAAAAGACTCGGTACCGGTTCAAGAGATCGTGTCGTTTGTAGTTCGGTTGACCTTCCATCGACCGGAGAATGGTTTCGTTGAGTACTTTACAGGAAGCCTTCTCGTCCAACAAGAGTTGACGACAGAGAGGACAGGTCATAGTTGTACAGGCAACTTTGCCAATACAACTGGAACAAAATGCATGACCGCAAAGGGTCTTTACGCATTCGTGCGTCTCGAAGCAAATGGGACACTCCATGGTTTTATGTTTTATAAACGGGAAGGATCATTTCAATTTTATAATGTAAGTATATAAAGAAAGTTCTTTTGTTTGTTGGACTGTTGTTAGTCATGTTAGTCATGTTGTCAATGAATGTACAAGAAGGATTAAGCGACGACCAGAAACTCGAACGTGATAAAGATAAATTTAATGAATTCTGGAATCTAGCCAAAAATAGCACAAAAGATGGTTATCCAAAAAATAAAAGCACCACACGTTTGGAAAGATTAGATTTTGTCGACAATTCTGGTAACATGGATAGACTTAGAGATCTTGTTGCTGGTTACAAACACTCTAAAAGAGAAAAGAATATTGAGATGGGAGGAACATTTGATCAAGCGATGGCTGCGTTAAACTATAGAAAGAATCATAATTAATCATCGTATTACACCTTTTCTCATTTCAAACGCCTATTAATATCAATGTGTTCTTAAATAATTCTTTGTGTTTTTGTAAATATTTATAATCAAATTTTTTGTTACATTTATTACAATGTAACAAATATATAAATCTTGAACATTGTGATATATGAGCCATTTTTTGTTTTTTATAATTTTCAGAATTTAATATTTTTGCTCCACAAAAAAAAACAAATCATATATAATTCTTGTAATTTATTTTTATATAGTTTTCATTATATAAAAATGGGCGTTTGAAATGAGAAAAGGTGTAATATTCTGATATTATGAAGAATCTTTGTTCGTTGCACTATTGTTAGTAATTGTAGCGATGTTGTCGATGAAAGTACAGGAAGGTTACTCTAATACAATAAATTCAGGAGGATATTAACTTTAGTAAGTGTTCGTAATCATACTGCCCAACCATAACACTAGTAAACATTAGGAGAGGTTACTTATAAAGATCATAAAAAAAGAATCGACGATATCATAAAAAATTATGGGGCGGGACCTCCCGATGTTATCATTAATGGAAACTAACGTTGTGGATGCAATCATGCGGTTAGTGAAATGACGAGATGCCAGATAATATAGGCAATCTTGATTAAACACTAAAATGAAATAAACCATACCGAATAGGTGATATTGTAATGGTAGACGATGAGATCGGTGAATATTTAGGTTCTCCATGTGGAATAAACGAGACGAAACAAAAGAGTATGACTTCCCAAATGCGAGAGAAAATTGCCTTGCAGGTGATGCTTTTGTAGAAGGTAAGACAACCGTCTACAATAGAATTCTATTATTGGTATATAAAAGTGCAGTGTGTTTTCATGGATTCAAATCCTTCTATAATTTAAACTTATTCACAGTCAAACCTACAAAAACATCAAAAACATTATCACCTGAATTAATTGAAAAAATTAAGATACGTATGAAAAACACGAAATTTTAAATCATTTAAAATCCTTCTTGACATGTTTAATTAAATATTCAACATTCTTTTGCATAAGGATCAAATCATCACGATTGTCCTCATCGTGAACTCGGTCAATACGATCACAAAGAGCATCACACAATCTGTCGAGAGATTTTTTGTACGCGACAATCTTTTCACTCACACCATGTTTTTTGGCCAATACCATCCATCCTAATTGTTCAAACATAGACTTGTACCATTGGGTCAATCCAGGGAGAGTCACTTCGATAATACGATTCTTACGCGTCTTCATGTATACTTAACATATAAAAAATTGGGGTCCGCCCCCCTCTTTTTTTAGTTGTTGTCGCATGCTGGCCCGTGTCCCCGCTTACCCTTGTGCTGCTTGCACCATCCGCAACAGTAGCCCACAAAGTCCGGTCGCGGTTTAAGGTGAGCCTCCTTACCACAACCGCACTTGCACATCTTCTCCTCCGCTGCCTTGATCCTCGCCTCTTCTTCTGCCTTGGCCCGAGCTTGCTCCTGAAGTCTCTCCCGTCGCTCCACGCTCTCCTTGAACCGCTGCTTCTCCGCCTCGATGTCCTCCTCCGAGACAACCTCTTTCACGACCGCTTTT
>Ga0214923_10007341_pt1 | contig 12040 bp, 12 predicted proteins | sample LL1510_MetaG_FD_177993 | JGI IMG/M metagenome (GOLD analysis project Ga0214923, IMG submission 177993) | Freshwater microbial communities from Lake Lanier, Atlanta, Georgia, United States - LL-1510 | ecosystem: Environmental > Aquatic > Freshwater > Lake | place: USA: Georgia | collected... | reverse complement strand
TTCCATTTGTATCAATGTTTCGTCTTCCAGCTCTTCCAGACATTTGAATAAATTCATGTGGATGTAATAATCTTAATTTAGTATCATACTTATATAAACTTGTAAAACATACTGTTTTTGTAGGCATATTTAATCCAATTGCAAATGTTTCTGTTGCAACAAGAACTTTTATATAACGTTTTTCATATAATATTTCAAACATTTCACGAAATATTGGAAGCATTCCTGCATGGTGAATTCCAATCCCTTTATTTAATAATTGTATATATTTAGTATATTCTGGTAAAATAATATATTCTTTCCAATTTGTAACTCTACTTACAATTAGTTGTTTACATACTTTTTCTATTTCATAATCCTTTTCATTTTCTTCAAATAATGGAAATGTAATTTCATTTGCAATTTCTTCTACTTTTTTACGAGAAAAGACAAAAAATAATGCTGGAAACATTTCTTTTTGTCTCATTACTTTACATACTTCATTAATAACAAATTTTTTATTAATTTTTATATCTTTTAATATATTTAAACATTTTTTATTTATAGATATATTTGATTCATGATAAGTATTATCCTTTATAATATCTAATTTATTAATTTTACTTTCTAATAATACTTTTTGTGTAATAGGCATTTTTTCTGTTGCAGTTTGATGATATGTAAAAAAACTATAATAAGTTAATGGTACAACTCTTTCATTTGTTCCACAAATAGTTACTTTTTTATTTTTTATTTTTTCAATCCATCCAGCAAATTTTTCTTTCTCTCCAATTGTTGCTGATAACATAATAAACTGAATATGGTCAGGTAATAACATGATACAATGTTCCCATACAGTTCCTCTTTCAGGGTCATCTATAAAATGTATTTCATCAAATATAACGCATGCTAAATCATTTTGAATATCAATATTAAAATCCAATTTATTTTCATTTTCATTTGTATTATTTTTTAATTTAAATAAATTATTTTGTAAAATTTCAGTTGTCATAATTAATACATTTGCATTTGGATTATGTTTATTGTCTCCTGTTAATAGACCAATATCTAATGTAGGGAATTTTTTTATAAAATCATTATATTTTTGATTACTCAATGCTTTAATTGGTGATGTATAAATAACTTTTTTATTTATACTTGTACTTGTAAAATATTCAATCGCAAATTCTGCAGGTAAAGTTTTCCCTGAACCAGTATGCGCCGTAATTAATGTATGATGTCCATCTTTTATAGATTTTATTGCAATCTTTTGAAATTCACTATGCACAAGTTTATCAGGAACAGACACACTATTCACACTATTTAAGGGTTCCTGTACATACATTAAAGTTATAAGATAATATAGTAATATTATTTTATATCTTTTATATATTTAATTATCATATAATCATTACCATTAATGATATAATAATGATAGGACTTGTTTTGTCTCAAAAATATAAAATTATACGTTTAATAAATGGAGGAACTTTTTGTAAATTATATGAAGGTATACATTTAATTAAAAATACTAGCGTTGCAATAAAGGCAGAATCATCTGAAATAGGTAAAAAAATTTTGGATAATGAAATAAATATGTATTTGTATTTAAATAAACATAAAATAAATATTCCTCGTATAAAATATATAGGTATATATAATAAATATAAATATATTGTAATGGACCTATTTGATATCAATCTAAAAGATTATTGTTTAAAAAATGAAATAATTATGAAACCAATTATAAATATAAATAATGAAAATAATGAAAATATGAATATAGATATATACAATAAATTACCAATTGATTTTAGTTCAATAGTATATGATATATATTATATTGTTGAATCATTTCATAAACGTCTATTAGTTCATAGAGACATAAAACCAGAAAATTTTATTTTTGATAAAAAGGGAAATTTATATATTATTGATTTAGGATTATCTTCATTTGAATCAAATAGAGTATTAAAATCATTTATTGGTAATAAATTATATTCAAGTTATAATTGTCATCTTAAAGAATATATCTATACTAAAAATGATGACCTTATTTCAGTTAGTTATATGTTATTGCATTTATATACAGGTATTTTGCCATGGAATGAATCATCTACAGATATTTATAAATTAAAAAAAGAGACAAATTTCATTGATTTTTATAAATTACATAATAAATATGATATTATAACCGAAAAAATCATAAAATTATATCATGTAATCAATAAAAATAATCAATCAAATAAAAATAATGAAAATTGTTGTTTAACTATAGATAAAATATTAAGTGATGCTATAAATAGTTGTTAATCGTAATGTAAAAGATAAATCCTTTTGATTTAAATCAACTATTCTACCATATTCATCTATAAGAGATACATGTAGTTTATTTATATTAACAGGACCATAATAATATCTTGGTTCTGAATAAACACTAAAGTCATTTTGAGATTGAATACTAAAAATAAGTCCTTTTAATGAAATTCGTGCAATAATATTATCTGGCAATAAACCTTTAACAGAAGATGATAAAAAGTTTATATTCATTGATTTATTAAAATCATCTACAATTAAAAATAAATATTTTGAACCAGTAAAATCTAATATGGATTCACTCTTATAATATAATAATGAATTAGTTAATACTGCATCTTTATATAATGGTTTTCTATATCCAATAAGCCATCCTAATCTTTGTTTATAATCTATTGTAGATGTTATATTATAATAACTTCTATTATTATTTATATCATCTTTTTTATTAAAACTTAAACTGCTGGTTACTCCTAATAAAGGCGGTGCATTAAAATTTAATTCAAAATATATAATTTGTGGTAAAGTAGGTGCATTATATATTGAGGTAACATCATTTATAGGGTCAGCAATTCCAATTTTGGTAAGACCTGTTCCCTCACCAACTCCTCCTAAATTTGAATAATTTAAATCAAAATCAATACTAAATGGTATATAAAATGATTTAAATATATTATTTATATCTGTTACTACTGTTTTATAATAATAATTTCCACTGGGTATTACAACATAATAATAAACCTCATTATCACATACATCTTTAGTATACATCCAAAAATAATTATTTTGATAGTTAGAATTAATAGGATAATATGTACTAGGCAATTCAAGGTCACATAAAGTTAATTCAATAACATTATTTATTGGATAAGGTAAATCTATATTATAATCAGTTGATGTTGTATTTAAATAATTGTCTCTAAATTTACTGTCTATATTTAATAATTTAGATACTGTTTTTCTATGTATTGGATTACCTGCACCATTGTTTGCATTAAACATATCTGTTGTATCTGAAATATTTGATGCTTGTACATTTGGAGAAAATTTATTTTTATATTGTAATATAATTTGTTCAGATGTAGACATAGTTTTATTTTGACCTAATAATGAATCCTTTACTTTAATGAAAAAAGATACAATTTCAGGTTTTTTCATTTCAGTAAATGTTTTTATAAACATATCTGAATTTTTTTCAATTTTTATTGCTATATCTTCATAATTACTATTATTATCTATAACAATAGATAATAAATTAAATAATTCATCCATTGTATATTCTTCAATGTTTGTATTAAATGCTGTAGGTGTATCCATTATTTATATTTATGTATAAATATTTAATATATAAAAAAAAGAAAATATATAATAAATGGATTATCCTAAATTAATCAATGAAATTATAAATAATAATGCCTCTAATTTAGATATTATTTATAATAAATTATGTGAATTAGATAAAAATGAAATAATTAATAAAGGTGAAATAATTAATAAAGGTGAAATAGAAATAGATAAAAATCCATATGATGATTTATTTAATTTTTTCTTTGAGCAAACATGCTATTATTATAATAGTACTACAAATTTATATATTGAATATATTGACAATTATAAATTTATAAATGAAAATAATATGTTACATATTATACTTAAATTTATTAGTAAATATCAAGATATTTATTTATTAACAAGTACACATAAACAATTAATTAAAACAAAAATACAAAAAAAAATAAAAGAAAGAACTATTTATAATAATATACCTGAATCAATTACAATACAAAATATTCTTTCTTTTTTACATCCAAATATATTTATGGATAGAAATATTGCAAAATATTTTATGATTACATTAGGTGATATTATTTTAAAAAAAACAGATATGTATTTTTTTATTCCTATTCATATAAAACCATTAATTACTTTAATTAATAAATATTTATCAATGTATTTTTATACAATATGTTTAGGTAATTATTATAAATATAAATATACAGAACATGATGTAAATAAATCAAGAGTTATACCATTTAATAATATTAATATATCTCATTATAATTTGGATTCTACTATTATTATAAATATAATTTGTATATCAATACATTATTCAAATAGGTATGATAATGGAGACAAATTCATTAATATGAATGAAATTATACGACCAACTATATGTTGGATTAGTAATACTAAAAAAGAAGATTTAATTGATTCTTTTATTAAAGAATTTCTTTATATAAAAAATGGATATAAAATTACAGAAAAAGATATGTTATTCTTATGGAAATCTTATATTAAAAAAAATAATATTATAAATATATTTACAAAACACTCTGATATTTTACCATATGTTGCAAGTATTATTGAATATAAAAATATATTTATAAATGTAACCAGTTTATATTTACCTTATGTTCAAAATTTTAAGGATTTTTGGAGTAAATATATTTTTATTGATGAGAATAACTTTGAAATAAATGAATTACTAATGCTTTTTACTGAAGAATACAATATAAAAAATATTGATGAAAATAATATATATGATTTAATACATCATTATTTCCCAGAAGTAAAAATACATGATAAATATATTCAAAATATTGGATGTACATTATGGAATAAAAAAAAAGATGTACTTGCTTTTTTGGCGAACCATCCAACTATATTTAAAAATGAATTATATAGTTTATATTGTGCTGAATATAAAGATAAAAAAAAGGTAAATAAACATTATTTTATGAGTTTTGTTTTATAAATTATTTAACTATTTTTAATCCAATCATTGAAATTAATATTAATGCTAATATACCTCTTATAGATGATATTGCAGCAATTATTCCTTCCCAATATAACCACCATTTATTCCAACGATTCATAATACTACATTGTTTTAATTCATAATAAAAATTATATACATTAAATGCCATATACATATTAATGAATAATACAACTAATCCAGCAATTAATGATACAGTTATATATCTTTTATTTTTTTTAATATTTTTAATAAAATAAGGGAAGAATAAAATAGTTATAGTTACTGCAATTATTTCAAGTAATTGAAAAAATTCCATAAATTTTAAATTAACTGTTCTAGGATTAAAGCATCCAGTAAGTTCTGCTTTTTTTAAATAATAAAATGTATGTATGTATAAATACATTAAAATCGCATAAATAACATAAACTTCGATTGGTATTCGCATTATAATTTAATAAGACATTTTATTTTTTGTTTTGTCTCCTTTATTTCATTTAATAAATAATTTTTTGGATTAATATAATTTTGAATTATATAATTTTTACTATTATAATATACGCACCTTTTCTTATATTGATTTTGAAATACTTGATGATTATCAATAATATCTATTACTAATGGTCTGCTATGTTTACTTCTTAATATTCTACCTACACTTTGACATACATCTGATTTAGGTGTTGCCATAATTAAAGTTGTTAATGTTTTTATATCTAAACCTTCAGACGCCATTGCATATGTTGCTAATATTATCTTTTTTGACTCAGTCTCTTTTAATTTATTTTCTTTCATACCACCTAAATAATAACCAATGTTTTCTTCATTTTCAAATTTAATTATTTCTACATATAAATTATTTAATAAATTTTTTGTATTTGATAATATCATAATTTGTTGTTCAGGATTTATATTTAATTCATTTTTTATTAATTCCGCAATAAACTGATTTCTTTCTATACAATCTAAATCATTAATCATAACTGAATATAATGGATTTCCTCTAAAATCTGTTTTTATTTTATCAAAATTATTAAAGTCAACCTTTATTGATTTAATTAATACTTCAGTTGTTATATCTGTTTTTTCTTTATGAACAACTGGACCAATAAAATATTCAAATACTTTAGATAATCCATCCTTTCTTTTCATTGTTCCACTTAATCCTAAATTATAATTACATACAATATTTATCATAACATTTGAAAATACTTCTGCACTAAGATGATGACATTCATCATATATACATAAACCAAACTGTTCCCAAATATTTTCATATTTTTTCCCTGATAAACTTTGTAACATTCCTAAAACAATATCTTTTCCTTCTACATCAATTATGTCTCCTTGTATTTTTCCTATTTTAGCAGAAGGTAAAAAAATATTAATTCTTTCAATCCATTGATTCATTAAAAATGTTTTATGTACTATAACTAATGTTTTTGTTTTAAGTTTACTAATAATATTTAATGCCATTACTGTTTTTCCTTTTCCAGGTTCAACATCTAATAATCCTCCCCCACTATCTTTTACATGATTTATATATTTATCAATAATATTTTCTTGATATGGAAATAATTTTCCTATAAATTCAACATTAATTGTATCCCCTTTAGGTATTTTATTTTCAAATTCCCCAAATTCTTTTAAACCATAATATCTTGGAATATATAATTTTGTAAGAGATTCTCTATATATAGAATATTCTATTTGTTGACCTACAGAATGAAGTAAATGTGGTTTTACATTTAGTTCATTATAAATTTTATTAATTTCTTTTTTATTAAGATTTGTTTTATAAATGGTATAGCCTTTTTTACCCAAATAATTCATCTATATATTATTAATAATTGTTTTTATATTTTCTATATATAATTATAATGGTAAAACAACATCGTTTATTTAGTATTGAAAATTTAGTTGGAATTTTATTAGCAATTTTAATTATATTTGATTTAAAGATTGAAAAACCAATTGCAAATATAATTAATACTCCAATTGGTATTATTTTTTCATTGGTATTTGTAATCATATTATTTATTTGTATGAATCCAGTTATAGGTATATTATTTTTAATATATTTATTTTTAAATATTAGACATGCCGATAATTATAATTATAATAAAAATAAAATAATGAAAAATTTAAATCCACCACAAAATATAGAAGTAGAACAAGAAGTAATACTTATGAAAGGACCTATTAAAAATCAAAATCAAGGTCAAAATGTTTCATTTAAACCAATGATAGAAGGGTTAGATTTTAAATAATAAATTTATATATTAAGTTGAACTTGCAGTTGTAGTTGCAGTTGTAGTTGCAGTTGAAGTTGCAGTTGCAGTTGAAGTTGAATTATTAGACTTAGATGATGGCATTGAAAAAAGTGTATATATTAAATATACAATTAATAATACAATAAATAATGTTAAAAAACTTAAAAACCATATTACAAAATTATTAATTTTTGAAAAATTTAGTTGTATAGGATTCACACTTGTATAGGTATCAATTGGTTCACTATTATCATTAACTGGGTTACAATCAATATATATAGGTTCAGTAATAGTTGTTAAAGTAACATCTTGTTCATTATTTGTAATCTCTATAATTTTTATATCATAATCATCTGGAGATAATGTAATTGCATTATTTATAGCATTTAAATTTATATCTCCTTCATTTCCCGGATTAATTATATTTTTATATAATTCAGATGAATTTAATACAATAATTTGTCTTGTTATATTATTTGGTGAAGTTTTTGGAATATATAAAGTTCCACTATTTATATTAAATAAAAAATTATTTGGGTCTATTGGTTTAGAAGGATTATATAAAACTTTATCTGAAATATTATTTATAATATTAGATAAATCTTGATTAGCTGTTTTAATTTTATATTGAACAGCAGAAGATTTTATTATAGGGTCTGTACTTGTATTACTAATTGTATTATTTATAGTATCCATAATAGGAATCATAATTAATAATTGATTTAAATTATCATTATTATAATCATTCCTATTTCCTTGTAACATAATAGAATATGATGAATTTGGTATATTTATTGATTTAGTTAAATATATTAAATTTAATGTAAAAAAATATTGTTTTGGTTTGTCATCTCCTGCTATATTCATTATCATAACATTTTTATTTGAATCATTATATGGAATATCAAGTCTTATAAAATCACCTGTAAGACCATCAAGATATATTTTATTTGTATCAGTTGTAATATATTTTAAACTATATATTGGACTAAAAAAATAAGTTAATGATGTCATAATATAATAGTTATTAATATAATAATTTTATATTAATAACTATTATGACTCCAGATAAAAATGATAAAAATGATAAAAATGATAAAAATGATACAAAGATAGATAAACCAATGAGTGAAGATGAAATAATAAATAATGCTCAAAGAATTATGTATAATAATTTAGAATTTTTTTTTAGTGAAGAGGATTTAAATTCTATATTTCAAAAAGAACTTATTTCTTATGAAATGTTTCTAAACATGATTAATGATTTAGACAATCCAAAAGAACCTGAAAATTCTGAAAAAACTAAAAATGAAGATAAATCAAAAGTATTTAATATAATGCATGAACCTGTATTTAAAAGTATATTAACAGATATTGATATCATTGAAAAAAATATTAAAGATGGTACAAATTTTAATTTTGATAATTTATTTGATACTATAGAAGATAAATATTCTGGATTAAAATATTATAATGAAATATATGTATATTCTCATTATATATTTAATACTATAAGAAATAATAAATCAGTATTATCAGAAATAAACAAAAAAATAACTGGAGGAGGTATATCATTAGAAGATTTTAAAGAAATAATAAGAAATCATATTAAATCTATGAATCAATAACATTTCTTAATGTATTTATATACTTATTAATTTCATCTATATTTAAAGAATTTAATTTATTTAACGATTTAATTTTTTTAATAATATGTTTATCATGTAAATATTCACTTTCACTATCAGAATCATTTATATTTTTAAAGTTTTCATTAGCCTCAGGGTCATCAGGTTCATCAGGTTCATCAGGTTCTTCAGGTTCTGCTGGTACTTCAGGTTCTGCTGGTTCTGGTGGTGGTGGTGGAGGTGGAGGTGGTTGGTCTACTGGGGCTGGTGCATCTTCTCCTCCACCTCCTCCTCCGCCTCCACCGCCTCTGCCTCCGCCTCCTTTACCTCCTTTAGCACCTTCTTTAAATCCTTCTCTAGTTCTAATAAAACATAATGTATCTACAAATAAAATAGAAATGCCTAAAATGAAAATCATATTTTTATTTATAAAATAAATAACAATGCAACTTAAAATAAAAATTAAAATACTTTGATGGTCATTATAAAATAAAAATGCACCAATATTTAAAATAGTAAATAAAAAAACAATATATAATATATTTACATTAAAAAATATATTTTTTTTCATATATATTTATTAATATTAAAATTGAATATGAAATAAATGTATTATATTATTAAAAAAATGTATTCATTAGCAACATATGAACCATATTATAGTATTATACATGGAAATGAAGATAATGGTAAATTATTAATTATGTATGAATATAATCTAAATGAATTTTATAATAATGAATGGAAAGGAGATATTAAGTTTTATAAAAAAAAATGTTTATTAAAAACAAGACAAACAATACATCCATTATTACGTAATTATCATAATATTATGAAAAAAACTAATATTGAAATAGTTGAAACATGTGAAATAAATAATGTATTATATTGTATATTACATACATATAAAATTAATATACTAAAGCGTATATGGAAGAAAAAATTTTATGAACGATTATATGAAAGGTCACATTATTAATTTATTAATATTAATTATAAATATTAATTTATAAATATTTAGATAATACATTTATATCATCCAATAAAATATTTTTTTCAAATCCATCATATTTAGATAATTGTTCATTTAAATAATCATTTAATTTTTTAATATTATCACTTGAATTATCATTACAGGTTGATTTATTATTTAAATTTAAATCATTATTAATTTTATATTTCATTTCATATTTTTTTATTTTATCATTACATATATCAATCTCTTTTTGTCTTATTATAAATGATTCTAAATTATTCATTTTATTCATTAATATAAATAATAAATATAAAAATATATGATAAATATACATAGTATGTCAAAGACAACAACTGAACCTTTATTACAAGAAGATGATAATCGTTTTGTGATGTTTCCTATATCTGATGAAAATATTTGGAAAATGTATAAAAAACAAGTTGATTGTTTTTGGAGAGCAGAAGAAATTGATACATCAAAAGATTTAGCACATTGGGAAAGACTTAATGTTGATGAGAAATATTATATTAAAATGATTTTAGCATTTTTTGCTGCAAGTGATGGAATTGTTTTAGAGAATTTAGGAGTTCGTTTTATGACAGAAGTTCAAATGCCAGAAGCCCGTGCATTTTATGGCTTTCAAATTGCAATGGAAAATATTCATTCAGAGACATATAGTTTACTTATTGATACTTATATTAAAGATAATGATGAAAAAACAAAATTATTTCATGCATTATCTAATTTTCCTTGTATTGAAAAAAAAGGAAAATGGGCATTAAAATGGATTCATGATAAAAGGTCAAGTTTTGCAACAAGATTAATTGCATTTGCTTGTGTTGAAGGTATTTTTTTCTCTGGTGCATTTTGTTCTATTTATTGGTTAAAAAAAAGAGGTCTTATGCCAGGATTAACATTTTCAAATGAGCTTATTGCAAGAGATGAAGCATTACATACTGAATTTGCAATTTATTTATATAATAAATTAGAGAAAAAAATAGTAAAAAAAAAGATTCATGATATTATTAGTGATGCAGTATCAATTGAAAAAGAATTTATTACTGAAGCACTACCTTGTAGATTAATTGGAATGAATTCTGATTTAATGAATCAATATATTGAATTTGTTGCAGATAGATTAGCAATTCAATTAGGTGTAGGTCCTATTTATAATACAAAAAATCCATTTGATTTTATGGAAATGATTAGTTTAGAGCAAAAAACCAACTTTTTTGAATCGCGTGTCTCTGAATATGCCCTTGCAGATAAAGGAGGAAAAGCTGAAGCATTTGATATTGATAATGAATTTTAATTTATTATAAATTAATCTAAAATAACCGATTATTATAAAAATTTATCATATCAGATGAAGACATCATTGTATTATGACATATCATTTCACTAAAATACCCAGTAAGACCTCTTGTAGGTTGGAATCCATTAACACCAATTGAACCAAAATATAATGGATAAGTAACTGATTTATAAACTCCTGTCCAAGGTGAAGATTGTACAGAAAGAGCCAATAAATTCCAATTACCAATTCCATTTAAAGTAGTCGCGCTTACTCCATTATTATATGCAAGTTTTGTACCTGATGCACTATAATACCAATCATTTGTATTTCCTGTAGTTGTATTTAGACCATTTCCCCCAGAAAATCGCACATCATAATCAAAATTTGTAAATGTACCTGAAATAGTACCATACCCACAAATTAATGAACCATAATTTGTATTTTCATTCGTAAAATGAGAAAAAACTGTATTTGGCCTACAACCAGTTGTTGTAGCTAATGCAGTAAAAAGTCCAGTATTAAATCGCAATACATATTTACCTGAATTTAATGTTAAAAATGGTTGGGTTGTATCATTATTTGAATTTATAACATGATTACTATGTCCAGATTGGTCATATAAAATAGTTACATATCCTGTTGCTCCACCAATCCATGTATTATAAGATGTTCCAGTATTATTTAAACCAGTAGTTAAATATGTTTGAGAAGCATCTGAATAAAAATCTTGAGTTACATTTGTTGTACTTTTACGTATTTTCATAATTGGTCCAGTATAAGGTATTATAACTAATCTTACAGATACTGGACCAATTA
>Ga0214923_10007339_pt1 | contig 12043 bp, 13 predicted proteins | sample LL1510_MetaG_FD_177993 | JGI IMG/M metagenome (GOLD analysis project Ga0214923, IMG submission 177993) | Freshwater microbial communities from Lake Lanier, Atlanta, Georgia, United States - LL-1510 | ecosystem: Environmental > Aquatic > Freshwater > Lake | place: USA: Georgia | collected... | reverse complement strand
CACACTTTATTACACAAACGGCCTAAAACGCTATAAGTTATTGATTATATTAAATAAATTTAGAGTTGGAATCGATCATAATCCGCAGGTCCGGGGTTCGAGTCCCTGATTCGCCACCACTAAAAAATAATAATAAATCAATGGGTTAGATTCAATCTGACCCTCAGGATGCTCCTCTTTATATTTGTAACGATCCCCGATGTAACGACGGATGTCAGCAAATTCGCTGAAACCGCCCACCCCGACTACTCCCGTACACCCAGCATCACGACGTGTTGAACCCCTTCCTCTGAAAAAATTCTACTTCTAATCCTCTTGGTTCTAGGGGAGGATTACAATCCTAATTGAGATGCAAGGTGGTCAAAGTTGCCTTGAACGGTGGAGCACCTCTTCAATGATTCGCTTTGCCTCTAGCGCGATTGGGTAGTCAACAAAGCGCCCGTTCACGCGAATCGACGCGAGTCCTCGAGCTTCAGCTTCACTGAAGCGATCGACAATTTCTTGCGCTTCTTCCATTTCTTCAGGTGTTGGAGCGAAAGCATCTAGACATGGACGGATTTGGTCAGGATGAATGCACATCTTTCCTTGAAAACCTAGGGCCTTAGCTCTCTTAGCCGATAGGCTAAATCCTTCTGAATCTTCAAGCTGAATCCAAACTGTATCTAACGGGGGTTCTATTCTTATGTTTCTGGACGCTAGAACGATCTGAGAGCGATAAGGAAGTAATTCAAGTTCGTCATGGGTCCATTTCATGCCTAGGTCATGTGTAAAATCGCCGGCACCGAAACTCAAACGCTTAGCGCGTCCAATTGATTTGCAAATTGACTGAAGATTTACGAATCCCCTAGCAGTTTCGATAATAGGTATGATGTCGGTAGTGCCAACGCCGATCCGAAGGTCATGCTCGATAGAACTGATGAGCCATTCAATTGCAAAGAGTTGCTCTGCTGTCTCAATCATCGGTACCACGATTCCATCAAGTCCTTTGCCGATTAGTGATTCAACATCGCCCCGGCACCAAGGGGTGACGAGTCCATTGATTCTCACGTAAAGCTTTGACCGCCTTGTTGCTTTCAATGCTAGCGTGGCACACTGCCTAGCAAACAACTTCTCGGAATCCGCAACCGCATCTTCTAGGTCTAGGATCACTGCGTCTGCTTCGGACATGAGCGCCTTAGCTACACGCCTTTCATGATTGGCAGGGGCAAACAACATCGTTCTAAAAGTCACAGGTCACCTCTTATTTAGGTCCGCAAGAGTCTATTTCATCTCAAGAAACAGTTAAGCTATGGTTTTTGAACCATTTGGAGTTCTTGAACAATCCTCGACCATTGAGCCTCTTCGCGCTGAACCAAGGCTGCCAACTCGGTACCCGTTAGCGGGTATGGTTCAACCTCTTGTAATGCAAAACGTTTTTTTACATCAGAATCTTCAAGTGTTTTTTGTAATGCGTCTGCTATCTTAGCTATATTTTCTGGTATTGTTAACTTTGGAGCAAATAGTCCCCACCAAGCTACCGAGGAGAAATCCTTCAATCCTGACTCTGCCATTGTTGGTACTTCAGGTAAGGAGGAAAGGCGATTCGCAGATGAAACAGCAATCGCACGCAATTTACCCCCTTTGATTAGAGGAAGCGTTGCACCAACCGTATCAAATCCGAAAAGTACCTGACCTGAGGCAACATCAGCTAGTGACTGCGCGCTACCACGGTAGGAAATATGTTGCGCGCGAATTCCTGCTGTTTTGAGCATCAATTCTGCAGCTAAGTGCGTGTTCGTACCACTTCCGGGAGACGCAAACGGAACGGGGTTAGGGTTGCCTTTGGTACGACTTATCAGGTCTTGGAGCGTTCTGGGTGCATCTTGGCTGTTTGCGGTCACGAGTGCGAATGCCGAACGTGCGAGACCTCGTACTGCAACGAAATCTTTCTCAAACCTATAGGGGGTCGTACCAGGATTCATCGCAGGTGTAATCAACATCGCTCCCGCACTCGCAATCGTGAGAGTGTAGCCATCCGGTGACGCGCGAGCGCCAGCGTCGGTGCCAATCATCCCGCCCGCTCCGGGGCGATTCTCGACAAACACCTGTTGATTCAGATAACGGCTAAGCTCAGGAATGAAGTTTCGTGCGAGCAAGTCACTTCCTGTCCCAGCTGTGAATGCAACGATGATCTTTATCGGCTTACTCGGATAAGCCTGTGCCCTAGTGTCGGCACAAGCCAAAGTTGCTCCGCCAAAAACTAGTCGTGCAAAGCTACGTCGACCAAGAGACTGAACCATCAGCTTCCCCTTCATTGATTTTAAAATGGTATTGCCATGTCTTCTGGTGGTCGAATCGTGGTTCGCTTCATCAGTCGACTGTGCGAGGGATTGAAGGCTTCACGGCGATGCATGACGCAGGCGTTATCCCATAAAACTCCATCACCTACCGACCAACTGTGCTTATAAACGTACTTGGCTTGGAAACAGTGCTCATGCAGTTGCTCGAGAAGGGGTTCACTTTCCTCGATGGTCAGCCCTTCGAAATGCGGGACGATGCTTTTCGCGACATAAATCGCTCGACGTCCTGTAATTGGATGGGTTCGCACTGCCGGGTGTGATTGGACAATCCCCACTTTTCTTTGTCCGTCATTGGCGGGTTCACTGTATTGCTTATTGAAGTGTTCGTAGGACTGTACCGCGCGCAACTGATCAAGTTTTGACTTCAGGCCTAGCGGTAAGTCGTCGTAGGCTCGATACATGTCCGCAAAAGACGTCTCACCGCCTTCTGGCGGAATGATCGCCGCGGTTAAGAGCGAACCAATTGCCGGTGTCGGGCGATAGGTCTGATCAGAATGCCACCCGGCCTCACCATCTCCCAATATTCCGATTTTCCGATCTCGATCCTTCATATTAGATACGTAGAGCAATTCGGGTACCCGAGGGGATAAATACTCATGCCGGCTATGAATCTCGAGGTTACCGAACACCTTCGACACTTCGATCAATCGCTCTTCGTTTTCAGTATCTAGTCCGCGAAAAACAAGCACTTGATGCTTTGCCCATAGGTATTGCAATCGACGTCGCGTACCCTCATTGAAGACCTCATCAATAGAAAAATCATTAACCTCCGCAACGAAATCCGTATCGGTTAAATTTCTTACTTGCATTGGAACCTCTCTACGGTAACAATTATTGACAAACTGAGTTTTGAAATAGGCTCTTGATTTCTTCAGGTGAACGTTTCAGGGTCTCGAGAATCTGCCTCGTATCCTGTCCAAGTCTAGGCGCGCCCGTATCTTGAATACGATCTCCTGGATGCGAAAAACGAATGGGCTCACAAACGCCTCGGTAAGAACCTAGAACAGCATGAGGCAGTGTTTTGATGATTTGCTGCGCAAGTACTTGGGGGTTTTCAAACATATCCTCAAGCTTTTGAACAACTGCACAGGGTACCTTATCGCCAAAAAGCGCTGCCCATTCCTTAGCAGAACGTCTCATAAGTGCTTCGCGTAAGACTGGCAGTAAGGCTTTTTCCTCCGACTTGCGCTTCCGCATGTTGTTGTATCGATCATCAGTCGCAAGTGCAGGTAAGCCGAGGATTTCACACAACGATTTCCAAAACGGTTCGGTTTGAGCTTGAATGTAAAGGTAACCATCTTTAGTCGGATGGATGCCCGTTACTTTGCCAAGTCGGAGGTCGCGCTCAGTTTCAAGCGGTTCCCCATGTGCCCAGACTAGGCGCCCGGCTTGTAGGGCAAGCGCTGACCTCAGTAACGAACAGTCGACCTTCTGTCCAAGCCCACTTTGCGACCGTTGATACAGGGCGGCACATATCCCGAGAGCCAGCAGCGTCGCGCTGAAGTAATCAACAACAGACCCCCAAACGATCTTGGGTGTGTCGTCGCTTTGGCCTTGGAGATCTGCGATTCCCGTAAAACATTGCATAACTTGGTCAAAACCGGGATTGGCCTGCAGTGGTCCCTCGGTTCCAAACCCGGTCAACTCAGCATAGATCAAACGAGGATCGCGTTTGGTAAGTTGGTCAAATCCGATGTTCAGTCGCTCTGCGACGCCCGGCCGAAAGTTATGAACAAGGACATCTGATTGGTCCAATAAATCGAGTAATACTTGAAGGCCAGCAGGGTGTTTGAGGTCGATACAAATAGACTTCTTGTTGCGGTTCGCTCCAACGAAGGCCCGGCTGTCGCCGGCAAACGAGGAAGGGTACTCCCGCATCATATCTCCGTGAGGTGGCTCGACCTTTATTACTTCGGCACCTAAGTCTGCAAGAAGCGTGCATGCATAAGGGCCTGCAAGGTAGCTACTCAAATCTAAAACACATACACCCGATAAAACGCTGAATGCCATAGCAAGACCCTTTGCAAAAGCTCGCATACCAGCGCTAGCTTATTTCACATAAACCTGGAGCCAACGTACGCCGGATTCGGGGACACGACTTTTACAAACTCTCCAAACAGTCGCATACCTAGCCTTTTACAGCGTAATTTCACAAGCTACAAATCCAAAACGTAATATTCGAAACAGCCCCCTAATGCAGTCGTGAAGCGGCAAGGAGCCTTGAGGCGCTTTAGCCTTATCCCCTCACAGCCTCGGATACCTTTTGCAGAAGGGTCCACGAATGTTGAAGGTTTGCTTGCGATTTTTTAAAGATACTGTGTCCCTAGCTTTAATCGCCCAAGGGGAAGGACGGAAATGTTTTTTCCTCACGAAGGGGTAGGAACGATGAACCCATCAAACTTATGCGCAACGGATGGAGAAACTTTACTTTGCGATCACTTAAAATTCGGTGGGTACTGACTCCGAAACCTAGCACTCGCTCCTTTCACGGCTTGGTTCAGATTCGATGAATTCAGCAAATCATCAAGATCAACTTGTTTCACTAGACCGAACCAGTAGAAAAGTAAGGACGCTTCAGAGTCCGCTGATTTTCGTAGATAGAACCTTGGTGCTGGGCTGCCGGCAATGGCAACCTGATAGGAACACGCTCACATCGTGGTTGAATGGGATCGACGTCTCCCGTCACAAGTAAGGATTTCCAAGTTTCCAAGTCGGATTGACTCTTTGCAATTAACGGCCAAGCGTCGGCAGCCCGATATTGGAGCAGCAGCAACCGTCTTGGTCGTGTTGAAGAGTTCACAGCAGAACCATGCACCGTGCGCACGTGATGGATAGAAATGCTCCCAGCACGACCAATGCAAGCTTCGGCACTATCAAAGTCAATTTCATTGCGAGATGGATCGATCGCACCGCAAAAATATCCACTATCGTCATGGTGATTGAAGATTGACCCGCGGTGACTTCTTGGGATACATAAAAGCGGACCATTTTCAAGCAGCATGTCATCCATCATCACGCCAACCGCAGCGAGGTCATCGTTTGTATGAGGGTAAAAAGCCCAATCTTGATGCCACTCAACGGCAGCGCCGTAACCAGCAGATTTAAGATTCAGTTTTGAAACGTCGAAGCGTATATGGGGATGCATCAATTTTTGTAGCACTTGAATTATTTTGGGATGATTTACAAGCGCGCTGAAGGCAGGATCAAGTTTATGAGGTTGCTTTATTCGCCGTACACGTGGGTCGATAGGACTATGATTTGGTTCAAGATCGTAAACCTCATCGTGGTCCGTGATGTCTCGTGACGCGTTAACAAGAGCGTCTGTTACCTGCCTTAGCCTATCTACTTCGCGATCAGATAAGACATCTTCAATGACAACGAATCCATCCCGCCGATAAGATTCAACATGCTCGTTGGTTACGAAATGATCTGTGCTTGTTGAAACTACTGAATGACCCATTCTGGACTCCATGACGGTTAGTCGACCTGGATTTTTGCGGTCTTTATAACTTCACCCCATTTGAGATTTTCTGCCTTCACAAAGGCGCTGAACTCGGACGAATTACGAGGATCTGCGATTGCACCACGCTCAATGATTCTTGCTTGAACGCCAGGGTCCTGTAGTACCCGTCGAACGTCTGAACTGATTTTTTCCACTAACTCTTTCGGGGTGGCTAGGGGCACAACGAGACCTCCCCAACCAACGCCTTCAAACCCTGGATAGCCAGACTCCGCAATAGTTGGTACGTCTGGCAATTGAGGAAGTCGGTTGGCCGACGTCACGGCAATAGCCTTTAGTTTTCCTGCCCGAATCTGAGGTAGCGCCGAGGCAAGACTGTCCATCATCAGTGTTACCTGGCCGCCAAGTAAGTCGGTCATAGCGGGGCCGCTGCCCTTGTATGGGATTGCGGTTAGGTTGATTCCAGCCCTCGATATGAAGAGTTCACCAGTGAGATGTTGGGACGTCCCGGTACCTGGATAGGCCCAGTTGATACTTCCTGGCGACCGCTTTGCCCCCTCCACAAACTCTTTGAGGGTTGAATGGGGGAAACTAGGGTGTGCAACCCATAAAAGCGGCACGGTAAACATCCCACTGACCATCGCGTAGTCTCTATGCGGGTTGTACGCGAGTTTAGGATAAAGCATCGGGTTCACGCCAAGAGTTCCGCTTGTACCGATAGTAATGGTGTGGCCATCAGGGGCTGCATCGCGTCCTGCAACCATCCCGGGAACGCCGCCACCCCCAGCTCGATTTTCTACCACTACTTGCTGACCCCAGACCGTCGAGAGTCGCTCGGCGAGTAGCCTTGCGACAATGTCTGTTGCTTGGCCAGGGGGGAATGGAACAATGAGCTTTACAGTTCTGGCGGGAAACTGCTGAGCCAGCGCTGCATTCGAGAACAACGTGAATGCAATAAAAAGAAATGAAACCAAAGCTCTTATGAAGTACACGGCCTAACCTCCCGCTAGATATGTCGTTGGTCCCATGCTACCTTGGTAGGCGCTGCGGGACAATCATTTTTCCCGAGATTCGCCTCGTCGGGAAAAGATCTCTGAATGGATCCCTTTGTTGGCAACACGTCGATCGTCTTTCTCATTCCTACTTAAAAGGCGCTTACCATGCACGTTGAACGTTTAGCTGATGATCAGGAGAGTTCGAAGCCGGCTGACATGAGCGATTCAGAATGGAACCTACGGGTTGACCTCGCCGCCGCATACCGACTCGCAGCAGTCTATGGATGGACTGATCTCAACAATACGCATTTTTCTGCGAGAGTCCCAGGCGAACAGCATCACTTTTTGCTCAATCCTTTTGGTATGCTGTTCGACGAAATTACCGCTTCATCACTTATTAAAGTCGATCAGGACGGTAACGTGATTGGCGAGAGCGACTATCCGACGAATCCAGCTGGATTCGTGATTCACGGTGCAATTCATATGGCAGTACCTCGAGCGGCATGCGTCCTTCATACGCATAGTCGGTTTGGAACAGCTGTAGCGATGCAAAAGCATGGATTGCTTCCTGCGAGCCAAAAAGCACTAACGGTCATGGGCTGGCTTGGGTATCACGATTTTGAGGGGCCCGCGCTAGACATGGACGAACAGCCGAGGATCGTTTCAGATCTTGGAAATCGAAACATCTTAATTTTAAGAAATCACGGTCTTCTAACTGTTGGTGAAACAGTTGGTGAAGCGTTCGTTTGGATGTATCGAATTGAAACCGCCTGCAGGCAGCAGATTGATGCTCTGTCCGGTGGTGGTGAGTTATCACCACTAAGCTCTGCCACGCAACAAAAATCAATAGATCTCGGTCTTAAGATGTACGCAAAAGGTGGGTTTCTTCAAGTCGGCAAGGAGTGGCCGGCGCTACTTCGCCAACTCGATCGCCACGGTGGTACTAACTACAAGTCTTGATTAGGTTAGTACCTTTAGCCGGACCTACCCGTCAGTCCGAGAGCGCGAAAGGAAATGTTCCTGACTTGTTAGCTTGGATTTAAAGTAAGGAAACAAGCAATAATGGTTCAGTTTGAAGAACAATCTCAAGATGGAAAAATGAAGCTTCCGCTTCACGGTATCCGAGTCCTTGATCTATCTAGAGCGTTGGCTGGTCCATTTTGTGCAACGATTTTGGCAGATCTAGGGGCTGAAGTTGTAAAAATTGAACCCGGACCAGACGGTGAGATGGTCCGTGGTTGGGGCCCGTTTCAAGACGGAATCAGTGTTTACTACCTTAGTATCCACAGAAACAAGAAGAGTTTATCGATCAATTTCCGTGACAATAATGGAATCGAACTGATTCGCAGATTGAGCGTAAACGCTGATGTTTTGATCGAGAACTTTAAGCCTGGTGTCATGCAGACGATGGGGCTAAGTTTTGACTCGCTTCAGAAAATTAATCCACGGTTGATTCAGGGATCGATTACTGGCTTCGGCTCATCCGGCCCGTATGGAGATTGGCCAGGAATGGATCAAATCGCGCAAGGTATGTCGGGGCTAATGAGCATCACGGGGCAGCTGGGTACTGGCCCAACTCGAGTAGGAATTCCTATTGGTGATGTTGTTGCCGGCATGTGGTGCGCGCTAGGAATCCAGGCAGCACTTTTTGAGCGTAGTAGAACAAACCTTGGGCAGCACGTGGAAACTTCCCTGTTGGGTGGTCTCATTGGCTTATTGACTGTACAAGGTCAGCGGCAGCTTAGTCTTGGCCAAGTTCCAGAGGTTGCTGGCAATGACCATCCTGTCATTTGTCCCTACGGCTTGTTCCAAGCGAAAGATGGACCATTTAATATGGCGGCGGCTACTGAAGATATGTGGGTCAAGCTGTGTCGTCTTTTGGGAATGGAAGTTTGGATTTCCGATCCAAAGTATTCAAGTAACGCTGCTAGGATGGAAAACAGGGAATCGCTAAAGAGGGATCTGAACAGCCGATTTCTTGTCCGAGGAAAAATGGAGTGGACCCAGGAACTGGTAAAGCTAGGCATTCCGGCAGGACCGATCTATACATTAGACCAGGTGTTTCAGGATCCGCACGTACGACAAACGGGTATGGTCGAACGGATAGAACATCCGACTCTGGGTCCTATCGAATTGGCTTCAAATCCCATCAAAATGGAAGCTTTAAGGCATGGTGCAATTCGAACTCCTCCGCCGCTTTTGGGTCAGGACACGCGCGGTGTATTAGGCGGACTGGGCTTGAACGACGAAGAAATCGATGACCTAATTCGTCGCAATATTGTCTACACTGATAAGTGAGGGGGTACCGTGTTTGGCGAACATGTTAACTGCGTTGCTCTTGTTTCGTCTGATATCGAAAGAACAGTCCACATTTTTGGACATTTGCTCGCGACTGAACCAAGATGTGTAACCGACTTAGGTGAGGCGTATTACGTCATGCCTGTTGGTCGAACGGCCATTTCGGTGTTTCCCAAAGGTCATAATTGCATCCCCCATGAAGCCAGGCCAGGTGTGAATCACATTGAGGTTGGCTTGAAGAACCCGGCCCAATGGATTGAGAAGTTGTCAATCTCTAGCAAAGTGGTGGCGAGGCGAGGCAAGTCTGACATCTACGCCTTAGATTCGGAACATTTCGGAGGCGTAGCAATAAGGGTGTCAGAACCGGTCGATAGCGTGAGTCAATTGGATGGCCATGTTCAACGAATTGATCACTTGGGGATTGCAAGCAAGGATGTCTATCTGAACGAGAAGGTCTTCGCCGGTGGATTAGGCCTTCAAGTTGAAAGTCGCCAAACGGATATGGAGGTAATAAACGCGATTGAGAGCTTCACTTCTGATAAGTATGGGGTTGTATACCACGCGCGCGCCCCTCAACCCATAGGCGGACTGCGTGTTACATTTATAACGATTGGGGACTTTGAACTCGAGTTTTTAGCAAACTTCAATCCGAGTCAAACCGCGGTCATCGAGCACGGGGCTCATGGTACAACAAAACAAGACCAGGGAGCCATTACTCGTTACGTAGAATCTCGCGGTGAAGGATTGCATCACCTCGCTCTCAAGGTTAAGAACATTGATGGCACTTTATCGAGTTTGAAAAATATAGGCGTCGATCTCATTGACCACGTCGGCCGACCAGGGTCGCGCCGTGCGAGGATTGGTTTCATTCATCCCAAGGCAGTTGGTGGTATCTTGATTCACTTGGTTGAACGCGATGACTGAGTCGCTCGTTCTCGTCGACAAGCAAACTCAATACACAGTTATACGGATAAATAGACCAAATCAAGGTAATGCCCTAAGTCTTGAAGTAATAAAACAAATAAGTAAGTCGATCACGGATATTCAGAGATCAGAGGTAACGCCAATTATATTCACTGGCTCTGGCGATCGGTTCTTTTGTGCCGGTGGTGATATCAAGTCCTACGCACAGATTGACTCAGTAGAGCAACTGAATGACGTATTCGGGGCTGCGAGGGACCTGCTCGATCAAGTGGAGGCGTTTCCCTTGCCAGTGATTGCGGCTGTAAATGGTTTAGCACTTGGCGGAGGCGCCGAGTTGGCATTAGCCTGTGATTTTCGCTTCATCGAGGAGCATGCTTTGATTGGCTTTCCCCAAATTCGTTTAGGAATCATTCCCGGCTGGGACGGCATTGATCGGCTAGTTCGGTTGGTCGGAATGGGAGTTGCCACTAAGCTTTTGATGACTGGCGAGTCGATTACATCGAGCGATGCAATCAAATGTAGCTTAGTCACCTCAAGCACTCCAAAGGGAGAGTCACTGATGACTTCCGTCAAGTTATGCGAAACTTTAAGTCTTCTTCCACCCGCTGCACTGAGTGCTTTGAAACATCAGTTGATAAATGCGTATGGTGGCTCCTTTAGTCGAGCTGAGTCGCGAAAGACTTTTGAAGATCTTTGGTTCAGCGAGCATCACCGGAAAGCCGAAAGAGATTTTATTAAGCGTTCTGAATCTTGACGAATTTGTTCCCCCATTTTCAATGTTGAGCTGTTTGTGCGAGGTATGTTATGACCTTTAGATTTTATAAAGCGTTTGCTCTTTTCTTTGCTTTGTTTTGCAGCGCTTCGTTTGCTCAGGGCTATCCGACCAAAGGTCCTATAAAGCTGGTTGTTGGATTTGCGCCAGGTGGAGGCACAGATACGATCGCTAGAACGTTAAATATTCGTTTAGCAGAAATTCTCAAGCAATCGGTGATTGTTGAAAATCGGGCCGGCGCTGGCGGGTCTATCGCTACAGATTATGTAGCCAAATCGGCCCCGGACGGATATACGATCAGTTTCACGCTTAACAATCATGCAATCAATCAAGCTCTCTATCCAAAGCTTCCTTTTGACACCGAAAGAGACTTACGGGGTGTGACGTTAATTGGTGCGCTTCCTCAGCTGATAGCAGCTCACCCAAGTGCGCCTGCAAATTCACTCCTAGAGTTCCTACAGCAGTCGAAGCTACCGGACTCGAAGTTAAAGTCTTATGCAAGTGGTGGTGTTGGTTCACCTGGGCATTTCGCAGCAGCCTATCTTGAGTCCCTTGCGGGTGTTGACCTCACCCACATTCCCTATCGTGGCGCTGGGCCAGCCATTGCTGACGTGCTTGGTAATCAGGTGCCCTATATTCTCTCAACCTTGACCGGTTTGCTGCCCCACATCAAATCGGGCAAGCTAAAGCCAATAGCAATAACGTCTAGCCAACGATCGCCACTACTGCCGAATGTTCCTACGATTGCCGAGTCAGGTTTTCCCGGGTACGACATGGATACATGGATTGCGACATTTGTGCCAAAAGCCACGCCGGATGCGGTCGTAAAGATCATCCACGAGGCAACTCTGGAAGCACTAAAGTCCCCGGCAGTTCGCGAGAAAATCGAGAATCAAGCTGGAAGAATCTTCACTGCGGGCCCAGTTGAGTTAGATGAGTTGGTAAGCAAAGACATCAAGGCACTCTCAAAAATTGTTAAGGAGAGAAGTATTAAGCCCGAGTAGACTCACACCAATTGATAAGCTCAGTTCGGGTTACATGTGTACTCAGATCACTGAGGGATTCTGTTTGGGCCGAACAGGCTTCTACAGTGCCACACCTAACCTAAGTCGCAGCCTTACTTTTAATCAATCAGTTTCTGCGTCGATTAATCGCGACGACCTCGTTGCGATTGGCTACCAAAACTTGTCAAATTGCAACCGCCCTCGAAAACGGCGTAGGAGTTGAAAAAGTAGAAAGTGCAATTACACACTTT
>Ga0214923_10007338_pt1 | contig 12045 bp, 6 predicted proteins | sample LL1510_MetaG_FD_177993 | JGI IMG/M metagenome (GOLD analysis project Ga0214923, IMG submission 177993) | Freshwater microbial communities from Lake Lanier, Atlanta, Georgia, United States - LL-1510 | ecosystem: Environmental > Aquatic > Freshwater > Lake | place: USA: Georgia | collected 2015-10-15 | reverse complement strand
TTTTTGAATTTTTGGGACTGCCCGCTCAATTGCCCATCCCGGGCTTGGATACCTTGAATTTACCGCTGACCAACCTCTATGAGTTTTATAACTTGAACAATAACCGATGGGCCAAGACCGCTCAGGGCATAGGCTTGTTCGGTTTGCCGCTACCGATTTTTTACAGCGATGCCGATGAGATTTTGAATTTTCCCCTTCGATACAACGAAAGGGATACTAGCACTTTTGCCTTTGAAATCAATGTCCCTACCCTGGCTCAAATATCCAGGAGTGGACGACGCATTAGCCATGCGGATGCCTGGGGTACCCTGACAACACCTTACGGCACCTTCAATTGCTTGAGGGTGCGCAGCAGAACCAGCATTCAAGACAGCATCGCCATCAGCGGTTCTGCGCCGATTGGCCTACCCGCGCGCAATGAAATTGAAACCTCTTGGTACACCAACGAGGGCGGGAATCGAGGACCCGTTCTGCAAATTATCGAAAGAGGGGTCCTTTTCTTTCCACCTACCGTTCAAGAGGTCCGTTACAGGGACCGTTACCGGGCGCCCAAGCCCCCGCCGCCGCCGCCATTGACCGATCCGGGGGATGTGGTTCTTTATCCCAATCCCTGTCAAAATACGCTTTATCTGGGATTGCACCCCTTGGATCCTTGCAGCAGAATTTCCTTTACGGATATGCATGGCAAAATCGCTTTGGACCTAAGCAATCCAGGCTCTCAAATCGAGAATCTTCCTTTGCTTCTAGCCCCCGGTTGTTACCAGGTCCAATTGGAAGCCCAATACGGAAACTACTCCAAAAGGTTATTGGTAATTCCTTAATTACAGGATATTACTGTATATACGCTTGAGTAATTGTTCAAGCATTTCCCTCTCTTCTCCTGCCAAATTCTCCCACAAAGGAAGCAAAGCCAAACGAACCGGTTGGGCCACAAGATCCAGCATTTTTTGACCTTCTTCGCTCAAATAAATCCGCTTGATCCGGGTATCGAGCTCTTGGCTGTCCTGAAGTTCTTTTGCGGGAATTCGGGTAATCCACCCCTTGCGAAGCAGGCTTTGGACCATTCGAGTGGTGCTGGAACGGTCACGACCCAAAGCACGCGAATAGATTTCTTGATATTGCCCTGGCCTCTCCCTGACCAAATCCAAAAAGCGAAATTGCTCGGCATTGAGGGAAACGCCGGCATCCCTAAAGGCCTGATCCAGGCGAAGCCCATAGGCGTTCCAAATCTTGCCCATCAAGTGCAACAGTGCCTCTCGATCCAACATGATGCAAACCTACGCTTAAGAAGGATTAACGAGGCAGAGCTTGCAATTCAGGCTATTTTTGAGGCAAACAATCGCAATCGCCTCTATGGAAATCCTGATCATGACCACACAGCTCATTCTGGGCCTATGCCTCCTCGTGTTGCTGCACGAATGGGGGCATTATTATGTCGCCAGAATCTTCGGGATCAGGGTTGAGAAATTCTATGTTTTTGTGGACGCATGGGGTAAGAAGCTGTTTTCGTTTCGTAGAGGGGATACCGAATTTGGTTTGGGCTGGCTACCCATCGGGGGTTATGTCAAAATTGCAGGGATGGTGGACGAATCGGTGGACAAGGACCAATTGGCCGCTCCCCCCAAACCCGATGAATTTCGTTCCAAGCCTGCTTGGCAGCGCCTCATTGTGATGATCGGAGGGGTTACGGTCAATGCCATCTTGGGAATATTCTTGTTTGCCATGATCTTGTGGTATTGGGGTGAACAGAAAACGCCCATGCAGAGCTTGCCCCATGGCCTTGCCACCACCAATTTTGCCGAAGACTTGGGCCTTAAGGCGGGTGACCGAATTAACTCGGTCAACGGCAAACCGGTTCAATACCTCGAAGACTTGTACTCTACGGATTATCTATTGCAATCCGAGGTAATGCTGGAAATCTCAAGAGATTCACGGACCTTGGAGCTCAAACTCCCTGGGGACTTTTTTCGTCAATTCTTGGAACAAGACAAGGGTTTGTTCTTAACCCCAAGGATGCGCTTTGCGGTCGGTGAAGTTGCTGCGGGCATGCCTGCCCAGAAGGCCGGTGTTCTAGATGGAGATTCCATCGTAGCCATCAATGGTCAGGGAATCATGTATTTTGATGAAGTTCAGAAAATTCTCAAAGCCAACAAGTCCAGAATTTGTACCCTTAGCCTTCGAAGATCAGGTGCAGGCCCTGTCGATGTTCCGGTCAAGGTCAGTGAACAAGGCACCATCGGTTTCTACCCAGCTATGGAACAAATCCCCACCCAAACCGTTCGTTACTCCGTCCTGTCCGCATTGCCAGCAGGGGCACGCATGGGATGGAAGACGATATCGGATAACCTCAAAGGCTTTGGGATGATCTTCCGGGGGGAAGTCCCCGTCGAAAAATCATTGGGCGGCCCTATCGCCATTGCCAAAAAAATGTACGGGGGCATCTGGGATTGGCAGCGTTTTTGGACCACCACCGCCTTGCTATCCATGGTATTGGCGATCATGAATTTACTACCGATCCCCGCCCTGGATGGAGGTCATGTGGTCTTTTTGATGGTAGAAATGATCACAGGTCGTCCACTAAGCGAAAAGTTCCTGATGGCTGCCCAATATGTTGGGATGGTCCTGCTTATCCTCCTTATGGTCTTTGCATTCGGCAATGACCTCCTGCAACATGTCTTTCGTTGAGGCTCGAACCGTGACCTCTTTCCGTGCCCAGGACCGGAGTCGAACCGGTACGAGTTTTAGCTCACTGGTGTTTGAGACCAGCGCGTCTACCAATTCCGCCACCTGGGCAGGCAGGCCGCAAATATATCCCCAATTCTCCTAAATATGATTTCAAAACTTAAAATCACCCAAAGGGCTTTCCTGACTGCAAGAGGTTTCCTCTTGATCGTCATTTTAGGGATCTGCTCCACCCAAGCTCAAACGGTTGACCAGGGTGAAGGGGAATACCTGGTCACCTTTGCGGATCAATTCGACGCTGCCGGGGCAAGCGTTCTTTTTGATTCCCTTGGGACGCCCTTGCACCAAAGGCAGTCGACCGTGATCCGAGAGTGCATGAGCAAATCATCGAAGGCTCGCAACTTGCTTCGGGTTTGGTTGGATGAATATAACCGAGAAAACCAGACCGAATGGTCCATATTGGATTCCTTTTGGATTGTAAATGCGGTAACCCTACGCATGGACCGGGTGGCCTCTGCACATCTAAGCCAAACCCTGGAAATTCGCTCCATCGACCCGGTGAACGCCCTACCCATTGGTTATACTGAATCTATCGACAACACAAAATCTGAATCCAAAGGACCCTGCGATGAATCAAATTCGGGATCAAGCACTATGGATCAACCTGAGGTGGTCAACGGTAGAGAGCCAGGCCTTGGTGCGATCCAAGCACCGCTTTTGTGGGCCAGGGGTTATACCGGCAAAAACCGTCGAGCCATGCTCATGGATACCGGCGTTTGGCCGCAACACCCTGCGATCCAAGGGAAATTTATAGGGCAACGATTGGGTTTAGATCAATCCTGGTATGCTTACGATGAACCGGTTCCGGCTGACAAAATAGGAAATCACGGAACCCATGTGATCGGTACCGTTTTGGGCTTGGATTCTTCCAGCAGGGACACCATTGGCGTCGCCTATGGAGCCTATTTCATTGCAACCGATCCGATTGTAACCAATTTGGCCTTGGTTCGTTCATGGACACAACTAATGCGGGCATTCCAATGGGCCCTCAACCCGGATGGCGACACCTCGACCCATGCCGATGTACCTGATGTGATCAACAATTCATGGGGTAGAACCAATGCAGGACTGGACAGTGTATGCCAAGCTGTGGTGGTTGCTCAAGCATTGTTAAGCGTGGAAGCTGCCGGTATCGCCAATGTTTTTTCGGCAGGCAACAGCGGTCCAGGCCCCTACACCGTTGGTGTCCCGGCGCAGGTCATCTACGACTCCCTCAATGTATTCTGTGTTGGAGCATTGGATGCATCCAATGTGCTGGCAGGATTTTCCAGCAACGGCCCCAGTCGTTGCGGTTCCGATTCCATGGTTCAAATCAAGCCCGAAGTCTCCGCTCCCGGAGTGAATGTGCGTTCTGCCGATGGACCTAGCGGTTACGGCCAAAAATCCGGAACCAGCATGGCCTCACCCCATGTCACGGGCGCTGTTTTGTTGCTTAAGGAAGCCTTTCCGCAATTATCCGGCCGTCAAATCCTCAATGCCTTGTATCAAACCGCATTGGACCTGGGACCTGCCGGCGAAGACAATTTCTTCGGACGGGGCATTATTCGTACCGATGCGGCCTACCAATTTTTGGCCGCGACGCATACCCCTACACCTCCTTATCAACACGGACCCGACCTCGCCATCCTGGGATTGGATTCCCCCTCCAGTTCAGTGTTAGGATTACGGTGTGCTTCCAATAGCGCTTTGTCTTCCAATTTGAAATTCAAAATTACCAACCTTGGGGATACGGTGGCAAATGGTTTTATGATGGATGTTTACGATAACCAGGTTTGGCATCATTCCGTATCCTTTGGAAGCAGAATCCTGGCCCCAGGTCAAATAAGCGAGGTAACCCTTGGTAGCCTTAATCGTAACTTTTCGAATGCGCAGGAGCGCTGGATGTTCCGCATCAGCCCGATGAGACCGTTGGGAACCGGCATGTCCTTGCAAGGCCTGGAAGGAGATACCCTGAACAATTATTTTTTCTTGCAATTTCGGAATATCCAGCCAGCCAACGATCTGATTACGGAACATTTCAATGACTCGCTTCGACTTCCTTTTGTAACAGAGAATCATCGCGTTTCCGATTGGACCATCGAAAACCCTGACAACGATGATTATACCGGTTCAACATTGCCCGCAACGTGGGCAACCTACGCGTTACCCTCTACCCCATCCCCTTTTCACCCGGTGAGCTCAGGGGCAAACGGCAGGGGAAGCGGATGGGCCGCTGGGATCAAAATGCGGGATTATTCGGCGAGATTGCGTCAGAGGGATCATCTCGTTTCTCCACCTTTCTTTCTTCAAGGAGCACCTGCGGGACAACGCTATAAGCTGTATTTTGATGTCGCCTACTCCAACCGCAACAACGCATTTAGAGATAGCCTGATCGTATCGTTTTCTTCGGACTGCGGCTATACCTTCCAAGAAATTTACCGAAACGGCGGAGATTCCCTTCGATCCCATGCGGGAATAAACCCTGCGGACTCCTCGGCTTTCAGACGAATCGAGGTAGACCATCCTTTGTTGCAGCGTACCACGCCGGGCTCTTATCGACTTCGGTTTACAAGTCAAAATGATTTTGGCGGCAACCTTTATCTGACCAATGTTGGCCTTTTTCGATTTTATGGCTTACCTGTAACGGATGCACCTCCCACTGCACAATCCTGGTCCGTTTACCCTAATCCTTCCAGCAATACCCACCTGAACCTTCAGATTCCTGAACACCGCGACCGAATACGTCTCCAAATCGTCAACCAACTTGGACAAATGGTTTGGTATTCGGAATGGATCGATCAACCCAACCCAGAAAGCGCCCTTGCCGCAGGACTTACCCACCAAGTGGAAATCCCTGATTTGAAACCCGGCCTTTATTTGCTAAATCTTGAAAGCCAAGGCAATCCACTTTTACTCAAACCTGCAATTCGATACCAAACCCTGCGTTGGATTAAAACCCCGTAATAAAAACCTCGAACAATGTTCAAAAAATATCGGTTTGGATTCTTATTCACTATTGTATGTTGGCTGTTGACGCCAACGGTCTTTGGCCAAGACGCCCTAGAGACCCCGCTCGAAATCTTTGAAGGCATGAAGATCAAAGCCAAGGTCTTCGCGGAAGATACTTCGGTGGCCAAAAGACGAAACGCCAACCATCGTTTTGTGCAGGATATGGTCCGACTGGTCAAATCGGGTAAATCCTGGGGAATGGCCTGGTCGGACTTAGCCTCTGTTTCGACCTTGTTGACCCCTGACCAGCAATGGCGGATTGTGACCTGGTCAGTCCTTCTTGAACAGAATTCCAGGAGGCATTACGGCTGCATCCTTGGACAGCAAGGGAAATTCTACCCTTTGATCGACCAAATGGCCAACCGCTTCGAAAACGAAGATGTTTTCGATAACCGTCAATGGCCAGGTGCGGTTTATTTCCAAATCCTTCCCGTAAGTGCCACCTACAATGGTCAAGCATGCTATGCCGTGTTGGGGTACGATGCTCGAGAACCCTTTGCTCAACGCAAAGTCTTGGATTGGCTCTGTCCTGACCCCTCAAAGGAGATGGTTCATATAGGTGCCCCTCTGATTAATCGAGAAGGTCGCAGCCTTAGCCGATGGCAGCTTTTATACCCTCGGGATGTTCAAGTTCAATTGCAATGGGACAAAGATCGTTCCTTGGTCTATTTTGACCATTTGATCAGCAGAGGATCAGATCCTTCCAGTGAGGGTTTTGATTTCATTCCCGATGGCAGTTTTGACGCGTTGGTTTGGCGCAATGGGCGATTAACCTTTGAGGAAATGCCCAACTATCAACCGCTTAAATAGCTTTCATTCAAAAAATTATGGCAGAGCGTACCGTTTTGATCCTAGGGGCCGGGAGATCTTCTGGCTACTTGATTGAGTATTTGGCCCAGCAGGCTGTTGCGCTTAATATCAAAATTGTGGTGGCCGACCAAAACCTGGATTGGGCCATGGCCAAAGTTGAATCACTGCCTTCTTGCTATGCCATCATGGTGCAACCCGGTACCGATATTGAAGGCTTTGAAAAATTAGTTGCAAATGCAACATTAGTGATTTCATTGCTCCCGGTTCACCTGCATATGACCGTGGCCAAAGCGTGTTTAAAATACCAAAAACCGATGTTCACCGCCTCCTATCAGACCGCTGAAATGGAGTCACTTCAAGAAGAAATTAAAAGCAAAGGGCTGTTATTCTTGAACGAATGCGGTTGCGATCCAGGTTTGGACCATATGACCGCTGTCCAAACCTTGGATAAGCTCCAACACCAAGGTCATCAGATTTTATCCTATGAAGGGTATACGGGCGGCCTCGTAGCCCCTGTCTCGGATAATAACCCTTGGCATTACAAATTTTCATGGAACCCGCGCAATGTCATCCTCGCAGGACAGGGCGGCCATGCTCAATTCCTTAGAAATAACCTAAACAGCCTCTTGAGCTACCCGGATTTGTTCCGCGAAGTTGTTGAAGTGGACCTTGACGATTTTCCAGATTTGGTGGGCTATTTCAACCGAAATTCCTTGCCTTATGCGGAATTGTACGGTATTCCCAACGCCCATACCGTGATACGAGGCACTTTGAGGCATCGAGATTTCTGCACGGCTTGGTTTCCTTTGGCTTGTTGGGGATTGAATGCAATGAGCGCCTTGGAACCAGCGCTTGTAGCCAATTTACCAACACGGGATACCCTTTCCCCCAGGTTATCCAGCGAATTCGGCTATTCGGATGCCGAATGCAAAGTTGTCCACGAATTGTGGGACTATTTGGGCATCTGGGCCTTGGTAGAAGCCCTGCGCAATCCAAGGTCAGTGGATACAGTGGGCTTGGATGCCAATGCATTTACCCGGTGGCCATCGCCGGCAGATTGGTTAGAAACAAGAATGACCGAGCGGATGTCTTTGTCCCCCTCGGATCGCGACATGGTCTTGATGACCCACCTTATTCGCACCAAAAACCCTGATGGTCAATCCGAAATCCACCGTTGTACCCTTTGTTTAGAGGGCGAAGGGGGTGACAAATCCGCAATGGCCAAAACAGTGGGCTTGCCACTTGCCTTGGCCGTAGAGCTGTATCTCCAAGGTAAAATCCAGGATACTGGCCTAATCCGACCTTTGGGCTGCCAATGGTACTCCTCAATTTTGCCAGCTTTGGAAAATCGCGGGATTAGAATGCAGCATACCGTCACCATGGCCTAATTTACAGGCGCTTGGCAGTATTAGGCCCCAATAGCCTTGGAAAACCCTATTTTTGCCACGCCTTTGGCATATCACCTTATTCGCCTATCGAAAAATAGTCCCCCTACCCCATGATTCAGTTGTTGCAGACCTTGAACGGACGGTTAACCGAAATCCGTGAAGTTGAAAACGGATGCTGGATCAATATTGTGGACCCGGACGACAAGGATACGGCTTGGCTGGAGGAGCACTGCCCTCCTGTTGTCGAATACTTAACCGACTCCTTGGACTTAGATGAACTCTCCAGGGTCGAAAAGGAGAGTGATTATCTGCTCGTCGTCTTGAGGATACCCCACTTTAGGGGCATGGAATACGACATTCCCTTTATTACCCTTCCCCTGCTCATTATGCAGACTGGGTCTATGACCATTACCCTCTGCAAAGAAGAAAACGCTATTGTGCAGGAATTTGTCAGGGAAAGGGTACGGGGCTTTACAACCAACAAAAAGGACACCTTTCTTCTCCAAATTCTCCACAAAACAGCCTCCAAATTCCTTATTCACCTTCGAAATATCAACAAAATCGTTGAAAAACTGGAAGACGAGCTGGAAAATTCCCTCAAAAACAAAGAAATCGTCGGGCTACTTCAATACGAAAAGGCCCTGATTTACTACACTACCGCCTTGCAGACCAACGGAACCATGCTCGAAAGGCTGAGACGCTTGCGGCATTTCACCTACGAAGAGGATGACGACATGCTCGAAGATGTTCAAATTGAAAACCAGCAAGCCCTTCAAATGACCACGATCTCCATACGAATCATGGGCCAAATGATGGAGGCTTTCAGCTCCGTTATCAACAACAACATGAACAATGTCATGAAAACCTTGACCTTCGTGACCATTTGTTTGGCCATCCCTACCCTCTTTGCGAGCTTGTACGGCATGAACATCCCGTTGCCGTATGCCCAAACCGAAACGGCCTTTTGGGGGCTTTTGGGGCTTAGCGGGGCCATGATTTCCGTCGTTTTTCTGCTGTTTCGAAGAATGCGCTGGTTTTGATTCAGGACTAGGGCATCGCCTAGATCCTGAATATTGATGTCAATTGAATTTTTTCCCTATCGTTAGGGGCATAAAGAAATTCTTAAATTGTCCACCATTGCTGGTTTCGTTATTAAATTAAGGTAGAAATACCTATCTTTAGGTGCTAAATTTTGCTCAAACCCTCATCCCAAGAACATGAAGTACTCCAACACCTCATTGAAGTTCGTCTTTGCTTTGATTTGTATGCTCACCATCACAAGCCTACGAGCTCAGACCAACATCACTACCACCATTGGCTCGTTCAACTCTTCCACTTGCGCCGTTGGGGATACCATTGTTTTGCCTATTACGGTGAACATGGCCTCTGGAATCAGCACGGCGGCCATTTCCATGGCCATAGACTATGATACAACCAAATTAAGGTGTATAAGTGCCGTTACCGGACTGAATTCCAATATTTCGGCTGGTTTCCTAAGCAATTGCGGATTCTTCTCAAATCAAAGCTCAAATCCTCCATTTACAGCAAGTAGTCGCCGCCAATTCAGAGCGGCATGGTTCAACTTATCGCCCGTTGCTTTCAATGGCTTAATGTTTAACCTACGTTTTGTGGTTGTAGCCACCGGGAATAGTTCGGTCAAGTGGGATTTAGCAACCCCAGGGAATTGTGAATATGCGGATGAATTAGCAGATGTAATTCCGAATTGCGATTTCATTAACGGCAATGTGACCTGTGGTGGTACTCCACCAGCCAATTGCGGCATTACGCTTAGTTCTGCATCCGGCACCAACAGCCAGTCTATATGTCAAGGCTCCGCCATTACCAATATTACGTATGCCACAACTGCTGCAACCGGAGCAACAGTGACAGGCCTGCCTGCCGGCGTTGCAGGAGTTTGGGCTTCCAATGCAGTGACCATTAGCGGAACGCCAACGGCAGCGGGGATCTTCAATTACACCGTGACCTTGAGCGGATGTACCGGGGGAACGAGTACGGCAACAGGTACGATAACCGTTGCGGCCCCTGCCTCTGCGGGAACTCTCAGCGGAACGCAGAGCATTTGCGTAAACGGTACCACCACATTCGCATCTACGGTAAACGGCGGTAGCTGGTCCAGCAGTGCAACGGGCGTCGCCACCGTGAATGCCTCTACGGGGGTTGTCACCGGCGTAGCCGCAGGAACCGCCACCATTACCTACACCGTCACCGGAACAGGAGGTTGCGCCAATGCCACCGCCACCAGAACCGTGACCGTTAATTCAAACAATACGATTACTCTGAGCTCTGCATCCGGAACTAATGCCCAAACGGTAACGGTTAACACAGCCATCACCAACATCGCCTACAGCACAACAGGAGCGACCGGTGCAACGATTAGCGGTCTTCCTGCAGGAATCACAGGGAGTTGGGTTTCTAATGTCGTAACCATTAGCGGAACCCCCACCGCTACCGGAACCTTTAACTACACGGTAACGATGACCGGGGGCTGCACGGGTGGGAACAACACCGCGACGGGCAGTATAACCGTTAATTCCGGTGGAGGCGGCGGAAACTTCAACATCCAGACGACCATTGGCTCGTTCAATTCTTCCACTTGCGCCGTTGGGGATACCATTGTTTTGCCTATAACCGTGAACATGGCTTCGGGTATCAGCACGGCGGCCATCTCGATGGCTATTGACTATGACACGACAAAGCTTCGTTGCATAAGCAGCGTTACCAATTTGAACACGAATATAGCCACGGGATTTTTGAGCAATTGTGGGTTTTTCACCAACCAAAGCTCTAATCCACCCTTCACGGCGAGCAGCCGTCGTCAATTCAGGGCGGCATGGTTCAACTTAGCCCCCGTAGCGTTCAACGGATTGATGTTTAACTTACGTTTTGTGGTTGTAGCCACCGGGAATAGTTCGGTCAAGTGGGATTTAGCCACAGCCGGGAACTGTGAATATGCGGATGAATTAGCAGATGTTATTCCAAATTGCAATTTTGTGGACGGTAGCATCACGTGCGGATCAGCGGCGCCTGTTTGCGGCATTACGCTTAGTTCTGCATCCGGCACCAACAGCCAGTCAACATGCCAAGGATCCGCCATTACCAATATTACGTATGCCACAACTGCTGCAACCGGAGCAACAGTGACAGGCCTGCCTGCCGGCGTTACAGGAGTTTGGGCTTCCAATGCAGTGACCATTAGCGGAACGCCAACGGCAGCGGGGATCTTCAATTACACCGTGACCTTGACGGGATGTACCGGGGGAACGAGCACGGCAACAGGTACGATAACCGTTGCGGCCCCTGCCTCAGCGGGAACGCTCAGCGGAACACAGAGCATCTGTATTGCCGGGACCACCACATTCACTTCGACTGTAAGTGGAGGTAGCTGGTCCAGCAGTGCAGCAGGTGTCGCCACGGTGAATGCCTCTACGGGGGTTGTCACCGGTGTTGCCGCAGGAACCGCCACCATTACCTACACAGTCACCGGAATAGGTGGTTGCGCCAATGCTACCGCAACGAGAACTGTGACTGTCACGGCTCCTGCCTCAGCGGGAACCCTCAACGGAACACAGAGTATCTGTATTGCCGGGACCACCACGTTCGCTTCTACGGTAAGCGGCGGTAGCTGGTCCAGCAGTGCAGTAGGTGTCGCCACGGTGAATGCCTCTACTGGGGTTGTTACCGGCGTTGCCGCAGGAACTGCCACCATTACCTACACTGTAACCGGAACAGGAGGTTGCGCCAATGCCACCGCCACGAGAACCGTGACCGTCACGGCTCCTGCCTCAGCGGGAATCCTCAGCGGAACGCAGAGTATCTGTATTGCCGGGACCACCACGTTCGCTTCTACGGTAAGCGGGGGTAGCTGGTCCAGCAGTGCAACAGGTGTCGTCACGGTGAATGCTTCTACGGGGCTTGTTACCGGCGTTGCCGCAGGAACCGCCACCATTACCTACACCGTTCCCGGAACAGGAGGTTGCGCCAATGCCACCGCCACCAGAACCGTGACCGTTAATTCAAACAATACGATTACTCTGAGCTCTGCATCCGGAACTAATGCCCAAACGGTAACTGCCGGAACAGCCATCACCAACATCAC
>Ga0214923_10007337_pt1 | contig 12046 bp, 10 predicted proteins | sample LL1510_MetaG_FD_177993 | JGI IMG/M metagenome (GOLD analysis project Ga0214923, IMG submission 177993) | Freshwater microbial communities from Lake Lanier, Atlanta, Georgia, United States - LL-1510 | ecosystem: Environmental > Aquatic > Freshwater > Lake | place: USA: Georgia | collected... | reverse complement strand
ACTTTTACAGAGCCAACTTTTAGGGATGTAAAAAAGAAAATATAAAGCTATATTATATGGGCAAAAGAATTACTAGAAAAAGATATAGAAACAAAAAATATAATACAAAAAAACAGATAAGATTTAATGATAAAACAATCAGAAAACCATTTGTTAAATTAAACTGTAGTCCCGAAAATAAAAAGACAGATTATACATGTTATTCTGATAATGATCTTTATAAATTAAGAGATATGTGGAATGTTCGTCACCCTGATCGCCCAATTAAAACAAAAAATACAAAAAAAATTTGGGAACAATTGAAAGAATATTATGCTACTACTTGTAATAAAGAATCATGTTGGGTGCGTCAAATGACCAAAAATACAAAACTTGAAAAAGAACTTTTAGATGCCTTTGCTCCTGAATCTCCAGAAAACTGGAAAAAAAATCCTAATGAATGGCTATCCAGTCTTGATATATTAAAAGTAATGAATCAATATGAAAAGAAATATAAATGTTTTGATTTTTTAGGTCCTTCTCCAATAGATTACGATACACGTAAATTATATGGAGAATGCGTTTGGGAAGAACTATGTCACTTTGAACTTACTAACCAAATTAAAAAGGGACACAATAAAATAGGAGTTATCTTTAATTTAGATCCACATTATAAAGGCGGAAGTCATTGGGTATCTTTATTTATAAATATAAAAGATAAAACAATATTCTTTTTTGATAGCGCAGGAGAGTCTGTTCCTCAACAAATAAAAAAATTTGTTGATACTGTTATTAAACAAGGTAAACAACTTTCTCCTCCTATTAACTTTAAATTTGACCAAAATCATCCTGTTGAGCATCAATATGGAAATACAGAATGTGGCATTTATTCAATATTTTTCATAACACATATGCTTGAAGACAAAATTACAGGACATTATATGAAAACACATATATTAAAAGACAAATATATGGAAAATTTTAGAAAAATTTACTACAATGAAAATGGAAATGTATAAACAAAATTAATAAGTAAAATATATACATAAAAATACATTATTATGTATATTAATGTCTAATTTATCACAATTTACAAATAAGAAAAATATTAAATTACTATGGGAAGTTTTATTAGATGAGCTAAATATCAATAAAACTAACACCAAATTAATTGAAAATATTAGAACTGTTTTTGAAAGCAATATAAATCCATTTTTGTCAAGTTCTAATCCTAAATCACAGATTATGGAACTTAATAAACAATTTTTATCTCAAGTTGTTTTAGCAGTTAATCGTCTATTTCCTAATATTAAACAAGAACAAACTATTAAAAGAATAACAATATTAGATGAAGAAGTATCAGAACTATATAAAATAGAAGACACACATGCGTCACGTCAAAGTGAGTTTGAAAAAGAGGTTGAACGTAAACGAATGGAGATGAAAAATTATATGACACCACAAAAACCAAGAGAATTAGATTTTTCAGATAGAAACTTAGATGATAAAATAAAAGCAATGGACACATTAGTAGCGGATAAAATGGCACAAAGAAATTTTGAAATTGAACAGTTTAAAAATAATAATTATAATACAGGTATTGATCCAGAAAAATGGTTAACACCAAAAGAAACATCTGTAAAAAATGAAAAAACTATAATAGGACCAAAGGCAACTAGTCTTGAACAAAAACCTATCATTAAAAATAATCAAAACTCAAGATTAAAGCATATATCAATTGACAGTAATAATAATATTACATTATCAATTGATGAAACTGAACAAAAAATTAAAAAAGTATCATGGGATGATACGGATAATCAAAGAGATTCAACAATTAGTATATTTAATAAACTTAAAAAACAGCCAACACTTGAACAAAAAACAGATATTCTGACTGAAGTAAATGATAAACAATACGTAGAACAAAAATCTACAATGTTACCTGAAGTTAAACGCGAAGAAATACAAAGAAATCAAGTAACTTTATCTACTCCAAATAATGAACCAGTATTACCTAAAATAGAAATTATAAAACAATTAAATCTAATGAATAAAAAGATTGATAACCTTTATGAAATGGTATATAAACTAACAAATTTGATGGAAAAAAAAAATACAGAAAATATTGAAATTCCGAAGGAAGACAATTCAGATTAATTATAGTTTTTCTTTTACGATCTCATATTCACCTCTACTATTCTTTACTAATCTGCCTATTAATATTGGTCTAACACCTGGAACTTGTTTTGCTTGAATAACACTATCATAATCATATACTTGTTTTGTATCCATTCTTAACATATAACGTTTACCTGTCGCCTTAAATGTGAATGGTCTGGCTTCCCAATCAATTCTTTCAACATTTAAAGCAGCTACCGTATCATTTTCATCTTGACTATAATTTGGATTATAAGAAAAATCATTAACACTTGGTTGGCCAAATGATAAACAAACAAGACCTTCTTTTGTACTTGATTGAATATGTGTCGCGCAATCAATCGCAGCTTCTTTAACAGCCTTTAATAATTGTGATGTCAATTGTTCTTTAATAGTTGATATCTCATATAGTTTTTGATCCGATGTTTGAGGGAGATATGGAGGATGTTTTGACACATCTTTTAGCTTTAATTCTATCGCATAATCACTATTTAATTGTTGTTCTGTAAATGTCATAATATAAATAAATACTTCAACTGTTTGTAATTCTTTTGGTAAACTTTGATGGGAACAAATACGTCTAGCACGACCAATTACTTGTTCAACACGCACTGGATGCCAATATGGTTCCATAATATGAACATAACGAGTATTTCTTAAGTTAATACCTTCAGAACCAGCAGAAGTAATCATAAGAACTTTAATAATTTCACCCAAATTATTATTGCTACTTTTAGCTCTTAATTGTGTAGCAATATTATTAGGAATATAATCCCACATTCCGTTATAAATATTACGAATTATTTCACGTTCTTCAGCATCTTCAGTACCAGTATACAAAGCATAACAAGGTTTGCCCATATCTTCTTCACTCATATTTAGTTCCCAACCATCTGTACCAGTGCGTTTAATTTTGAATTTAGCAAAATTATTAGCTTCCAATACTAAACAGAAAATACCAATACCTTCCATAGATCTAAATTGACTGTATACCAAATGTAACCCTTGATGCTCTGGGTCTTCAATATTATCTAACATTGCTAAAAACTTTGGACTATAAGTTCTTAAACCTTCTGGCGTTAAAAATTCACGTTCATGTAATTTTAAGTATCTCATTGCTGATTTTATTGCTTCTTTGTATTCAACATTACCCATTTGTTCTAAAATTTCATCACCTTCTAGCTCATCTGCTTCTCTTAATATAGCATCTTCATCTCTATAATCTTCTAAATGAATTGATAAAACATCATCATTTGCATGTTCATCAACAAATTCTTCAGCAGGATTGTCTTTTGGTGGACTAGGAGGTTTTTCAATTTTTGGACTCTTTGTTTTTGCACCGCCATCTAAACTAATTTCATCATCACTACTCTCATCATCTATTGCGCCTCCTACTTCTGGTGTGTCTATTAACTCAACATCAATTATTTCACAATTTGTTCCACAGGGTTCACGTTTAAGTATTTTTATATCAGTTAAGCTATTTAAACCGTTAGTTTGCCATGTGGCCGCATGTTGAGCCAATGCTTCACGCTTTTTCATAAATTTTAATTTATTTTCTTTTAAGTATTCTAATTTTTGCTCCAAATTCAAATTTTCTAAATCTCTGATTGAACCTTCTTTTGCTTTAACAATTCTTGTAAATTCCTTTGTGCGATTATGTAATTCATCGTCTTCACCTCCCCATCCCCAAAAATTATTTGGGTATCCATTTATTTTTTCAAATAATTCCTTACTAAATGCTACAATACCTCCAAAATATTTAGGATTAGAACCATAGCGATCCCAAACAGCTGCTATATGAATTGGATTATTTTTTGGTATAGTCGTATAGTATTTTTTTAGCTCTTCTGATGGTAACAAATCAACATCATGGAAGATATAATTATTATATCCTTCCTTTTTAGCTAAATCAAAACCTATATTAAGTAATTGACCACGATTAAATTTACGACCATCTTCACTTTGTTCAATTACAAAAATCTTATAGTCATGTCCTGTTAAAAATGTCTCCATATATGCTACAAATTGATTTAGTTGAGCTGTACGTGGTTTTTCTTCTTCTGAATCACGAAATGGAACTATAATAGCTATTTTTGCGGCAGTTTCTACTTTTTTAGCTGTCTTTTTCTCAGCTCTTGCTTGTTCACGTGCTAATTTAGCATCTTCTTTTTCTTTTTGTCTAGCTAGTCTTGCTTCTTCTCTTTCTTTCTCTCTAGCAGCCTTTTCCGCTGCTTTTTCTTCTTCTCTTTGTCTTTCTCTAGCTGCCTTTGCTTCCTTAGCTCTTTCCTTTTCTAATACCTTTTCAGGTTTTGTTTCTTTAATAACTATAGCTAAGTCTTTAGTTACTGGTGCTTTAACGGTGTCATCAAATAACCAGCCATGTCCTTTTTTTTCAAAAAATACACGTATTGGCTCACGATAATCTTTTCTCAAATATTCTTCTATATATTGTTTCATAAGTGTTTTTATTAGTTCTTGATTATTTAAATCATTTAATTTTTCTTCAGGTATATCAGCATTAAATTTCTCCAGTTTTTGTTTTATATCAGCATGATACTCATCTTTACCCTTCAAATACTTTTCTTTCATCCAAGCAAATAATTTTTGACTTTTATTTGCTTCAACAATCATTCTGTATTCAGCAGGATTTGGACGCCCAGGTGGACTAGGCATTACAAAATTACAAGCTAAACGTGAAAAAATACGATATGTTGAACTAGGTTCTTTGAATATACCATCAGCATCCATTGTTCCGCTTGATTTCTTACTAGGTTTTTCACTTTTTCTTTCTTCATGACGATAATCTTCATATATTTTAAACTGATAATCACTCATTGGAATATACACCTCGTGACGATCAAAGTTTTTATCATATGCTGGTAATAATTCTTCTTGGGCTGATCTAAAATATGATGTTAAACCTATTATTCTGCGTTTAAATTTATCAACATTAGATATATTTCCAGTATCTTTATTAATAAATACATTAATAAATTCTTCCAATGTATCTGGCAAAGCAGTATATACAGAATAATTTGCACTATTGGCAACAGCAGCTATATCATTTTTCTTTAAAATTTTGACAATACGTTGAACAAAATCCATATCAGATATTTGCCCTCTTTCATCATATATAATATGACCTTTTATATCTCTTTCAATCTCTCCCTTATCGTTACGTTTTTCTTTTTTCTCATTTGTAACACCTTTATATCCTGATGATGCTGTAATTTTATTTTCAAAGCCATAAGGATTACGTGTTACTGTCAGTGTTTTTGAACTTGGAGTATAATCTATATAGTCTAATACTTTTTCTCTTGAAAAAATATCTTGTAATATATCTTTTGATAATTTTTTATTAGTTTCAGTGCTAAGTGTAAAACTCCAAGTTTTTATATATCCTCTCAAAATATTAAATAATATACCTATTTCATTCGGATAGTTAATTATAGGAGTTCCTGTTAATAATACAACACGACAATTATCAGCATTTAGCAAAAATTCATATAATAAAAGAGCTAATGATTGAGGCAGTAATGCACCAGGACCACGTTTCTTTTCAGCAAACTTTGATATCTTGTTAACTTTATTTACTATTCTACTAATTAAGTTATGTGCCTCATCAATAATTACAACAGAGTTATTAAATATATTATCTTCAAAATTTTTTGTTAATTGTTTAAAACGTTCACGTCTTAAACCGTTATAATTAATAAATGTATATTTATTGCCAATCATTTCATCTAACTGATCATTAAGATTTTTTTTATCAGACGCAGATAACTCAGTATAATTTGATGGTTTTGTTATATTTACTAACCAAGCACCATGATGTCTTCTTATATATTCACGTGGAAGCCCAAGAGCACCAGATAAAGTATCTACATAAGCAGCATTATCATCACTTGAAACCCATTCCCAATATTGGTTCTTTCTATATAGTAAGTCTCCACACTTCTTTATTTCTTCAATATAGTTACGTCTTAAAGATGCTGGAGTCATAATTATTACCTTTCTTGCACTTTTCATCCCTTCAGCAATAGCAATAGAACTACATGTTTTACCTGAACCTAAACCGTGATATAATAATAAACCTCTATACGGTGTATACAAGTTAATATAATCTCTAACAATTTTTTGATGTGTTAAAAGAGATAATTCGCCTGTATCTTTACCAATATTCTCGCAACTAATACCCTTCGTTTCATCCATTAAAATTTCTTTATATGGTTCAAATAAACCATTAATAAAATTTACAAATATTTCTCTATTATTCATGTAATAACTGGAAACCTTTACATCAAATACTGGAAGAGGAGGTAATCTTCTTTCAAGTGGAGTATCACCTATTTTAATCATTAATTCTGGTCCTAATTCTATAACACCTCGTGTAACCTTCTTTGTTGTTCTCTTTCTTGGCTTAGTCTTTACCTCTATTTCTTCTTCTTCACCCGGTTTTATTCCTGGTTCTAAAGGCAGCTGTTCTGGAAACTTTTCTTTTTCTTCTATTATTTCTTCCAAACGTGGTCCACCTTCAGGCAGTTCTTCTCTAATTTTCTCCTGTTCTTCTTCAATAACTATATCAAGTGCTAGTTTTTTTGGTTTTTTCTTTTTTTCTTGTTCAACCACAGGTGCTTTTGATGGTAATGGTTCCTTATCTCTTTCATCTTCTGGAATTTTTCTAATTACAGCTGATAGTTTCTTTTGTTTTATTTTTTCTAAAATATCCTGAGCACGTTTACCTTCGTCTTTTTCAGCAGTAATAATAGGTTTTTGGGTTTCAACAACAGCTATTTTTGCTTTTTCTTCAACTTGTGGTGCTAATATTACCTTTACACCTTCATTAGGACGAACCTCTGGTTTACGTTTTAATCTTTCTTTTAAAGCTTCTAAATGACTCATCACTTATATATTTTCAATATATAAATTTTTATTATTTTATGTATTGAAAAACTTATTTTTTAAATTATAAAAAAAATTGATTAGTTTTAATATTAATTAAATTCATTTATATTATATCATAAGAATGTTGCGAACTACTAACACTGATGAAATTGAACAAATTGTTTTTATACCAAAACGTGTTGGAAAACGTATTAAAAGAGAATGTCAAATAAATCATAAATATGATTCTTTATTTGTAGAGTATACACAAAATGCAGATATACTTGTAGGTTTAAAAAGAGACAGAAACCTGTATATATTTCATATTGAAAAAAATTATCCATTTACTTCTCCTAGAGTTAAAATAAATGGACTAAGTGAAGATGAATTCTTTAGAATCCCATCTAGAAGATTCGCGAATATATTACATTATATAACTGGATTAAGTTGTTTCTGTTGTAACTCTTTGTTATGTAAAAATAATTGGACACCCACTATAACTTTAGACAAAGTAATAAATCAACTTGAAGAATATATAACGATAAAACTTAATATCCAACAAAAAATACTAGCAGATAAAATTAAAGAAAAATATTTAAACAGAGATATTGATTTAGATTCCTGGTTATTTAATATTTATGTTCCATACGTGTATCCTCAGACAATTCTTTAGTAAGATTCAAGTAATTAAGCGCTTCGTTACAAGCTATTTGTTCTGCCTTTCTTTTAATTTTATGTTGACCCTCTCCCAGAAATAAGAATATTTTACCTTCATGAACAGTTATATAATCTTGAACAGCCTTAAAACTGTTAAGAGTATTAATATGAACAGCATTTTCAATATTAACACTATGAATAGATTGACCTAAACATAAATATACTCCCATTTTATAACCCTCTTCAGGGTCATGTATAATTTGTAAGTAATGAGGTGTAACCTTAAATTCCTTTTGAATTTTAACCTGAAGAATATTCTTGTAGTTATCATCATTTTTAATGAGAGCAATCCAATCTATATGTTTTTCAAAAACCGTTTCAATAAATTTTTGAACCATTTGAAACCCTGGACCGGTTATAAAAAAATTTTGAAACCATCCCTCTTCATCATTTACAATAATCTTATTAAAATCTAAAAATAGTGCTCCAATAAATGATTCAAACAAACAACCTAATTTCTTTAAATTGGTTCTAGTCTTTTTTTCTTCAGCATTACGAGATAAAATTAACCATTTATGTAAACCCATTTCTAATGCTATTTTACCAATTGCTTCATTTTTAACAATTGCTATTTTTTTCTCTGTCATAAATCCTTCGTTCGCCTTTGGAAATCTACGATACAACACATATTTTGTAACACATTCTAAAATACCGTCTCCCAAAAATTCTAAACGTTCATTTGATTTCGTACTTAATGGTAAACAGTCTAATGGTCTTTCAACAATCTTAATATTTTGCTGGAAATTTTCAAATTCTGGACGTTTTGTGTAAGACCTATGAATAAATGCTCTTCTATATAATTCCATATTATACACCTTATTTGGTATTCCATATTTAGTAAGAATAGATTGAACGTCGCTCAATCTAATCTCAGAGTTCAAGGGATTGTATGGATTAAATATTAATCCATCATCTGTTTTGATGATATCTTCATCTCTTATAACATTATCGGTCATATTATATATTTATTATAGATTTGTTTTTAAGTCATTTTAATATAGCATAAATAACTATATTATGTCGTCAATTCTAAACACTTTAATTATTGGAGTCTTCCAAAACTTTATATGACTGATAATGCTGAACTTGATGATGAAAATGTTCCAGACGAAATGTGTGTAACTATTATTAATGCTATTGCTTAAGGTATACAACATATATCAACATTAAAAGATTATGAAAATATAGAATATCAAAAGTTGTTAGGAGAAAACAAAGTTATAATGAACTAACAAATTACTAAAGAAAATTGGTTATATAATTCAGCGTTTACACCTTTTCTCATTTAAAACGCCCATTTTATTAGGCAAAAAATAAGAAAAAATGTAAAATCAATAGTAGGAATTTCACCTACGATGGTCTTACTTTTTCATCTTCCTTGTTTTTACTTGAAGATGTGAAAGACGAAATTTGAAAACATAATATTATATGTTTTTATAATTTCTATTTTTTCGTTTTCTGTTAAATCATTTAATTGTGTAAGTTGTATATCTGTTAATGGTCTATAATTTTTTATATCGTCTTTCATAATTGAAATATTTGTTATATCTATACTTTTTCTCGTATGACTAAAAAATTTTTCATTAAATTCTTGAGTTAATCTTAATTTATCAGTTCGGTCTGGATTGGTCTGGTTTGGTCTGGATTGGTCTGAATTGTCTTTATATTCATCCATTTATATATTATTATAATTTATTTTTATATTATTTACAAATATATATTATATACAAATATAATAAATATGACTACACAAAAGAGCATTGATTATAAAGAAACTGCTGTAAATTATTATTTAGTTGAAGATAAAACGCAAGAAGAAGTTTGTAAGATTTTCAATTGTTCCAGAAGAAGTTTAATGCGTTGGGTTCATAAATATCAAAATGAAGGAAAAATTACTGGATATGAAAGAACTCCAAAGGCATATAAAGTTCGTAAAGAGCATGTTTCTTTTTTATTGGAACAAATAAAGAAGAACAAAACAATTACTATAGAAGACTTACTTTATTTATTGGAAAATAAATTTCCTGATTTACATTTGAATAAATCTCATATTCATAGAATTATAAATGATAATAATATTACTTTGAAATTAACCAGAATAAGACACGAGCCAGTAAAGCGTTTTGGAAAAGATATTGATATAAATAATAACTTGAAGGAATTTTATGAAGAAGTCAAAAAATATAAAATAGAAGATATAATTTGTATTGATGAAACAAGTATAAAATCATTACAGAAAAGAAATTACTGCTATAGTCAAAAAGGAAAAAGATGTGTCATAAAAACACAATCTTAAGAAGTATTCAAAAAATATACTGGTGTATTTGCTATTTCTGTTGATGGAATGGTTGGATGGGACTTTTATGAAAAAAGTGGTATAAATGCTGACAGGATGGTGGAATTTATACAAACACATAATTCAGGAAAATACAAGAATAAATTAATTATTTTGGATAATGCGAGTAGTCATAGAAATCCAAAAGTAAAAGAAATCATAAATAAAGAAAACCAGTTATTATATTCTGTTCCATATCAACATTTTACAAATTCTATAGAAAATTACTTTAGTATGTTAAAATCCAGATTACAAAAATTGAATGGATTAACCCATAGTGCCTTAAAGGAAAATATAACAAAGGTAATAAGAGAAATACCGAAAGAAAAATACAGAAATATAATTAAAGGAACATACGAAAGACCAGAAAATATGTATCCAAGAAAAACAAAACACGAAAAATCAAGAAGAATTATTTATGAGTTCTTATATAAAATGGGCGTTTTAAATGAGAAAAGGTGTAAAAGAATAATAGAACAATATAATTTGAAAAAAAAATTAATTAAGAAATATAATTTGAAAAAAAAATTAATTAAGGAATATAATTCCATTGTTAATGCTGGAAAAAAGTATGAATATTCAAATAATAAAAAGGTATTATAAAAAATCAGCCGGTGGGGTTATTTACACCCTTGAAGATTTAAAATGGGACAAACAAATAATTTTATATTAATTAAAAATATAAAATTTAACACCTACTGAAAGATTCGAACTTCCAACCCTCAAAATATATATTCTGAGACTCTACCAATTGAGCTAAGTAGGTAATGTATTATATTATTATTTCTTTAAATTGTTTTCTTTATATTTTGACTCATTTTAAATCTTCAAGGATGTAAAAATATTTAGATAATTTTATTTGTAAAATTTTTTTATATTTTATTAGTGTATAAACATGGTATACATGAGCGGCAGTCGAAGTGCGCGCAATCAAGCGTCTATTGTTAACAGAACAAATGTTTGTGGAGGAAACAAGAAGGGAGGACTTGCTCCTTCAGTTGGATGGTTTTTATACTCAAATCCTAACTTAATTGGAGCCACAAATACTCAATATGGTCTCGTTTGCAGACCTAACTTAACAATTCAAACCCAAAAATATGGATACAGAGCTACAATCGGTGGAAACATGGGTTAAGCATAAAATTTTTATTATTTTTAATAAAATATATATATTAATAAAATAATTTAATGATAAGTTCATTAAATTATCATAATGTTCATTAAGATTGATACAAGAGAGCTAGAATTGTTTTCCAAATGTGAAACCACTATTTCTTCTGTTCCAAAATTTGCCGATATTAAGCTAGTTTATCAAACATTACCTTTAGGAGATATTATTATTAATGATGGCACCAATGATTGTATTATTATTGAAAGAAAAACTTTATCTGATTTAGCCTCCAGTATTAAAGACGGACGTTATGAAGAACAATCTTATAGATTAAATGGATTAAATCATCATAATCATAACATTATTTATCTTATTGAAGGTGATATGTTTCGTTTTAATACTTTTAAGGAACGCATTAATAAACAAACTCTTTATTCAGCAATGTTCTCAATTAATTATTTTAAGGGTTTCTCTGTTATGCGTTCTAATAATTTAGAGGAAACCGCTATGATCGCTTGTAACATGGCTTATAAACTTGTAGGCGAATTAAATGCCGGTAAAGTCGGTTATTATCCCAATAATGTTCAACAAAAATCAGACGAATTCTTGAGTAATGACAATAATAATAATATTCATGATAATTTACCAAATGTTTCAGAAAAAAACTACTGCTCTGTCATCAAAAAAGTCAAAAAGGAAAATATTACTACAGCAAATATTGGCGAAATTATGTTATGTCAAATTCCTGGTGTTAGTTCTACTTCAGCCTTAGCTATTTTAGCTCAATTTAAAACACTACCAAATTTAATTAAGTCAATACAAGATGATGAAAATTGTTTAAATAATGTTTCAACTAC
>Ga0214923_10007336_pt1 | contig 12049 bp, 8 predicted proteins | sample LL1510_MetaG_FD_177993 | JGI IMG/M metagenome (GOLD analysis project Ga0214923, IMG submission 177993) | Freshwater microbial communities from Lake Lanier, Atlanta, Georgia, United States - LL-1510 | ecosystem: Environmental > Aquatic > Freshwater > Lake | place: USA: Georgia | collected 2015-10-15 | reverse complement strand
CGAAACCGATTTTGACTCAATAGATGAATTTATTGCTCGTCATGGTTTAGATCTCAGCGTTGCGCAAGAGGCAATGGCCATTGCAGACATTGACTTTGCTCGAAGACTTGTAGATCCAAATCATTCTCGCGCTGACATTGTGCGACTTTCCGCCGGCATGACACCTGCGAAATTGGCAGCAGTACTTTCCTTGTTAAGTGCTGCAGAACTTGTAATCGCCATGACAAAAATGCGGGCTCGACGAACCCCAAGTAATCAAGCGCATGTAACCAATAGATCTGACGATCCACTTTTGCTTGCTGCGGATGCAGCAACGGCTGCTGCTTTTGGTTTTCGCGAACTTGAGACTACGGTCCCAGTGGCAGCAGATGCACCATCAAATGCTGTAGCAGTTTCAATTGGTGCAGCAGTTGGTTCGCCTGGCGTTCTGGTGCAGTGCTCTGTCGAAGAGTCAGCAGAGTTGGCATTAGGTATGCGTGGATTGGTTTCCTATGCCGAAACGGTTTCGCTTTATGGAACAGAACAAATCTTTATTGATGGTGATGACACTCCTTGGTCAAAAGCCTTTTTAACTAGCGCTTACGCAAGTCGTGGCATAAAGATGCGCGTTACGTCCGGCGGCGGCTCTGAAGCACTCATGGGTGGCGCGGAAAAGTGCAGCATGTTTTATCTGGAGGCTCGCTGTGTTGCACTCGCTCGATCAATTGGGGCGCAAGGTGTACAAAACGGTGGCATTGATTCTGCTGCAGTAGCTGGCGCAGTGCCAGGTGGCGTTAGGTCTTTGATGGCAGAAAACGTCATGGTCATGCTGCGCAATTTAGAAGCCTGCACTGGAAACGATGCTTTGATGAGTGAGTCAGATGTCAGACGAACCTCTCGCACTCATCCAATCTTTATTGGTGGCTCAGACTTTATTAATAGCGGATTCGGTTCGATTCAGCGCTACGACAACATGTTTGGACCTAGCCAATGGAACTCAGAAGATATAGATGACTTCTTGGCTATGCAGCGTGACTGGGGTGTTGATGGTGGGCTTCGAACTGCGGACGAAGTTGAAGTTGAAAGACTTAGGCGCCGAGCTACTGAAGCTGTTACTGCGGTTTATTCCTGGCTTGGGCTTGGAGACTTCTCACAAGAGTGGGCCGAAGAAGCTATCGACGCAGCCGGATCAAAAGACATCTCATCTGGTGACTTAATGCTTCCACTAACTGCTGCTCGCACAATCATGGAAACCAATGTCACGATGCTTGACGTAATTGCTGCCCTTGCGGAAAATGGCTTTGATCTAGAAGCCCAAAGATGTCTTGACATGCTTAAAGCGCGTGTGGCTGGTGACTATTTACAAACCTCAGCAATTTTTGATGAGCAAATGAATGTTCTTTCGCTGGTTACCGATCCCAACAAATACTCTGGGCCAGGAACTGGGTACCAACCAAGCAGCGCACGGCAAACGGAAATCGACACCATTAGACAACAACGTTCGGTCGCCGACTTACTAGTAGAGCAACAAAGTTTTGAGATAAAAAATATAGTTGCCACCGGAACTGCTGAGACAAGTTACGATCCTCGCGATGTTGTTATTGGAGTTTCACCAGCAACTGGCAAAAATATCTGGGTCACACTCTCTGGATTAAGTCTTGCTGATGCAATTTCAGAAGTCCTAGCAGGATTAGAAGAAGAAGGTTGCACAGGAAGAATTGTTCGAATCAATGACACACTTGATTTAGGAATGATTGGGCTAACTGCAGCCAGACTTTCTGGATCAGGAGTCAGCGTTGGACTTCAAGCAAAAGGTACCGCATTGATTCATCGCAGAGACCTTGCACCGCTGGCAAATCTAGAACTGTATTCTGTTGCACCGACCATCACACGTGAGCTTTATCGAATGATGGGTATCAATGCTGGCCGTCATGCCAAGGGCGCCACTCCTGAACCGGTTAGAAATCCTTACTCAGACGAAGCCATTGAAGCGCGCTATCACACCAAAGTGGTTTCGCTAGTTGCCATCGAGCGAGAGTGCGTGAATAGCAATGGGCCTGAAGTTATGGAGATTAGATAGTTATGAGTGAGCAAAAAGGTTTTTCTGGAAAAAATGTTTCTGAAGTAACTGTTGAGTCAATTCGACGTGGGGACATTACTCTCGACGACGTCAGAATCCATCCTGAAACTTTGGCAAAGCAAGCCCAAGTAGCTAGAGACAATGGAAACCCCCAGTTAGCTGAAAACTTTCTTCGCGCCGCAGAGCTAACTTCGTTATCAGACGAGTTAGTTATGGGTTACTACGATGCATTGCGTCCGGGACGCTCAACTTGCTCGCAATTGTTAGAGATTGCTGACGAGTTGTCGAAGCATGGAGCAGAAAAGAATGCGGAGCTATTTAGGCAAGCGGCAGATGTTTATGCGCGTCGTGGATTAGCAGCAAAATAGTTCTTATGGGACTCGTTGCTGGAATTGACATTGGTAATTCCACGACTGAAATTGTGATTGCTTCCGGAAGCAAGCCAATCGCCTGGGACCGCAGGCCAACTCGAGGCATGAAGGGTTCACAAGCGTCCATAAAGGCAGCTGTTTCATTACTTCAAAACCTGCAGCGCGAGCACCAACTCGTAGTTGAAAAAATTGTTGTAGCCCCATGGCAACCAGTTGAAACTTTGACTTCAACTATTCACGAACCATTGCCAGATACCGGTCGACTGCAAATTCTCAAGACTGCCCACCAAAGTGTTGTTGGTGATGGATGGGCAATCGGCCAACCATGGTTGATAACTAATGAACCAAACAGCAAAGATCCTTTGATTGCACTAGTTCCAAGTGGCACCGGCTATGAAGCGGCTGCGACAAACATTAATCGAGAGCTTTCAAATGGCATCAACATAGTTGGCGCAGTTATTGCTGATGACGAGGCAGTGTTAGTTGCCAAACGCATAACGGCAAACATTCCCATTGCAGATGGCGTAGACATTGTGCAAGCTTGCCAGGCCGAAAAGCTCTTTCTAGAGGTTCGGCCACAAAATTCATCTCTAAAAGTTGCAACCGATGTGTGGGCGCTTCGATCGGCTCTAGAACTTTCGGAGATTGAGGCAATTCCACTAAATGAAATTGTGCGCTGGGTTAAAAATGAACGAACTGCTTTAATTGGGCTTTTTTCAGATACTCAAATTTCAAGTCAAACTCAGAACGGTTTCATCGAGTGGGTTGATGGAACCACGACTGAACTTTTTGAGGCTATTGCAAAAATTGAAAAGTCGCTTATCGGCGAAGTTTCGAAAATTTCCATTACAGAATTAATTAGCACGAGCGACGCGTGGGCCTTCGATATTACGAAAGTTTTAGCCGACCGTGGCTTAAGACAAGTTGGGCACACGCGAGATCTGGCACTGGCTCAACTTTCTCCAAGTGGCGCAAGTGCAAGTGTCGATCTTTCCGATTCATTTGGCGTGCCTGTCCAGATTGCCGAATCCGAAAGTTTTGCAGCTCGAATAGGTGCAACCAGTACACCTGGCGTTGGATCAAATGCAGCGATCCTTGACATTGGCGGCGGCACGATTGATTTGATTTCAAACATCGAATTATCAGCAGCTGGAGCTGGTGAACTCTTAACTGCTGCAGTCGCTTTTGCTTTAGGAACATCGCGCGGAGCGGCCGATTGGATTAAGCGCGGACCTGCCCAACGACTTGAATCACCGCAAGTTCTGCTATCTGAGGATGGCAGCAAAGCCTTTGTAAGCGAATCGTCGCCTTACCCATCCTCAGCAATGGGTTCATTAGTTGCACCTGGGCCAGCTGGATTTCTAACGTTTGGTCAGAATTTACAACCAGCGGAATGGCGAATCATGCGCCAAGGCTTAAAGCAAGCTGCAATCGGGCTAAATGTCTCGCGGTTGATTAGGAGCTTGGAAGCGCGGACTGGTAATTCCAATGCCTTAGATCTTGTAGTAGTTGGCGGTCCAGTTGCAGATGACGAATTACTGCCTGTGATTGGCGCAATACCAGGTGTTAAAGGAATTGGCCGCGGCAATGTTGCAGGGATCCTTGGACATAGATATGCCGTGGCATATGGACTTTCGCAAATATAGATTTGTCTTTGAATTCCTGCCCCGTATTTCAAAAAATCTGTAAAGGTATAAGTATTAATTTTTTGAAACGAATCTAGGGGAAAAATGGCAACGACGGTTTGGCACAATGGCAAGGTTTGGATAAACGACAACCAGACTTCGGACGCAATTGCAGCGTCTGACGGAGTAATTGTTGCTCATGGTGCAGATGCGTTAGCCCTGCAAGCCGATGAAAAAATTGACCTTAAGGGTGCGACTTTGTTGCCAGGGTTTGGCGATGGACATGCACATCCAGTTTTCGGTGGTACAGAAACTTTATTCGCACCGGTTCGCGGACCAGAAAAGCTTGAACAACTATTAGAAGCGATTAAAACTTGGGCGGATGAAAATCCTGATGCACCTTGGGTACGCGGTGAGGGTTACGATCCGAGCCTGGCGCCACGTGGCGAATTTGATGCTAAGTGGCTAGATGAAATAGTTCCAGACCGTCCGGTAGTACTTCGCGCCATGGATTATCACACTGCTTGGGTGAATACCAAGGCTCTAGAGCTCGCAGGAATTACGCCGGAAACTCCGCAACCACTTGATGGCGAAATAGTTAAGCGCCCAGATGGCACGGTCCTTGGAACTTTGCGCGAGTGGGGTGCCTGGAATATGGTTTACAAACTTTTGCCAAAGTTGGATGAGAAGCAAAGAGATAAAGTCGTACGAGCCGCATCAGATGCCTTTTCATCTTGTGGTGTTACTTGGGCGCAAGATGCCTGGGTCGAGGACGACACTTTAGAAACTTGGCTCCAAGGTGCTCGCTCTGGTGCGCTGAAGTTTCGAGTCAATTTAGCTTGGCTGGCAGAACCTGAAGGGGTCTGGCGCACCAAACTCGAAAGTAACGTTGCTAGACGAGATCGCGTAAACAAAGAAGCATCTGAATGGATTACTGGAAATACCGTTAAGTTTTTTGCTGATGGCATTCTTGAGGGTGGCACTGCAGCAGTGCTTGAAGATTACTGCGACTGTCCAAGCAAAGGTATTCCAAACTGGCGTCGAGAGGAACTAATCGAAGCTGTCGCTGAAGTTGTTAAAAGTGGATTCCAAGCACACATTCATGCAATTGGTGATGCTGGAATAAGAAATGCCCTGGATGCATTTGAGAACGCCCGCAAAGTGCATGGCAATCTAATTAATCCAGTAATCGCACATTCGCAATTAATTGATCCGGCTGACTTGCCAAGATTTAAAGAACTAGATGTAATCGCAAACTTTGAACCATTGTGGGCTCAACTGGCAAACGAGCAAGTTGTGCTAACAGTTCCTCGACTTGGCCAAGAGCGAGCTGATCGACAATATCCAATGGCTACGCTGCTTCGTAGTGGAACCAAGATTTCATTTGGATCAGACTGGCCAGTTACCTCTCCAGTACCTATGGAAGGTATCGGCGTTGCGATTACTCGACAAACGGATGAAGAATTTCCGCCCGGCGGATGGGTTCCGCATGAGCGCTTAACTTTGGATGAAGCATTGACTGCATACACAATGGGTTCAGCTGTGCAAGCTAATGAGTCACATCTCTGGGGAGATTTATCAATCGGCAAGCGAGCCGACATTGCAGTACTTAACTCTGACATTCATGCCTTGGAGCCAATGCAAGTCCGCAGAGCAAAAGTAGTTGGCACCTGGCTTGGTGGCGTTCGAGTCTTTGGCTAACGGGTAACAACCCGTTAGTAAAGGGTCGAGATAGGTTTAAGCCGTGGAATTAACGCCTTCGGAACTCGATCGACTGTTGATCTTTAACGTTGCCCAACTTGCACAATCCCGAAGGGCGCGCGGCGTAAAGCTGAATAAGCCGGAAGCAGTTGCGTTAATCTCCCATGCAGTAATCGAAGCAGCTCGGGAAGGTGCAAGCCATTCAGTTGCACTTCATGCTGGATTAACTGCCGTCTCTGATTCTGAGTTGCTGCCAGGAGTTGGACCGCTACTAAATGGAATAGCAGTTGAAGCAGTTTTCTCTGACGGGCGCCGATTGGTTGTTGTTGATTTTGAATCAAAAGATGTTGATGTTCCCGGAAAAGTAACGCGCCTTACGCCAATCACTCAGAAAACTAATCCAGACATTGTGTCAATGATTGTGATTAATGAATCGGAGATTCAAATTTCCGTAACAACACACATGCATTTCTTTGAAGCTAATCCAAAACTTAGATTTAATCGCAGTGATTCATATGGCAGACACTTGGATATTCGCGCTGGAGAGCATATCGATTTTCCACCCGGAGTTGAAGTATCTGTGAACTTAGTTCCAATCACCGGTGATCGGATCTTGATTGGTTTTGCTGGTCTAGTGGATGGACCGTTAGATGCACCAGGAGCAAAAGAGTCTGCAATTGCTAAAGCACGCTCACTCGGATACTTGGAGATTTAAGAATGAATAACCAAGAACTTTCCGATAGCCAACAAGACATTGCAATTCATGGCGCTCGCAAGGGTGACTTCGTTCGGCTTGGCGATACTCAACTCGTTATTCGCGTTGAATCTGATGATCGTGAACTTGGGCATGAAGTCCAAATTGGATTTGGAAAAAATATGCGCGATGGCATTGGAATGCGATCTGTGCCAAGTAGTGAGTCTTGCGATGTCGTCGTAACGAATGTGTTAATCATTGATGCGATCCAGGGGATTCGCGTAAGTTCTATCGGCATTCGAGCCGGACGTATTTGTGCCATCGGGAAGGCTGGAAACCCAGACACTATGGATGACATTGACGTCATCATTGGCAGCGGGTCAATCATCATCCCGGGCGAAGGATTGATTGCGACTGCAGGTGGCATTGATACCCACGTACATGCCATGTCTCCTCGGGTTTGCGATGCAGCACTGGCCAGCGGTGTGACGACGATTATTGCCCAAGAATTTGGACCTTTTTGGGGTGTCGGAGTTAGCTCTAAGTGGGCACTTGAGCAGGCTCACAATATGTATGGTGCCTGGCCATTAAATGTTGGCATCCTGGGACGTGCTGCGGGATCAACTAGATCACCACTTGAAGAAGCACTCGCAGGTGGCGTTTGTGGATTCAAAATTCATGAAGACACTGGAGCGCACCCAAGGACGATAGACACCACTTTAACTTTTGCAGATGAGTTTGATGTAGCAGTCGCACTTCATACCGATGGATTAAATGAAATGCAAAGTGTCGCTGACACAATCAATGTAATTGACGGTCGTGCAGTTCATGCTTTCCATGTTGAAGGTTGTGGAGGCGGTCACTCCCCTGATGTTTTAACTATGGCAGGTCGAGAAAACATCTTGGCTTCATCAACTAATCCAACTCTTGCTTATGGAATCAACGCAGCTGACGAGCATGTTGCCATGATCATTTCGGCGCATGGAATGAATCCGGAATTGCCAAGTGATGTGCAAATGGCACGTAACCGAGTTCGTAATGCCACCATGGCGGCCGAAAACCGCCTGCACGACATGGGAGTGATTCCCGTTACCTCATCAGATGCACTTGGTATGGGACGCGTCGATGACACTTGGCGAAAGACTTTTGCGATGGCAAGCATGTTTGCTGATCATGCCATCCTCGATGGATCAGTTGCTCCTGACGAAGTTGCTAACAACAATGATCGAGTTTTGATGCACGTTGCAAAAATCACTACAAATCCTGCGCTAGTTCATGGCCTATCGCATGAAATTGGCTCACTCCAAGTTGGACTAATGGCTGACATAGTTCTGTGGCCTTATGCAACATTTGCCTCAAAGCCAAACATGATTATTAAGAACGGTCTTCCAGCCTGGGGTGTGGTCGGAGATCCTGGCGCAACGGTTTCAAATGCCCAGCCACTAGTTATTGGTCCGCAGTTTGGTGCATTTGGCGAAACTGCAGAAGACTTGGGCGTGCACTTCACAAACAATAATTCCGAGGTTTCACTTTCTAGAAGGAGGAGTGTGCCTGTCCGAAATACCCGAACTATCAGAAGTTCGGACATGATTCGTCACGGAATTCTTGGCGAAATCCATGTCGACTACACCGGAAATGTCGTAACGTTCAATGGTCAGCACATAACTAGCGAACCCCAAAACGCAGCGACACTCACCCGCACCTTCTTGCTTTAGGAGTCGCAATGACGCTAAACGTCGTAACTGCATCTGGGTCAGGTGCGCAGCGGGGTACCCAAATCGGTGAACAACTTTCCGGACTTCTTGAAACCGCATGGAATCGCTGGGTCTTTCACTTCAGCAAAAACGATGTAGACGCCGAAGACTTAGCTAACCGATTAACAGAAGTTGGTGGCTGGGAAACCGCAGAAAGATATTGCCCAGACTTAGTTGCAGAGTTGGAAGCCATGGCTGAAGCGGCAAATATGCCGTGGTACCAAGTAGCAGCACTTTCTATGCTGGATGAATCTTGGGCACTAACAGGTGGCATGGGATGTACTGCAGTTGCTATCACTCGAGAAGGTTCACGTTCCGCTGGTCAAAATATGGATTTGCCAGATTGGACTAATGGTTTACAAACAGTTTTGAATGTTAAGGATGAATCTGGTTTAGGAGTTATATCGGCCACTTACCCAGGATCACTTGCAACTATGGGAATGAATTCAAATGGCGTAATCGTTGTAGTAAATGCATTAGATCTTGCAACCAATATGACTGGGATGCCAGTTGATTTTGTGACTCGAGGCGCTTTACATCAACCAACTGCTGCAGATGCAATTGCCTACATCAGAGAAATTCCACATGCCGTTGGTCAGAACTACACAGTGCTAGATGGGAAAGACTTATTCATGGTCGAAGCGGCAGCTGACGGTGTTATTGATGTCCCAACTCACTCAACGGTTTCTGGTCACACTAACCATGCGTTCACTCGGGAATACACCGGGTCGGAAGGTTCTTATGCCCGCATGGCAGCAGTCGAAGATAGCCGAGATGCTCTAAATACAGCAGAGGACATAAAGAATCTATTGCTTGATAAGGATTCGGGAGTTTGTATAACTCTTGGTCGTTGGCGCGAGGATATGTATTCGTTTATGGGATTAGTGGGTGACGCAGGTACTAAGCAGGCTTGGGTTAATGCTGCCCCGGCATATGAAGGTGATTTTGAGGAAGTGACCTTCCTAAGTCACTAGCCAGACATTTCAGACTGCTCTTTTTTCTGATACTCCCCATGTGTTTGCCACATAAAGTCCATAGGCTATGAGCATGAGTTCACAAAACAATGTCACGGTAATCGGTGGCGGTATCGTCGGTCTAGCTTGCGCTTGGGAATTAGCAAAAGATGGCGCGTCAGTCATTGTTGTTGAAACTGGCGGATCAAGTTATGGAACATCACTTGCTAATGCAGGCTGGATTAGTCCGAGTCACATCATTCCATTTGCAGCTCCTGGCATGGTGCAAACCGGATTTAAAAATTTGGTTGGTCGTACCGGCGCATTTGCGATGACACCTGGCGCAGGTTCGCTACTTGCACCGTGGACCCTTAAATTTGCGCGCTCTTGCACTGATGCGCATGTTGATCACTGCGCACCGGCACTAAAAGAACTTCTCGATACGAGCATGGATGTTATCGAAGGCCTGACTGAAACAACGGACTTAAAGCGAACCAATCAACCTCAGTGGTACGTCTACACATCAGACAAAGCGGAGGCTGATGCTGAACATGAAGTTGATCTTGTAACAAAGTACGGTGTGGATGCCAAGCAACTTGATCTTGCGACGAGTTTGGAAGCTGAGCCAATCCTTAAAAACACCGTTAAGGCCGTAGTTGAATTTAGTTCTGACTTTGGTTTAGATCCTGGAAAACTTGTTGAAGTGTATCGACGAAACTGTGAAGCTATCGGCGTAGCTTTTCGAGATGAAAAAGTTACTGCAATGTCATCAACGAGTCGAAACGTTACAGTCGTAACCGAAACTGACTCTTGGATAAGTGACTACGTGGTTTTAGCAGCGGGAGTTTGGTCTCGTGAGCTTGCTAAAACACTCGGCGAAAATCTCCCGATCATGCCAGCAAAAGGCCAATCAGTAACACTGCCTGAAGTAATCGAAAAACCAACCCGCACCTTGATGTTGGCAGATCAAAGAATTGCAACCAATCCTTTGGATTGGGGATTACGCATGAGCACCGGATTTTCATTAACTTCGAGTTCTGACATGTCTGTGAACTCCAAGGCCAGTGACAAACTAATCGCAACTGCGCGACAAGTACTCAACCTGCCGGAGCGAATCGAGATTAAAAATGAGCTTGCCGGACTTCGTCCAGCCAGTCCAGATGGTTTGCCGTACATTGGCGCACTTCCAAAGGCACCACGAGTGATTGCTGCTACTGGCCATGGGATGTTGGGGCTCATGATGGGTCCCGGAACTGGAAAATTTGTCGCGGACCTAATCGCCGGGCGCCAAGTTTCGCGAGATGTCTTAAAGTTCTCGCCAGCAAGACCCCGCCTCTAATTGAGTTTTTGGCGTTAGCAAACTGTTACTTTCGCCAATTTGCCCTTGTCTGCTGCGATTTCCTTGTAAATTCGGTTTCGAAACCCTTTAGTTTCAAACGAAATCGCACCACTTGAAAGTAGGCAACTTTGAGCGAGAAGTATCTCGAGATTCGCAACATCACAAAAGTTTTCCAAACTCCTGAGGGTGGCGAAGTTCGCGCACTTGACGATGTGACTTTGGACATCGCTAGCGGTGAATTCTTTATCTTGCTTGGTCCTTCTGGTTGTGGAAAGACGACTTTGCTTCGAAGTATCGCTGGACTTGAATATCCAGACAGTGGCGAAATCGTTCTGCAGGGCGAACGGATTGACGATAAGCCTCCTTATGATCGCCCAGTTAACACCGTGTTCCAGTCTTATGCCTTATTCCCACACATGACCGTTGGCGAAAACATTGCGTTTGGCTTAGAAATGGAAAACGTTGATAAAGCTGAAGTTGCAAAACGAGTTGAAGAAGCGCTGGAGCAAGTTCAACTATCGGGTTACGCCAAGCGCATGCCATCACAACTTTCTGGTGGACAGCAACAACGTGTTGCCTTAGCTCGAGCCCTTGCCAAGAAGCCAAAAGTACTTCTACTTGATGAACCGCTTTCTGCGCTCGATCTAAAACTTCGCCGTGGTATGCAAGTTGAGTTAAAACGTCTGCAGCGCGAAACTGGAATTACTTTCGTTTTCGTTACCCATGATCAAGAAGAAGCCATGTCTATGGGCGATCGCATCGCAGTATTTAGTGAAGGAAAGATTGTTCAGCTTGATACCCCAGTTGAGGTTTACCGTCGTCCAGTAAATGCATATGTTGCTGACTTCATCGGCGAAACTAACTTGATAAAGGGAACTGTTGCAAGCGGTGGCATCGAATTACCTGGTGGAAATATTCTGCCAACTGAGCAACTTGCAGCTGATTGCGTCATCCCCGCATCTGGCGCGGTGACCATAGCCATTCGCCCAGAGGATCTGGTGCTTGCCACAAACGGCATGATTGCTGGCACAGTTAGAGACGTTATCTTTACTGGTGATTCGGTTCGTGTCTATGTGACAGTCGGTAATGTCGAGATAATTGCATCACTAGCCTCTTATGGAACTGAAATTCCAGCTCAAGGTAGTCAAGTCACGCTAAATCCAGAAAATCGAGCCGCTCGCACGGTGGCTTCATGACCGCAACTACAACTCCAATAAAAAAGCCGGTGAAGCGTGCTCGCCCTGGTCAGTCCTCACCCAAACTTGCCTATCTGCCAATAATTTTCTTGGCCTTTGCAATTGGAGTCCCGCTTCTCATCATCGTGGTTTACTCATTCCTGGAAAAACCTTCGCAAGGAACCGGAGTTAAGTGGGTTTTCACTACCGAGAACTACAAAGCTTTATTTATTCAAGAAAAACTTGACGGTACTACAGCATTCGATACCCGTTACATCAAAGTTTTATGGACTTCGTTTTACTATTCCTTGATAACCACTGTCGTAACTTTGGTGCTTTCGATACCTGTGGCAATGTGGATTGCGACTAGAGAAGCGC
>Ga0214923_10007335_pt1 | contig 12050 bp, 10 predicted proteins | sample LL1510_MetaG_FD_177993 | JGI IMG/M metagenome (GOLD analysis project Ga0214923, IMG submission 177993) | Freshwater microbial communities from Lake Lanier, Atlanta, Georgia, United States - LL-1510 | ecosystem: Environmental > Aquatic > Freshwater > Lake | place: USA: Georgia | collected... | reverse complement strand
ACGGAGGATCATCTCCGCGGGGCCATTGAAAACTTTGTATTGAAGAAAATGTCGCCAGCCATGGAGGAGATGGGCCATGAAATCAAACATTTGGAAAAAGTGATGTCAACGGATGGGCCACAAAATCTTTCAGAAAAATTGGAAGTACTCAGGCGCTGGCACGGTCATGGAAAGCTTCTTTTCCCTTTGATCACTGGATTTCTCAAAACCATTCCGCTGCTTTCCAATAAGTAGCAGGGTGGTTCGGAATCCATTCAAGGATGCCGAAACAGGACAGACAAAGGTCGGGTTGGAGTGGTTTCGGCCCCGCAAACACGGGGTTGATCGACCAAGGGCGGCAGCCAAACTTAATGAATTGGCGTTCAGTGCGCGACAAAAAGTGGGCAGGAGAAATATAAATTTCTTAAATCAATAATGCCAAGAAAAAGCCTCTTTTCATCTGATAATGAAGAAGATTAAACTAACCTGTTAATATGATAATCCGAAAATTAAGCGATAAAATAGGCGAGCTACAAGGTGAAGAGGATATGGTATTTGATTTTGAATGCATATGGTTTATCGCAAAAAAGTATGGGCCTATCTTAGGTATCATCTCTATTTCTGCTGGATTGTTGGCCTATCTTTTGACAACAATGTTTTCAGAAAGAATCTCCCCCAACCAAACTCAGATTGAGTTTATTTTACAACCACAGGCGGTGTGGGGACTGCCCGCTACCGGTGATGCAAAAACGGATGCTCTCCTGACCGCTTTTGAGCCCACCAAAGAGTTGCCGGCGGTGTTTGCCGGGGGATTGTCTGAGGAGGAGTGGGCGGACACTTTAAAGGAAATTCAACTGGCACCGGCGGGGAAAGGTCCGGTGAAACCCTCCGCAGGGGTTCGGGTTCGTGGGGTAGACGGCAACTCCTTAATCGAGCTTACAGTGGAGATTCGCACCCCGCGGAACACGGCACCACACCTGGTGGTTGCGGGAGACATTCCACACAAAGATCTGGAAAGCCTGGCAACTCGGTGGGCGCAGATGCTCAATAAGAAGGTTGGGAATCGGTATCTGGAGGTGGCGAAGGAGAAAAGAGAAATGGTTAATGAGGTGATCGCCGAGGCGAAAAAAAACCATCTGGAGAATTTGGAACTAGTCTCTGGTCTCTCGTCCAACGATCCAAAAACCAAAGAAAGTTATATTTTCGGTTTAGTTTACAAATGGAGCCAACAACAGGTCCTTTTCGCGCGCCTCCTCGAGGCCATGAATCGAAATTCACTATCCACTCCGGTCTTTGTGGTAGGAAAGCCGACCCTTCATGCTTCACCCGCGCCGAAGCGGCCTTTGCTTTTTTCGTTTGGGGCCGCCACTGGGATAGCCTTCGTGGGAATTTTCTATCTCCTCTTTCTCGGAGCTCCTTCCCGGAGGATTTTAGGCGAAGCAACCCTGGCGGCCATTTATCCCCAGGCGTCGATCTACTCTGTACCCCGTGACAAAGCCGTTTTGGGAAACTTGTTGTCGGCCAGCATGGCCCGTCTTGGTGCTGCAAAAGAAAAGAAAATGGCCGTCTTTATCCCGCAGGAGCAATCCTCGCTGATCGAAAAAGTTCGTCAGGCTGCGGAAAAGTCCGCGCACTCCTTCGCGTCGAATGGCTCCATGGATGCCGAAGTGGTTATTTTCTCATCAAATGATCCTTCCGACGAGATTTCCCGTCTTCCAAGCCGTGGTTTTGGACGAATCCTCTTGGCGGTCAAGCGGGGGGAGGCGATGAAATCCCGCCAGCGCCTTTATCAGACGGAGGCGGAACTGGCAGGAATCTCGATCACAGAGGTGATTTTGATTGAAGACTAGAAGCTTTTTTATTTCGGATTTTGAATTTAGGAATCCGGATTTGTCTGTTTTGATTGCTGGGTGCTGAGGAGAGAGCTTTGGCGTTAGCGTTGACGGTGGGCTCGCCGGAGGCGCGTGGATGAGGATCAGGTGAAGTATTAGGATGAAGATTAAGAAAGATATAGGCACAAGGGCTGAGGATGTCGCAGCGGGGCGGAAAGAAATCAGCCCGGGGTAAAGACCCGGGAAAAATAGAATTGAAAATGCCAAGCTCTGTAAGGATGAATAAATAACGCGATGCCGCCCTTTCAGGGCTTACGACCAATGTTTGAAAGTTCCCAGACCCGATCGGGTCGTTGCTTGGCTAATCTCTTCCCGGCCCTTCGGGCCTCTTAGCCCAAAAGACCCAAAAACCTCATACTCGCAAACATAAACGTAATCGTGAACGAAAAATAGGTAATCCATGACACAAGATTCTAAATTCGATCTCGCCATCATAGGGCTCGGCTACGTTGGCCTGCCGCTGGGCCTTCAATTCGCCAAGTCCGGCTGTCGGGTATTAGGGCTGGATATTGATCCCGCAAAAATCAAAGAGATTGAGGCAGGGCGTAGTTATATAAGGCATATCCCGGCTGAGGATGTGGCCGCGCAGGTGAAGGCGGGTCGATTTTCCGCTTCGTCTGATTTCTCGTTAGTCCACGAGTCTGAGGCGGTGGTGATTTGCGTTCCCACGCCTCTGAACAAAAATCGTGAACCGGATATTTCGTACATACTAAAGACTGGTGAAGCGATTGCTCCATATTTAAAGCTGCAAGGCGAGAGGCGGGAGGTGGAAGGGAGCATGGGGAAAAAGCTGGTGGTGTTGGAGTCGACCACGTATCCCGGCACGACGGATGAAGATTTAAAGAAGGTTCTAGAAAAGGGTAGCGGTCTGAAGGCGGGGGTGGATTTTCATCTGGCGTTTTCGCCGGAGCGGGAGGATCCGGGAAATCCGCAGAGCAAGGTGGCCGAGATCCCTAAAGTGGTGGGGGGATTGACTCCGGCCTGCCTCGAGCGGGCCAAGGAGCTTTACGGCAAGGCCATCAAAAAGCTGGTCCCCGTTAGCTCTACCCGGGCGGCTGAGGCCACCAAGCTGATGGAGAATATTTTTCGCTCGGTGAACATCGCCTTGGTGAACGAGCTGAAGATCATTTACGGGTCGATGGGAATCGATATTTGGGAGGTGATTGAGGCGGCCAAAACCAAGCCCTTTGGCTTCATGCCGTTTTATCCGGGGCCGGGCCTGGGTGGTCACTGCATCCCGATCGACCCCTTTTATCTGACGTGGAAAGCCCGCGAATATGGCCATCCAACCCGATTTATTGAACTTGCGGGCGAGATTAATACCGCAATGCCGGATCATGTGGTGGCGAGGGTGGGAGAAGCCCTAAACAGCGTGGGTAAACCCATCAAAGGCTCAAAAATTCTGCTTCTTGGCTTGGCTTATAAAGCCGATATCGATGACGATCGCGAAAGCCCCAGTTACATTCTGATTGAGAAACTCGAATCCAAAGGCGCCCAGGTGGACTATCACGATCCCTATGTGCCGGTGATCCGGAAAACCAGAGAGCATTCCCCCTTGGCCGGTCGAAAATCAGTTTCAATGGACACTCCCAGCGATTTAGTCCTTATTTCCACTGCCCACGAGCAGTTTAAAAGTCATAATTACGCCGACTTACGAACGCCACTTGTGGATACGAGAAATTGTGTTTTGCCCCAATATCGGCCAAAAAGTTATTGGCAGGCCTAAAGAGTCAAATCCAAAGCCTTAAGCTGAATAAAAAAACTTCTCTTTTCACACAAAAAATCCCAGAGGAATAAAAATGAATCTACAGTCAATATTAATCACCGGCGGAACAGGATCTTTTGGTCAGGCCTTTGTCACAGCCATTCTCCAAAAAAATCCGAAAATAAAAAGATTAGTTGTTTACAGTCGTGACGAATTAAAGCAGTTTGAAATGGCACATCGATATCCTGAAAATAGATACCCCGGTTTGCGGTATTTTATCGGAGATGTAAGGGACCAAGATCGTTTAAGGTGGGCCTTGGAGGGGGTTGAGGCGGTGGTCCACGCAGCGGCCTTAAAACAGGTTCCAGCTGCAGAATATAATCCAATTGAATTTATAAACACCAATGTCATGGGAGCTGAAAATGTCGTGCAGGCCTGCCTTAATTCCAGAGTGAAAAGGGTGGTGGCGCTGTCTACAGATAAGGCAGCAGCTCCAATCAACCTCTATGGAGCGACAAAACTTTGTAGTGATAAGTTGTTTGTGGCTGCCAATAATATAAGAGGTAATCATCCCATCCGTTTTAGTGTAGTTCGATATGGCAACGTGATGGGATCCAGGGGATCGGTGATCCCCTTCTTTCTTCAAAAAGCTAAAACAAGAGAATTGCCGATAACCGACCCAGCCATGACCCGTTTCAATATCACTCTACAGGAGGGGGTGGAGATGGTTTTATGGGCTTTGCAAAATGCCCTGGGCGGCGAGATTCTCGTGCCGAAAATTCCTTCCTACCGGATCACGGACCTTGCCACAGCAATTGGGCCTTCCTGTCGACAAAAAATTGTGGGTATTCGTCCAGGGGAAAAAGTTCATGAAGAAATGATCACAATAAGTGACAGCCTTAACACCGTGGATATTGGTAGATATTTCGCCATTCTGAACATTGCGCGAGGGCATACGGTGGCTGAGTATTTAAAAAAGATAAACGGGGAAAAAGTAATAGAAGGCTTTTGTTATAATTCAGGTCAAAACAAAAAATTTTTAAACACAAAAGAAATCCGGTCTCTGATTCGCAAACATTTGGATCCCAACTTTCAGCCTTTCTGACCATCATTCCCTATAGCCGACCGTGCCTGGATGCGTCTGACATCCGGGCGGCAGTCCGGGTTCTACAAAGCCAGTTTCTTGCGCAGGGCCCGGAAATCGGAAAGTTTGAGAAAGAGTTCGCCAGGTTTTGCGGAGTTAAGTATGCGGTGGCCTGCAGTTCCGCCACAGCGGGACTCCATCTATCCGCCATGGTGCTCGCGATGGGGCCAGGCGATCTCTGGTGGACCTCCCCCAACACTTTCTGTGCCACTGCCGATGCGGCCGTTCGCTGCGGGGCGGACGTTGACTTCATCGATATTGAGTGGGGCACTTACAATATGGATTTAGGGCTTTTGGAAGATCGTCTAAGGAAAGCGGCTCGGAAAAACCAGCTCCCAAAAGTAGTAGCCCCCGTTCATTTCGCAGGGAATCCTGTCGACATGGAAATCCTAAACAGGCTTCGAAGGCGCTACGGCTTTAAGGTGGTAGAGGACGCCGCTCATGCCGCCGGAGCCGAACTGAGGGGGGAAAGGGTTGGTTCCTGCCGGTGGTCAGACCTGTGTGTTTTCAGCTTCCACGCCGTCAAAATCATCACCACTGGAGAGGGCGGAATGATCACCACGAATTCGCCGGCCCTCTATGAGAGGCTATGCCGGCTACGAACCCACGGCATCACCCGTGACCGCCGATATCGCCCAGATTGCCGAAGACAGCCGTGGTATTATGAAAAACTGGAACTGGGCAATCACTACCGGATGACAGATATCCAAGCGGCCTTGGGCCGCAGCCAGCTCAAAAAAATCAAGGCTTTCCAAAGGCAAAGAGAAAAAATCGCCGAAACCTACACGGAAAATCTTGGTCACCTTCCCTTGGATCTCCCGCAACTAACCCCTGGGGCCCGTTGCTCCTGGCATCTCTATCCTATTTGTGTGCGGGGGGATGAAACCCTGCGGAACAAGGTCATGGGCCAACTCCATCGCGCCGGGGTCATGACCAATCTGCACTATTTTCCTGCCCCGGGGCTCAAGTATTACCGGTCAAAAAAAGTGAAAGTGAAGAATCATTGTCCAGTCGCCAACCGATACGCTGCCAGAGCCCTCAGCTTGCCCATTTATCCATCCCTTCGGCTAAATCAACAGCTTCATGTACTTGTCTGCCTGCAAAGCCAATGGCGGGTCCGAAAGAAAAAAAAGGAAAGCTGATTTTGACCGATAGGGGTATCGATCCAAAAAAAATCGCCTTAGGCACAGCCAGTCTTCTGCCTGGTTACGGAATCACCCCCTCGGGTCTGGCGGATAACCAGGAAGAAGTTTTCAGGCTTTTTCGGATGGCAAGGGAAGCAGGCATCCATTTGATCGACACGGCGCCTGTATATGGAAATGCGGAAGAACTTTTGGGTTGGACCAACAAGAATGACTTTCAGATTATCACCAAGATTCCGCCCTTGAGCCGCACCTTGAGAACCTCAAAACAAATACTCCAGACGATTGGTGAGTCCCTGAAAAAAACAGGCGCAAAAAAGTTTAAAGGGGTGCTTTTCCATGATCCCGAACAGCTCGATACGGCAGGCCGAAGCACCCTTTTGAAGGCGGCGCATGATCTCCTGCGCCAAGGCTTGGCGGAAAAAATCGGCCTATCCGTTTACGACCCGGAAAACATCGCCCGCTGGCTCGGGATGTTTCCCTTTCAGATTGTGCAAATGCCTTTGAATCCGTTTGATCAACGATTTGAGATCTCCGGCTGGATCCAGCGCTTGCAAGATTCAGGGATCGAGGTGCACGCGAGATCCGTCTTTTTGCAGGGTGCGCTGTTTCTGCGGCCGGGCCAACTGCCGCCATGCTTGGTCAAATTCCGGACGCACTGGGAAGCCTGGCATCAATGGCTGGCTGAACTAAGGATTTCGCCTTTGGCCGCCTGCCTTAGCCTTGTCTCCGGCCTGAAAGGTGTTTCGGCCATTGTTCTGGGTGTACAGTCCAGCGCACAACTAGGAGATATCCTTCGGACGCGGTGGCCGGAAACCGTGCGGGTACCCGAGATTTTATCTGCCAAGGAGAAGTCAATGATCGACCCAAGAAGTTGGGGCCGGACTTGAATGACCCTACCCTTCGGCTGGGCTTGATAGGCCTCAGCGAGGGCAACGGCCACCCGTATTCCTGGGCTGCCATCTGCAACGGATATGAACCCGCAATCATGGAAAACTGCGGTTTTCCCGTGATTGCAAGATATCTGGAAAAACAAAGCTTTCCCGCGGACAGGATCCCTGGTGTGCAGGTCAGCCATGTTTGGACCCAGGATCCATGCCTTTCCCAACACATCGCCAAGGCAACGTACATTGACCATGTCGTAGACCGGACGGAGGACCTTCTCGGTAAAGTGGACGGGATTCTTCTCGCCCGGGATGACGCCGAGAATCACCTGCAAATGGCCCGGCCCTTTCTTAAGGCGGGACTTCCGGTTTACGTGGACAAACCGTTGGCTCTTTCTTTGTGCGAGGCACAAAAAATTCTCGATTGCTCGGAATCCCCGAATCAAATTTTTTCCTGCTCGGCATTCAAATTTGCCCCGGAATTAGAAAAGTTTACCCAAGCCAAGCACAAAATCGGCAAAATAAAAATGATCCACGCCTTTACTCCCAGGGATTGGGAGCGGTACGCGGTTCATGGAATCGATCCGGCCTTGGAACTGATACCCGAAAGGGGTCCGGTCCGAAAAACCCAGGTTTGGCGTTCCGAAGACCGGTCTGTTTTGAGGGTGCTTTTCCAAAATGATCTGGAACTAAGTGTGCAGACCTGCGGCCACGCAAAATCCCCGATCGCGCTGAGAATCTTTGGATCGGAAGATTGGTGCGATATCATCTTTACGCAGACTTTTCAGGCGTTCCGGAATACCCTCGCTGAATTTGTTCAAGGCATTCGGCTTGGAAAAACAAAAACAGAAGCCCAGGATATCCTAAAAGTGGTTGAACTTATCGAAAGGGGAAGCAAGGGTTGAATCGGTCCATACTGATCACCGGGGCCACTGGTAAGTTTGGGAAAATTCTGACTCGACACTTCCTTTCCACGGGCGACCGGGTCATTGCTGTGGGACGCTCCGCGGAGGCCCTCGAAAAACTCTTTTTGGCGAACCGCCTAAAAAGAAAAAATCTGAAATGTTTGGAACTTGATCTCATGAAGCCGAATATCGGAGGACAGTTGATTCAAAAACTCGCGGATCTAAATATATCCCCGGACTGCCTTGTCCATAATGCAAGAAATCTTGAATTTCTCCGGCTCGATTCGCGTGGGCTCTCGCCCAGGACTCATTTTCTCAATGAATTAGAGCTTGGGGTGGTTATCCCCTATGAATTGACCATGGCGTTGGCCTTGCAGAAAAAATCCCGCGTCAGGAGCGTGGTGCATATCGGCTCGATTTATGGATCCGTGGCCCCCCATCCCGGGTTGTATAAGGATCCTGGAAAAGATTCCCCCATTCAGTACGGGGTTGCCAAGGCGGCCCTTGTCCATCTCACTAAGGAGTTGGCTGTAAGACTCGCCTCGAAAGGTATCCGTGTGAATTGCGCGGCCTTTGGAGGGCTGCAAGGGCGTGTAGACAGGCCTTTTATGCGACGATACGCCGCCCTTTGTCCGTCTGGCAGAATGCTTAGGGAAAAAGAAATACCTGGACCTATTGATATGCTCTTGTCAGAGGCTGCCTCGGGCGTAACCGGGCATGTCCTGATGGTCGATGGCGGCTGGACGGCGTGGTGAGGCGGAGAATCGCAATTATTCTGGCGCGGGGAGGGTCCAAAAGGTTGCCCCGCAAAAACATCTTGGATCTGGGAGGCAAGCCGATGTTGGCGTGGTCCATCGAAGCTGCCCTGAAATCCGGATTATTTGACCGGGTATTGGTCTCCACGGATTCTGAGGAAATTGCTGATGTGGGTCGAAAGTTTGGTGCCGAAGTTCCCTTTTTGCGACTTTCGGCTGCCGACGACGAATCTCCCACGAGTTTGGCCGCCCATGCAGCTCTCCGGCAGGCTGAGGGTCATTGGCAAGTTCGTTTTGACATCGTGGCGCAACTCATGGCGAATTGCCCCCTTCGGGGATGTGAAGAGATTCGCCAAGGAATCGATGCTTTTGAAAAAAGCGGGGCGCCCTCCCAAATCAGCTGTTTTCGTTTTGGGTGGATGAATCCATGGTGGGCGGTAACTTTGGACCAGCATGGTTCCCCAACCCCCCTTTTTCCGCAAGCCCTTGAGAAACGGTCTCAAGACCAGCCTCCGGTCTACTGTCCAACCGGAGCCTTATGGATAGCCAATCGAAACGAGTTCATCGCGAGCAAAAACTTCTATATGAAAGGCCATCGATTCGAAGAAATACCCTGGATGGCCGGAATGGATGTGGACGATCAGGAAGATTATAAGATGGCGCAAGTCTGCCACCTCTTAGCCAAGTCCAAAACAAAGGGGGGAAATTGAAAAAAAAACCACTTAATAAATATTTAAAAATCATCAATCAAATCGAAAAAGTAAGAACAAAAAACAATGTAAACTGGATGAATATTTTAAGAATCGCCTTTCAAAAAGATCCAGAATCAGCCAAGAAATGTTTTCGTAAAATTAACAACCAAGACAAAAAAATCAACTCTCTCGCGGCAAGACTTTGCCAATAAAAAATAAACTACGTATCAGAAGATTAAAAAAAGGAGACTGCTCCGCTCTTTTGAAGTGGGCGAATAATACAGAAACTAGATCCAACTCCTTGAATCAACAGCATATAACCAAATGCCAGCACAAACAGTGGTTTGCTGAAGTTTACAAAGAGCGCATAAGCAATCCTGCCCTCATCTGTTTTAAAGGCGACAGATCCCGTTTGGGGGTGATCAGATTTAGCCGCTTATCAGGTTTAAAAAACTGTTGGGAGGTTCACTTTACGGTGTCTCCCAAATACCGCGGGAAAGGCTTCGCCCGGCCAATGCTTAAGAATGCACTTGGATGGTTTCGCCAAGCAAAGCCAAACCAGGTCGTTTATGCAAAAGTTAAATCATCGAACCATAAATCATTAAAAGTTTTGCAATCCATTGGCTTCATAAGAAAAACACAATTAAAACATTCCTCAGACCTTGTTCGTCTACGGCTGCCAGCCCGGAATAAGAAACCCGCTCATTCTCTGATTATAAAAATATGAGCAACAAAAAAGCTTCTTTGATACTAGGAAAAAAAGATAGCGCTCCATTTGTCATCGCTGAACTTTCCGCCAATCACAACGGTTCCTTGGATAGGGCTTTAGCGACCATTACGGCTGCAAAGCAGTGCGGAGCAGACGCGGTTAAGATTCAGACGTATACCGCAGATACCATGACGATCGATTGCGACTTGCCGGATTTCAGGATCAAAGACGGCCTATGGGACGGGCACAAACTTTATGACCTCTACAAGCAGGCCCAGACTCCCTACGAGTGGCACAAGCCTCTGTTCGAGCATGCAAAAAAAGAGGGGATAGCGCTTTTTTCGACCCCTTTTGATGAAACAGCAGTTGATCTCCTGGAAAGTTTAAATACCCCGGCTTATAAAATCGCCTCCTTTGAATTGACCGACCTTCCCTTAGTTGAATACGTGGCCAAGACCGGAAAGCCGATGATTCTTTCAACCGGGATGGCCAGCCAGCAGGAAATCCAAGAAGCGGTCACTGCTGCACGCGATTCAGGATGCAAGGAACTGACTCTTCTTCATTGCATAAGCAGTTATCCAACCCCCATTGAACATGCGCACCTTCGTCAAATTTCTGCATTACAGGAAAGGTTCAAAGTCCCCATCGGACTCTCTGATCATACCCTGGGGACTACCGCCGCGGTAGCCGCAGTGGCCCTTGGTGCCTGTGTCATTGAAAAACATTTTACCTTAAGCAGGTTGGATCGAGGACCCGACTCCGAGTTTTCAATGGAACCTCAAGAACTAAAAAAACTGAGCCAAGACGTGAAAGATGTCTGGGCGGCGTTAGGGAGACCAGGCTTTGGCCGCGAAAAAGCAGAGAAAAACAGTAAAATCTTCCGGCGTTCACTCCGGCTAGTCAAAGATATTAAGGCAGGAGAGAAGCTTACCCGCGAAAACCTCCGCCGCATCCGTCCAGGAAATGGGATATCGGCGAAAGAATACGAGCGAGTTTTGGGTAAAAGGGTAAACTGCGATATTCCGAGAGGAGCAGCGTTGATGAAAAGCCATCTATTTTCAGCCAAGCCGTGAAATGCCTCCTCATCGGTTGCGGGGGGATCGGAGCTTTGCATGATTGGAACAGAGGTGAAATAACGTCCTACGCCAAAGCGTTCGAGCATATCAGGGTAAAGCCGTTCTTTTACGACATCGATCGCCGAAAAAGCGCAAGGGTAGTGGCCCGTTATGGTGGATGTGCTCTGCAAACGTGGGATCAAAAACCCATGAAATACTACGATCTAGTTGTCATTAGCACCCCGACCCAAACCCATTACCATTATCTAAAGAGAATTCTAAAAGACCCGCCCCGTCTTATCATCTGCGAAAAACCAGTTGCCGAGAAGATCGGCCAACTAAATGAATTGCTTGCCCTTTACAAAAAAAACAATGCCAAGGTGCTGGTAAATTATCATCGACGCTTTCAGCCAAAGATGAAGAAGCTTTCGAAGCAGGTTTTAGCCATCCATGCGAAATCCCAATTAAGAAATATTGTCATTACCTATCAAAAAGGGTTGTTTAACAATGGAAGCCATGCTGTGGATTTGCTTGGCTTCCTCTTTTCTAGACCCTTCAAACCAAGAAACATTAAAATATACGGCACCTTCAAGGAGCAACTGCTAAACGATGCAACCGTAACTTTAACCTGCGATTGGCAGGGCGCTCAGATCATTTTTGTCGGTCTCTCCAAAATAAAAATCTCTTACTTTGACGTTGATTTATATTTTGAAGATCAGGCCTTGAAAATTGGGAACTGCGGAAATTGGGCAAAAATATACAAACCAGGAAACAAAAATGGAAAATACTTTCCAAAATTAATTGTTGCCGGTCAGCAGAAAGATATATGTAAAAATGCAATTTTACACACCCTAGCTCATGCAAAAAAATTGTTAAAAAACCCATCTCTGCCTGATAATTTTGAAAATAGCATCCAAGTCTCAACAACCCTTATACAAATAAGGCAAAAGAAAAAACGATGAGCCGCCTAGCCCTTCTTGGGGGTGATCCTGTCAGACGAAATGATTTTCCTTCGCGTGTCTCCATGGGGGCAGAAGAAAAAAAGGCCGCGATGCGGGTTATGGATTCCGATGTACTATCAGGATTTGTCGGCGCGCCTGGAAAATTCTTTCTTGGTGGAAGCGAGGTTCAACAATTTGAGAAATTATGGGCGAGCCGGTTCGGCTTCCGGCACGCCATCAGCGTCAA
>Ga0214923_10007334_pt1 | contig 12050 bp, 12 predicted proteins | sample LL1510_MetaG_FD_177993 | JGI IMG/M metagenome (GOLD analysis project Ga0214923, IMG submission 177993) | Freshwater microbial communities from Lake Lanier, Atlanta, Georgia, United States - LL-1510 | ecosystem: Environmental > Aquatic > Freshwater > Lake | place: USA: Georgia | collected... | reverse complement strand
TTACGTCTCCAAGTGATAGTGTTGATGCCGAAATAATATATTGTTCATTAGTTATACATTGAGTTACATTATAATTTGCCATTTTGTTTTTTATTTATAAATATCATCAATTATTTAATTATTTAATCCGTTAGGTCCTCCCAAAGTAACTGCGTCTAATAATACGATTGATTTTCCTGATGGGTCTGTCCAAGTTGGGTGCGGAGCTGGAACACTGGTTACGGTTCCACTACAAGATCCGCAAGGACTACACACTACACATACACTATATTCAGTTCCTGCTGATAATGGTTGGTTACATATCTCACAAGTTGCAAATGAAGAATTTGGATATGTTAGTGAGGTGATATTTGAAAATGAACACTCGCTAAAGAAACTATAACATTGTGGACCTAATGAAAAAATAGTGTTGTATGATTGACTAGACTCAACTAGTGTTGTTTCATTAATTCTTGTATATATTGGTTCTCCTCCGTTACAAGGCATTAATGTTACCGGAACTAATGTATTACAAGTCGTGCAATCACCAGAATAAAATTCTGTAATAACATCACCAAATATAAAAATTGAACCTTCTGTAATTGTTTCAATATCAGCAATTCCTGTAATTTGAAAACAAAATGAGTTTGTCCTACCCATATTAACATTATTAATTAATGTATTTGAAACCAGTGTATAACCGGTTACATTTTCAAACAATAATCCGCAAAGTTGAAATGTGCATAAAGTTGAAGATTCATCTTCGGAACACATTTCACAACTATCGTATAATTGTCCTCCAATATAATTAAAATTAACCTGTCCATTTATCAATAAATTTTCTTGGGATACTATTTTTTTACAACTTGTTGTTCCATAAGGTAAATAAAAACATTGCCCTTCAGGTAGGAATTGAACTGCTGCAATTATTCCTGTATCGCCAGAATTTGTGCAATCTTCATATCTATACCAAATACCATTACAAGAATAACAACTTTCACAACTTTCACGAGGAAAATAAGGGACTTCACTTTGAATGAAAAAATTATTAAGATAATCATAAATGTTAAATACATCGGGATTTATTAACCCCAAGGAAGTGATTTCAAAACATCCTGAAAGATTATATACATCGCCCTCAATCGTAATACTACCATCAATAGAAAAAATATCCCCTACTTGGAATTGATTACTAACAATAAATAGTTCCGGACCTTCTCCACTTCTACATTCATTGGTGGTTGCGGTAAATGTTGTTGAACTTAAACAAGAAGTGCAATCATCATAACTACTTATATATCTCCAATCAATATTCGCATAAATATTTGAAGTGCTGAAAATTACCATACAACCAAATCTGGATTGTTGAATTAAATTTTGTGAATATACAACATCGTTTTGATTTAACTCAATATCACTACCAATATAAAGTTGTGTTGAATTAGTAAAATCTAAACAAGAATATGCTTCGTAAATATATTGATATTGATATGTTGAATCGTCATTAAAAAGTCTTGCTAAATATTGTTGCTCAACATCATCAACACTACCAAAATTACCGCCTATTAATATTTTTCCGTCTATTGTTCCTACAATATCATTAACATTATTATTTGGATAACTATTATACCAAGAACCATCTAGAGTTCCTGATGGATTAAGTCTCAAAAAATTTCTAGAACTATCACCAACAATAATTCTACCATCATTTTGTAAGAATAATGACAAAATATCACCCAAATTAAAAGTTGTGTCAATAATTCCTGATTTTGTTATTCTAACTAAATTTGGCGTATAAGTTCCGTCAAAATAATTAAATGCCCCACCAAGAATTATTTTTTCATCTGGTTGAATTAATATTTTTCTACAAATATTGTCTAATCCTGATCCAAATGATGGTAATAAGTTACCATCACTATCTAGTCTACATATTCCTCCGACAGAATTTCCGTCTAATTGAGTAAATTGACCACCAATCAAAATATTCCCATCACTCTCAATTTCAATATCATTAACATCATTATCAAAACCAGTCCCAATATTAGATGTGAAAGTAATGTCTTCGGTTCCGTTATTATTTAATCTAACAATATTAGAAGAGCTATTTCCGCTAAAATCAGTAAACTCCCCCCCACATAATACTTTACCATTAGATTGTATTTTTAATGTGTATAAACCTTTCCCCGGTGTAAATAATGTTGAAAAATATTGATTCAATGTTCCATCAGAATTCAACTTTATTAAATAATTTGTCCCCGTACCGTTATATGATGTAAAATTTCCGGCAACCCAAATTATTCCATAGTCATCCACAGCAATATCAAAAACTTGTCCGTTATCCAATAATGATGTGAATGTTGTATCAACTGAACCATCTGGATTAAGTTTTGCGATAGAATCGGTTGTGTGTCCTGAAACAATGCCAAATTTACCACCAATTAAAATGGAGTTATCTGATAAGACTTTTATTACATTTACTTCTCCGTCTATATCCGCGCCCGTTATTAGAAACGAGGTATCTAAAGTCCCTGGTTGGTTCATATTTTCAATTTTTTAATATTTTCAATTGTTTTATCATCAATCTTGAGTGGAGATTTGGGTTTTTCATTAACCGTCATTACAATCTCATCATTTTCTTTTAATCTAGATATGATTTCTTTAATTTGTCCCAGTTTTTCTTTTAATTCCATATTATTTTGTATTTACTATCTGAAATTTTATTTGTCTTTTATAAGTATTTATTTCGCCCGAACTTTCAACTTTAATATCAATAAAGTATTCATTTGGTATCTTATCTCTTGTATCAAAAATGAAATAATATTCATTTGGTGTTCTGTTAATTTTTGTCCAATCTTGCACTTGAACTTCAGTTTGTCCCTCTCTAACATAAACTCTGTAAAAAGCATCAACATTTTGTAATAATTTTTGAGTTGAGTAGGCTTGTTTAATTACAACACCAACTTTTCTAATATCTGTATTTAGAATTTTTTCATCTTGTTTAATACCATAATAATCAAATCCATATATTTTTGGATCTACAGACGCGGTTCCAATTTGAATTGAACTTCTAAATGGACGAAGAACAAAATCATTAAGAATTGGAGGTATTGTAAATCCGTTCAATGTTAATCCACGCCATCTATCAGAAAATGTGCAAGGAGTTCCGTATCCAATTATCGCTGGTACAATAACTTCATACACACCTTGTGTTCTTTGACAAGTCGTAATTCCTGTCATACCGGGTATAATATTTCCATTAAGGTCGATAATATCAACAACCGGATTTGTATCTAAATTAATTGGGTTACCATTATCAAATAGAAACAGATATAACTTATTTTGTCTACCAATACTAAATGAATTCCTATCATCCTCAATTAAATCGTTATATGATGTTTCAAGATATGGTTCATAAAAAGTCTGTGTATGACGAGTAAAAAACTGAACCTCATAAGTGTCTGTAAGTCCTGTCAAGTTTTCAACTTGTGGTTTATAAGCAATACCCCAACCAGTGACATTTTGAATTGTACCATTTAATATACCATTGATTTCATTTGTCATATCAAAAGCTATATTTTCATTACCAAATTGAAAATGTTGGGTATCAACAATTACTAATGATGAATATGGAATAACCCCCGCGTTAGTATTATCATACAAACCCGGTTGTTCCCAATTATCAATTGTTGTTCTACCACTCCAATTTGAAGGTCTTTCAGAAAAATTTCTATCAACTATTGAATAGTTATAAACTAAATCGGCAAAATCATATCCAACACCTTCATCCCATTCTTGTGGTTGAGTTGGATCCAAGTTAATGTAAGGTATTCTGAATAAAATTAAATCAAATGATGTTGCTCTTAATCTTAATTGAGATGTCCTTGTATTTAATAAATCCTCAAAGAATGATGTATTTGTCATTCTTAAAGTATGAACCATATTATCAGTACATCCTGTTGTGATTATACCTTGTGAAATTTTTTCTTGTAATAAGGATAAATCTAAATCAAATATAAAACGACTAAATCCGTTTGGGTATTGTGTTGCGGCAACCGAACCATAAAACAACTCCGTTACAGGATTTCTTCCTGTATTTGTTAAGCTGTTTGATATGATGGTATTATTCTTACTGAAATAAGATAAATTAATTGACATTATTATGTTTTAATAATAAATATCAATTAATCCTAATATTTTGATTTAGAATGGTATTTTCGGCATCAGATAATATTTGGTTAATTTCGGCAGTTGATTGTCCGTTACCTGCGGCAATTGGAATTGGTGGAATCGTTGATTCTGCGTGAACATGACCCGTAACAAAGGCAAAAATCTTTCTTAATAGTTTCATAAGTTCATCACCCCTTACCGTTGGATATGTTTGGTTCACTATTGACTTCTCATTCCCAATGAACTTATCTTGGGATATTCCATATAAAGTCTCATTTAACGAGATTTGTCCTTTCGGCCCCGTTGAATCTTGTGATAATAAAAATAGTTTTTGTCCTCCAAAAATTCCATAAGATACTGATGATGGTAAATATTCCGTTGGGATTACTGTTTGGATTTCAACTTTTGATAAAGGTCCAAGTTGTGGTGATCCGTTTCTATTTGCTGAAACCAAGAAAAATCCCGAGTCAAGTTTATTAGGGTTTATTTTTATTTTACTACTAAAATTAACGAAATTTTTCAGTTCGTTAACATCATTTGTGGTTGAATTCACATTGAATTTTATTCCTACTTGGTAAGTTAACTTTGATGGTGTTACAACAAATGGAAAACAAGCGTCAGGAGAAAAATTATTAATATTGTTGATAGTATATCCGGTAATTTGTAGTTTTCCTGTAAATACACCTTGTATAAACAAATTAATCAAATTAGTTGCATCATTCAAAGAAAGATTAGTAAATTTAAATTCTTCAACTGGACCCACCAAATCTGTACCCATACTCAAATTAGTGATTGAATCCGATTTGAAATTTGCAGTGTTTACTCTTGTACTTGGAATGGTATTATATAAACCCACAGAACCAACAAAAGTGTCTTGATTATTCTCTAAATTAGTAATATCCCAAATTACAACTTTTTTTACAATCTGAACATCCTCACTTAATGAAAAAATTTTTTCCGCTTCTCCCTCTTGTTTTGTCAGACTAAATTGACTTAATTGAATGAAAGATCTTAAAGGATTCTCAACTGGTAAAGTTTGTGAGTTTAAGTTTAATGTTTTACCCGCTCTTATTAAAATTTCATTTTGTTTTACAATAACATCAGCGCTACCTCTTCCCAATAAAGCATTGTCTCCAGGTTCAGGAAATATTCCATAACTCTTTTTTTCTTTATATGTTCCATCTGTATTACGAACGCTGATATTCTCTTTTATTCTATTTCCTGTTGCTAGTAATTTTTTTGAGGATTGGTAATACTCAAAAGGAAGATTCATCGGCGATGAAAATGGTCCTTGGATATAAAATTGATTTTGATAAATGAATTTTTTATTCATATATATAATATGAACATATTCATTTTTTTTTGGAACTTGACTTAAATAAGTTGTTAATAAAGGTAAAAAGATTATAGGGTCCTTTTCAGTCCAAATATCTTTTTCTTCATTCCAATCCGGTATTGATGCGATAATATCCCTATAATTTTCCGTCTCGGGAATTACACGAAGTCTACCAAGCATCATAGGATCTTGATCATCATAAACAATACCCGGAAAAAGGATTTGGTATTGATTTGATTCGTCTATTTTAGGCATTTTTACTCACTCTATTTTCGTATTCTTTATGAATTGTGTTATAAGTTAACTCTAACTTATCCAAATGTTTTGTTAAGTTTATAATCGTTTCCTTTGTAAAATTAAAATCTTCTTTTATAAAATCCATAGCATGAATTAAATCCTTGTTTGGTGATGATTTATAATCTTTAATAATTTTGATAATTTTGTCAGATTCTTCTTTCTTTGTCATAATTATAATTTTTTACCGGTTGCCGTTGCAGGTACGGTTAAACCTGCCGGAGTAATACTTAAAGGTCCGACAGCTACCTGAACTTTATTATTTTCTGCGTCTTCCTTCGCCATTGATTTCATTTGAGCGAATTTACTTAAAACATTCAAATTTGGACTTCCATCTGGCATAGGTCCTGTCGGAATACCTAATTTCTGTAATTCCTCAATTGTCCCTAAAAACGCTCTTGATTCTGAATATCCGTCTAATAGTGAAGATGCAAATAATAATGGTAAAGGTATTCCTCCTCCAAATCCAAATCCTGATGTTAGTACCGTCAAAAGTTGGAATATTTCGTCTACAACACTTTTACATTTTCGCCAATCAGATATGAACTGAGCAATTATTAATAATAGTTGAATTAATTTCAATATCATAATAATTCGTTTGTCTCCTTGTTCTTTTGCAACATCCTGAACTACTTGTTGAATTAAATTCACAATATCTTTTTTAACAAGCTCAAAAAGTTCTTTTACAAAAAGAGCCCCAATTTTGGAGATTAGATTTATCGCCATCTTTGAGAATTTCTTTACAAAATCCATATATGACTTTATACCATCCATATATGTTTGTCCCAATGCTTTCAACATTATAAAAATTGGTAATAATACTTTTGGAGAGAGTAATGCTGATATTAAACCTTGTACAATAAGTTTAACAAAACTTAAATTTACCGCCACATCTACATTTCCAGTAAGAACAAATCCTTTCCAATCGGGATTATTTGTTAAATTATCAGTTAACTTATCCGCAGCATCTACCAATTGGTCATCACTAACAAAATTAAGATTTAATAACCCATCAATAATATCATCGGCATTTACTGGTAATTTAACAAAATCACACTCCTCAAATTCAATAACACCATTTTTAATATTTGCAACTCTTTGTTCAATATTTCTCAAATCAATTTCGGTGAATTCAAAGAAAGATTCATCAACACCATCTAATTCCGCTATTTTGGCTACCCCACTTACATCAATCTCTGTTTTATTATCAAAACATAACCCTAAAATTCTTTGGACTATTAACTCAAATTTTGTGGCATCTTCGGCTTGTTTAACACCAATATCCGCCTTAATTGAGATTGCCCCTGAAAGAGCGTTCATAATATTAGACATAATATTGTTATATCCGAAAAGTTTAATTGTTGAATAATAATCAACTAAAAATTCGGTAACATTGTTAATAGTTGCTCTATTTTGTAAATCAATTCTATACCATCCACCACCAACTCCGGTTTGTGGATTTATATCAACATATTGGAAATCAAATAAAACTTGCCCGGATCTACCTATATAACTTACACCATATTGTCCGCTAAAAGATGTGGTTTGTTGTATTCTATTATACAACTGACGATTCATAGAATATGGATATGGTTGTGGTGTTATCTGATTACTTTTTTCATACAACAAAGAACTTGGAGGATCTGCCGGATCTTTCTTCAAAATTTGTGCAAAATCAATTGAATTAACTGACACATAAATAGTTTGTGCGGTATAGGACTGATTTTGATCACAAGCAATTGTTTTGAAAATTTCCTCCAATAATATTTCACGAATTTTCGGTTCAATATTTTTTAAAGTCTTCAAAAAAAGTTTTTTTACATACCGAATAGAATTACTTCCTTTTCCTCCGGTAATGTTATTAACATCAAGTAACTGATCGAATTGAGATTTTACTTGTTTTTGAAATGACTTTGTTTGAGATTTTACTTGATCTAAACTTGTTTTTACCGCCGAGTCTGCGGTTTCAAATGCCTCACCTGTTTTTTTTTGAGCTTGCTTATATTGACTTTTTAATTCACCATACGCCTTAGTGGCTTGAATTTTACTTTGGATTTGATTCCAATCCGAATTAAGATCAAATGACATCCGAATTAAAGTTTATATGGTTTATCAGATGAAGTGTCTTTCTCAATCAAGTTTTTAAGTATATCATCATCCATTTCTAAATCGTTAAGAGAAAAAGATTCTTTTGATTGATTACTTTTTTCCCATATTGACGCTTGTAATTTTGACAACGCTAATTTTTTTTCTACACACTCGTTAACTATTTTTTGTTGTTTCTCAATTACGGGACCTATCAATGTCATATCTTCAGGTTCCTTCATCATTGTTAACATTTTGTTTTGAATTCGTAAGGCGGTGTTTCTTTGCTCAACAAGTTCGTTATATATTTCTTGCATTAACGCAAGAATTGAATCTTTCGTTAAATTAATTTCTTTTTTATGTGGTCTTCCCATATTAATAAATATTTTAACTTGTTTTTTTTTTATCTTACCACTTTATCAACAACCACTAAAAATAAATTTTTATATTTCTTCATTGAACTTCTGATTTCTTTGGTGCTTAAATTTGTCATTTCCCTTAACGAAAGTAAAATCAAATTTTTGTTAAATTTATTATTATCGGATCCCAAAAAAATCATATCATAATTTTTGAAAATCTCATATAATGCAAGTCCCAACTTTCTCTCGTTTTCAGCCAAATCTTTATCTTCCAAGTGAAGTTTAAGTTCTTCACTGAACCTATTAATTAAATTTTCAGAATCAAACGGATCTCCATCAATTACATAAGAAAATTCTGGTCTATTTTCCAATTCAGACGAAATATCCTCATATGATACCTTTCTGTTGATGTCCTTCTGATCTTTAATGATTTGTCCCATTAAATAATTTTTACAGATGGTTCCAAAATAAGAATAAGCCTTCTTCTCTTTTGAAGGCTTAAACTTATCAATTTTCGTCATTAAAAATGAATGAGTATCAATATGAATTTCTTCAAAATCCATATCGGGACGATATAGTTTATATCTTCTGATAATAGAAGATATCATTTTGTCTAGTGGTTTTCTTAAAAATTCATTGTAGATTTTGTTTCTTTCTTCAGCAGATTCGGTATTTAAGAACCTAACTACTGCCATTTCTTCCCTAACATCAAAATAATTTGTCTGAACGGGTTTTCTTCCTTTTTTCTTAATATCTACAATCGTTTCTCCGGAAACAATTGGTTGTAAAATCATTAACCTTCTTGAGTTTCATATTTTATGGCTCTATCGGTTAAGAAAAAACTTTCTTTTTTTGCTGAGTCGATCCAGAATTTTACTTCGTTATCAACCATTTTTTCTTCTCCGTTCTTATAGTTCCAAAATATGGACCCTGTTCTCAAATTAGTGTGTTTATAACCTATCTTTGGAATAGTCATAATCCTTAAAGAATTATGTGTCATTCTCAAAAAGAACTCATAACCAAAGGTAAGTTTGAATGATGGTTTTAATAAACCATAATCAAGATACGATGATTTCTTAATTACCATACCTGAAATTTGGAAGTTTTGGTAATTTTGTAGAGTTTCGTTAGTTAAAAAACCCATCTCTTGTGTAATGTTTAATGCAAATGTTGCCTCATTTGTAAATCCTGCAAACATACCTTTTTCGTCAGTGTCAACTACAATAGGTAAGAATGCGTCAATGTCTTTATAAACCTCAGAATATTTTTTTACATTTTTGAACCAAATGGTTGAATATTCATCATCAAATTCAAAAATTGAAACCCATTTTGATTTAGCAGTTCTAACACCCATATTAACTTGTTCAGAGAAATTAGGAGTTTTAGTCCACTCAACTTTAACAACATTTAATTCACCGAAGTCATATGATGATAAAAACTCTTTAAGACTTGTTTCATCAGTATGAACAATAACAAGTTCATTTACTTGTGTTTTTTGATTTTTCAGTGATTGAATTGCTTTATCAAAGTATTCAGGGAAACTTATCGCACCGACAGATTTAATCGGTAGAATTACGGATATATCAAATTTTTCCATATTAGATTGCATTTTCTTCAGTTATTTTTAATTTTTCCAATTGTTCTTCAAATGAAGTCAATCGTGTGTTTATATATGATTCAAATAGTTCAACTGATTTAGTATCAAAGGTTTCTTTACTAGGTAGTTTTTCCAAGGTTTTATCCATTTCAACATAAATCGTTTCGTTAATATTATCTTCCAACCAATTCTGTAAAAAGTCAGCAACAAAATCAACAACTTGAACTTTATTATTAACCCAAACACCATTTTCAGGATTTAACCATTCAGGTAATACATTTGGTGTTAAACCAACAACAGGAACCCCTGTTTTCATTGATTCTAATGGGAATGTTCCATAACCACTAGTCTCGTCAACCCAAACCGACACAAAACAATCTTGAAGGGCTTTTGCAAATTCAGTTTGAGTAAGTCCTTTCATATCTCTGAATGTCACCCATCTGTATTGGGGGAATTTCAAGTAAAAACCTTTAATGATATTTGCAGTATCCCTAACATCTCTTGTATGAATGGCGACAATTGGTTTTGATGGTAATTGTTGTTTTTTGAATTCATCTGAAATGAATGGTTCCAAAATATCAAAAGATACTCCTCTCATTACATTCTCAATAAATTCTTTTTGAGCGTTTGAAGTTGTGATACATTTATAAAAACCAAGTTGTGTCCAAGACTGACCTGGTTGAAGGGTTTCCAACAAATGATCATAAGCTTGACATAGAACGACTTTACCACAAGGAAGTTTTGAAACTTGGCTCATAACAAACCCATATAGTTCTGGTATAACCAAGAAATCTTCAGGCGAAACTTCCAAATTTTGTCCCTCAATAGCCTTATGAGGTAATTTCATATATTCTTCACCTAACCAAGAAGAAACTCCTTTATAATCGGGTTTTTCGTGAAGAATGATTGTGTTATACCCTTGTTTACTTAAAGCAAGTGCAAAGTTATAAATGTAAGCCACCGATGCTTTGGCATTGCCCATCGTGTCTTGAACCAAGAAATAAATTCTTGATGTTTTGTTTTTCAGATTTTCAATTGATCTTTCTACTTTTAATAGTTGTTGTGTATCCATATTAATATTTGTTTATTATTTTTTTATTTAGTAATGTGTTAAATGCTACTTTGAAAGGTATTGTTAATTCAGTTGATTTATTTCCCAATGCTTCATCAACAGGTTCTCCTTCTGACATAATAACATCAATCATTGTTTTTACCATTTCAAATTTTACAACACTTATGTGATTTTCACCCGTTTCTGTTGGAACTCCAATATTTACATAGTCATCAATCTTATCAATGTCTAAGTAGTAGTTTTCTCCTAATATTTTTAACATAAATTTAATATATTTAGAATCTCACCCAATTCTTTTATTTTATTTATTGTATATGGGTTTGATATAGTTTTATTGTATTCGGTTTCAAATTTTATAATTGTTTTATCCGAAGGGTGATTTAATAATAAGTGAGGATTTGCCGTAAGTAAAACATCAATTTCATCCCACATAGAATTAATTGTTGTATTACTATAAAATTTTACTTTTTCAAATTCACATCCGAATTTAGACAAGAAAAATAACGAAGCTGGTTTTGATTTTCCGATTTCATCCGACACAATTACAAAGTCGTGAAGATTTCTCAAATTAACATAAATTGAATTTATATCAATGAATGTAGTCATTTCTGTTGAGGGTGAATGTCCGAATATCTCCATCGGATGTTCTTCATATAAAAAACTATAATATTCTTCTTCACTTTGAAATTTGAAATGATCCGTTAATGTTAAGGATGTTACGGGTAAACTCATTTCATATTTGAAAGGTTCTGGTAAAACTTCTTCTTCGGTATTACCTGACATATCCAATTTATAGGTTTGATTACCCATAAATTCACTCTGATAACCATCAATGTTATTTTTCTGATATACCTGTGTAATTTTTTCAATAGTGTTTCTTAATACACCATTAATTTCTATACCAATTCTCATTCTTCGTATTTAAAAAAAAAATAATTAGATATTATCTTATGTAAATATTTAATATTAAGAAAAATTTGGATATTTATATAATATATGAAAGAAAATAAAAGAAAAAAATGGGACAGTTCTGAAATAAAGATTTTAGAAAAAAACTATCCAATAATGTTTAATAGTGAATTAGTTAAGTTATTGAATAGAAGTGAACTATCAATTTATATAAAAGCTAATAAATTAGGGTTAAAAAAAACAACAAAAACA
>Ga0214923_10007333_pt1 | contig 12051 bp, 14 predicted proteins | sample LL1510_MetaG_FD_177993 | JGI IMG/M metagenome (GOLD analysis project Ga0214923, IMG submission 177993) | Freshwater microbial communities from Lake Lanier, Atlanta, Georgia, United States - LL-1510 | ecosystem: Environmental > Aquatic > Freshwater > Lake | place: USA: Georgia | collected... | reverse complement strand
GCCGCTGGTCACGCAGGTGACCGCTCTAGGCAGCGCGGAGGCTGTCCGGAGGTGGGGTTCCGGTCGGCCGACCGTCCATTCGGCCTAGGGGGAGGAAACCATGGCAACGATTGCCTCGTACTTCCAGTTGAAGAAGCGTGGGACCACGGTCGGGACGGAAGTCCGCGCCGGAATCACCACCTTCCTGGTCATGGCGTACATCATCTTCGTGAACGCGAACACCGTTTCGCAGAGCAACGCGGCCCTCGCGGGGGTTCCAGGCGTGCCGACCTTCTTGCCCGTTGCGGTAGCAACGGCGTTGGCCGCGGGCGTTCTGACCATTGCGATGGGGCTCGTCGCAAACTATCCGTTTGCCCTTGCTGCTGGCCTCGGCCTGAACAGCACCGTGGCGTACGGCCTCATCCTTGGCAAGGGTCTCCCATGGGATCAGGCGATGGCCGTGATCTTCTGGGAGGGCGTGCTCATCACCGTTCTGGTGTTGACCGGCTTCCGCCAGGCGATCCTCGAAGCGATTCCACTTCAGCTGAAGCGTGCCATTGCGGTTGGCATTGGGCTCTTCATCATGATCATCGGCCTCAACGAGGGCGGCATCGTGGTGAACGGACCAACGCCACTCACGCTTGGCAGTCTCACGACCCCAGCAATCCTCACCTTCATCATTGGTTTGGTGATCGCCCTGGTGCTGACGGCGCGCAAGGTGAAGGGCTCGCTGCTCTTCTCTATCGTTGGCGCAACAGCTGCAGCCGTCATCTTGAACAATCTCTACGGTCAGGACATTGAGGGCCCAATCAATAGCGCGGGCTTCCTCGACGTTACGGCAAAGTTGCCGAGCGATCTTTCACAGTTGATCTTCAACTTTAATGCGGAGAACTTCTCGACGATCGGTAAGCCGCTCGGCGCGATCTTCACGGTGTGGCAGAACGGCGTCGGCGTACTCTCAGTCGCCCTCGCGGTCTTCACCTTGATGTTGAGCGACTTCTTTGACACCGCTGGAACGATGGTCGGTCTCGGCGAGCGCGCCGGGCTTACCAATAGCAAGGGTCAACTCCCAGGCTCGGACAGGGTCCTGCTTGTCGACTCCCTCGCTGCTGCAGTTGGTGGCGCGTTCGGCGTCTCATCGAACACCACGTACATTGAGTCCGCAGCAGGCATCGAAGAGGGCGGTCGCACCGGCCTCACGAGCGTTGTGACCGGGCTGCTCTTCTTGGCTGCAATCGTGATTGCGCCAGTGACGGGCATTGTGCCAGCGCAGGCGACGGCTCCGGCCCTCGTACTCGTTGGCTTCCTCATGTTCCAGGTCATCAAGGATATTGAGTGGAAGAGCGTGGTTGACGGCTTCCCGATCCTTGTGACGATCGTCATGATGCCGTTCACCTACTCGATTACGACCGGTATCGGTCTCGGGTTTGTGACGTACGGCTTCCTGAAGGTTGTGACCGGATCATCTCGAGAAGTGAAGCCACTGATGTGGGTTTCCATCATCGGGTTCCTCGTGTATTTCGCTTTGCCATATTTGCAGGCGACCCTCGGGCTCTAGTTCTAGGTTGAATCTCCCGCTCGGCGGGTAACGAGAGAGCCGGCCCCTTTGGGGGTCGGCTCTTTTGTTTGATGGGGGATTAGGCGATGTGCCCCGCTTCGCTAGGGGGCAGGGTGTAGCCAAGGTCGCGCAAGATCTGGCGACTGGCGATGTAGCCCGAGAGCATGACCAGTGGAATGCCGCCGCCTGGCTGCGTGCCGCCGCCGGCGAAGTAGGCGTTGCTCAGGTCGCTTGAGCGATTCGCCGGGCGGAAGTAGGCGCTCTGGAAGAAGCTCGCGGCGAGGGCAAAGATGGAGCCGTCGTGGCAGCGCTGCTCGTTCTCAAATTCGAGCGGCGTCCAGTCGGCGGCCTCTTCGATCTCTTCGGGCTTCAGGCCGGTGCGCTCGCAGACGCGCTTGATCGTGGCGGCGCGGTACTCGTCGCGGTGCTCGACCCACCAGCGGCGATCCTTGAGTGGCGGCACCGGAGTCAGCACGTAGAGGGCGCTGCGGCCGTCGAGTTTGGCGGTTGGGTCGGTGGCGGCAACGTGCTGGATGTAGAGCGTTGGGTCGCCGCTCGGTACGGGCGAGTCGATGATGCGATCGAGCTCCTCGTTCGGGTTCTCGGGGTGCCAGACGGTGTGGTGGGCGAGATCGGGGAAGGTGCGCTTCACCCCCAGGTGCAGGATGTAGGCGCTCGACGACGGGGTGATGTGCTTGAAGCGGCGGCGGCTGAAGAGGCCAAGGTGTTCGTCGCCGATCAGGTCGCGATGGGCGTGCACGATATCGGCATTGAAGAGCACCGCGTCGGCTTCCAGACGCTCCTCGCCCGGCTGGTTCGGTGCGGCTGGGCCGCTGCCGAGCGCGCGCGTGTCGCTGCGCGGCGCGACGCGCAGGGCGCTGATGCGCTTCTTGCTGATGATGCTGCCGATCGCGTCGGTGCCGTAGCGGAACTCCACGCCCAGGCGTCGGGCGAGCCGCTCCATGGCGAGCGGCGCCTCATGCATGCCCCCCTGCGGATGCCAGGTGCCGAACTTCGCCTCGATGTACGGAATCGAAAGGAAGGCGCCCGGCACGCTCTGTGGCGTTGAGCCCAGGTAGATCGACTTGTAGCGCATCACGTGGCGAATGCGCTCGTCGTGGAAGGTGCTGTTGATGCGACGGCTATACGGCGTGGCGGCATCGAGGCGAATCCCCGCGAGCCACGACATCGGCGCCAGCAGGCTGAGCGGGCTGAGCGACTGACGGAAGAATGTTTGGTCGAGCTCGCGCCAGAGCTTCTCGCCGCGGCGCATGAAGGCGGGGATCCCCGCGGCGTCGCGCGGGTCAAGCGCGCCGAAACTTGCGGCGAGCTTGGCAAGGTCGCTCGACGTCTCCAGCACACTGCCGTCGGCGAAGAGGGTGCGCGACGCGGGTTCTACTTTGAGCAGGTTGAGATCGTCGCTGCGCGTTGCGCCCGCGGCGCTCCAGAGCTGATCGAAGAGTTCCGGGAGGGTGAAGATCGTCGGGCCGCTATCCCAGCGATACGGACCAATCTCGCGGCGACCCATCTTGCCGCCGGGGCGCGTGCCGCGCTCCACAACGGTGACGTGCACCCCTTCGGCGGCGAGGCGAATGGCGGTGGCAAGGCCAGCGAGGCCGGCGCCAACAACAACGACGCGCTTTGGCGCGACGCTCATCGGCGCTGCAGAACGGCGCGGCCGACCGAGACGCCGAGGGCGATCGCGGTGCCTGCCATCGCCAGAATTCCGGCAGGGATCGCCGCGTCAACGCTGACGCTCAGCAAGACCAGCATGGTGATCGAAGCGCCAAGCGCCACATTCGCAATGAGGAAGAGGCGATAGAGGCGACGCCCCGCCTCGCCACGGGCATCGCGGCCGATAAAGCAGAGGGCCAGATACGGAAGTGCGAGCAGCGCCGCTGCAGGTGTTCCGGTGATGGTGGCGACACCAAACCCAACGAGCGCGAACCAGGCGGCGGCGAAGAGCGCCGTGTTGCGACGGCCAAGCAGTACGGCAATGGTGCGCACCCCAGCTGCGGCATCTTCATCGCGATCGGTGATGGTGGTCAGCGCGTGTGCGCCGATCCCCCACGCGGCGAAGACGAGCACCGGGGCGTCAATCAGGTTGGTGCTCCCTGCTGCATGGAGCCCCACCTGCAGCGGAATGGCGTAGAGCACGTTAGTGAGTGAGTCCAACACGGGCCGACCCTTCAGGCGCGTCGGTGGCGCGTTGTATCCAGCAGAGAGAACCAGCAGTACCAGCAGCGAAAGGAGCGTCAGTGGTGGGTAGCTGGCGGCGACGAAGATGAGGAACGGGGCGAGTAGCAGAGTGCTGATGATCGCGTGCCGTGCCAGGAGCGGCTTCGGCGTGAGGGCGCCCTCAACGCCGCCCTTGCGCGGATTGCGCGCGTCGGTCTCAAAATCGAAGTAGTCATTCGGCGCGTGCAAGAAGTAGTTGTACGGAAAGAGGAAGAAGGCGAAGAGCACGACATCGCTCGCAACAAGTTCGCCGCGCAACCCAATCGCACCCCAGAGCAGCGGCATCGACGTGTTCAGCCAGAGCAGGGGTCGCGAGATCTCAATCGCTTTCAACAGGTTGCGCACGGAGCCTCCTTCGTTCTCCCCTCATCGTAGGGGAGGGGGCTACACTTGGTCTCTATGCCTGTAGCCGCCCCACACGTCACGCTACGCAGTCCTGAACCGGCGCTGATTGCGCTCCCATGGGCGACGCCGCTGCGCGACTGGGCGAGCCCAGATGTGGAGCTGGTGCCACTCGAAGTTGGCCCATCACGCCACCTGGTGCGCTTCGTGCGCGTGGCTGGCCGCCTGCTCGCCATCAAGGAGCTCCCGGCACCACTGGTGGAGCGCGAGTTCGCCATCCTGCGCCGCCTTGAGTCGGCGGGGATGCCGGCCGTGACGCCGGTGGGTGCCGTCGATCGCGGCGACGGCGAGGGCTTCATCATCACCGACTACCTGCGCGGCAGCATTCAATACCGGCGACTCCTTAGCACCCCAGGTGCCGCAACCTCGGGCCAGTTCTCGGGCCGACTCCTCGACGCCCTCGCCGTTCTGCTCGTTGACCTGCACCGACACGGCGTCTGGTGGGGTGACGGCTCACTGGCGAACGCGCTCTTGAAGCGCGACGGAAACCGACTGCAGGCGTATCTGGTGGACGCCGAGACGGCCGAGTATCAGGAGCAGCTCAGTGATGGGCAGCGCCAGCACGACCTCGACATCCTGGTTGAGAACGTCGCCTTCGGCCTCGCCGATGCCGCCGCCGCCCTTGGCGGCAGCGAGGTTGATACCGACGCGGCGGTGCGCGCCTCAGCAGCGCTGCGCGATCGCTACACGGCGCTCTGGGCGCAGCTGCATCGCCCCTTCGTTGCCAGTGCCAACGATCGCCGTGCCGTCGCCACCCGCATTCGCGACCTAAACGCCCTCGGCTTCGCCGTCGAAGAGTTGAGCCTGGATGTGACGAGCGGTGAGGGGATGCGCGTCTCGCTGGCAATCGCCTCACGTCGCTTCCACGCCGAGCAACTCCTTCGCCTCACCGGCGTCGATGCACTCGAAGGGCAGGCGCAGCTTTTGCTGAACGATCTGCACGAGTACGGCGTATGGCTGCAGGTGCAGAGCGGCGAGCGACTCGCCACGGGGCTCGTAGCGGCACGCTGGCGCGCCGAGGTGCTCGAGCCCACGCTGGTCCGACTCCGCCCGCACCTTGCATCGGGGCGTGACGCGCTGCAGGCGTACTGCGACGCGCTGGAGCACAAGTGGATCCTCTCCGAACGTGCCGGTGCCGACGTTGGCCTCGATGCGGCCGTGGCTGACTACATCGCACTCGGTGCCCCCGCTCCCGAGAGTGCCCGAGGTGGTGGTGATGGTGGAGACGCGATGTCGGCGGAAGACGCACTCGTCTCTGCAGCGGTGAGCGCCGCCGATGAGGATGCCTCGCGATGACCGGGCGACGTACGCCGCACGAGGTCCTCGGCGTCTCGCTCGGTGCAAGCGCCGATGAGATTCGCGCCGCGCGTCGACAACTTGCGCGCGAGCATCATCCGGATCGGTTCGTTAATGATCAGGCGAGCGCTGATGCGGCAACGCGCGAGATGGCGCTCATCAATGCCGCCGCCGAAGCGCTCCTTGCTGAGGCGTGGGCCTCAGATGGGGCGCCGGTTGCTGAGCCTCCGGCAAAGGGCGGTCACAAGCCGGAGCGCCCAGTGACTGCGAGCGTGGTTGTTGATGCGGCACCCGCCGCGAATGCGCGCACCAGTCGACCGGCGCCGATCAACTGGCGCCCAGAGCAGCCATGGGCGCCACGTGCGCCGCGTGGCCCCGTCGGCCCGCTCCCAGGTTCGCCGGCTGGCCCAGTAGAGCGGAGCTTTGCGCCGCTCCCTCCCGACTATCGCCGCCCAACCCTGAGTGAAGCCAGCGCAACCGTCTTCGCTTTTGGTCGGTACGAAGGTGCAACGGTGGGTGACGTGGCAAAGCGCGACCCGGGCTATCTGGTGTGGTGCGCCGATAACGTGCGCCGCGACCAGGAGTTGGTGCGCGCGGCGAATGTGGTGCTTGATGATCTCGAAGAGCGCGGCGCGCCGCACCCACCGCGCGGCAGTACGAGGCGACCTACGGCGCCACTCTTTGATCCGAACAGAGAGTTGGAGTAGGCGTCATGATGAGTGGCATGCGAACGCTACTTGCGGCACTCCTCCTTGCGGTTGCAGCGGGTGCCTGCGCACCGGCGACGCGACCCGACGGCTCACTGCCGTGCAACGAGACGATTGACCAGCAGCGTGCCGTAGGCTTCGACACCGTCCTGGAAGCGGCGCTCCCGGTCGCGGGTTGGGATGCCACCCCGGTCACCGTCGACTCCGGACGAGAGTGCTCACAGCTGCGCCTCGGCCCACTCTGGGGTGCGGGGATCCGTGAGTTGCGATCTGCGGGAGCCATCTTTGAACTCCCTGACAAGACGGGCTATTCGCTCGTGGTCTATTCAGCGACCGGGCTGACCCTCGACAACCTTGCCTATGCGTTTGAACGCGGCGCCCGCGGCGGCCGTAAGACACAAGGGCTGAAGATCGCCGACATCAAGGTTGGTGACTGGCCAGGGAAGCAGTTCACGCTCTTGAATGGCGATCACCGTCAGGTGATCACCCTCTTTGATACGGGCGAAGCGGATCGCGTGCGCGCGCTTCTGGCCTCGGATATTTCGAACGCACTCATCGCCGAACGTCTCGCCGCCTATGCAGCGGCGTTGCGATAAGAGAAGAAGAAAGGTAGATACCATGACGTCAAGCAAGTCCGGACCCCTACGTCGCGCGTCGGAGTTTTTCTACGCGAAGTCAACCCTGGTTACCGCGCTGATCGCCACCGCCATCTTTGCCGGCTACACCGTCCTCGTTCTGAGTGGGCAGGGGAAGGCATTTGAGGTTGCCAACAGCAGCATCAAGTCGCTAGGGACCTCGTTGGGCTTTGGTCAGGCAGAGATCCTTGCCTTCTTCGCAGAACGCTCTGCTGGGCAGATTTCTGCGTACATCACCTTCAATCAGGTGTGGGACTCGCTCTACGGCCTGATCTATGGCGTGATGTATGTGATCTGGGTGTCCCTGCTGTTCAAGCCCTTTTCGCACAAGGTTGGGATCTTGAGCCTGCTCCCATTCGGCCAAGTGCTCTTTGATTGGCTGGAGAACATTGGGCTAGCTACCGTGTCGAGCCAGTACCTTGCGGACGGCACGATCTCCTCGACGACCGCTCAGCTAGCGTCAACGGCGTCATCCATTAAGTGGGCCTTTGCGCTCCTGGTCTATGGAGTGATCTTGGTTGGCATCGTCGCGCGGATCGCACGGGCACTGAAGGGGCGCAGCAAGAGTTAAGGCCGAGCGGCCGTTGCTACGCCGTAAGGGTTAGGCGAGCTCTTTCAGCGAGAAGCGCGACTCCAGCTGCTCAGCAGTCTGGAAGCCAACAGCGCCAACGGGCTGGGCACCGGCGCCCTTGAAGTAGGCGATCGTTGGAATTGACATGATGTTGAACGCCTGCTGCAGGGCAGGGTTCTCATCGACGTTCACCTTCACAATGTCGACCTTGCCGTCGTACTGCGCGGCGAGCTTCTCGAGCTCTGGGGCGACGAGCTTGCACGGGCCACACCATGGCGCCCAGAAGTCCACGATGACGGGGCGACCCGACTCCATGACGTCCTTCTGGAATGCTGCATCGCTGGTGTGCTTGATCTCCGCCATGGTTCCCCCTGCGCTCAACTTGTGGCGGAACGGTCTCTCCGCCTTCCCCGCCATCATAGCGAGCGGCGGCGAACCTACTCGAGGCCGCGGGCGTGCAGATCCTCCTCGCTCAGTCCGAGGTAGTGCCCGATTTCATGGATGAGCGTTCGGCGCACCTCCCGCCGAAGATCCTCGACATCGGGGAAGTCGGCCAGCAGCGTCGCGGCGTAGATCGTTACCTCGGGAGGCGGCTCTCCGAGGCCGCTCTCAGCCCCTTTCGGTAGCCCGTAGAACTCGCCGTAGAGGTCAGCGCCGGGATCGTGGCTCACGGTGACGACGAGCTCCTGGGCGGCAGAGTGGAGGGGCTCGGGGAGTCGGCGCAGCGCCTCATCGGCGAACTGCTCCACGCGCTCCAACTCCTCCTGCTGTGCCACGAGGAGATCCTACGACGGGGCGGGTAGGATGAGGGAATGCAGGCAAAGAGCAAGACAACGCAGATCGTGGTGCCCACGGCGGATGCCGAGGCACGAATCGCCGAGGCGGCCGAGACCATTCTGCGTGCCATTGGTGAGGACCCAACGCGCGACGGTCTCGTCGATACCCCGGGCCGCGTCGCTCGCGCCATGCTCGAGCTCACCAGCGGCTACGCCAGCGATCCGTATGAGATTCTCGGCACCGTCTTTGAAGAGCCAGCGGGTGCCCCCGCTGGAGACCTCGTCGTTGTGGAAGGGATCCCGTTCCACGCCCTCTGCGAACACCACCTCCTCCCGTTCCCTGGCGTCGCCACCGTTGGCTACGTGCCGAGCGGTCGCATCGTTGGCCTCTCAAAGATTCCACGCCTTGTTGATGCCTTTGCCCGACGACTGCAGGTGCAGGAGCGACTCACCGCGCAGGTTGCCGATGCCCTGAACGACGCCCTCGCGCCAGCCGGCGTTGGCGTGTTGGTCAGCGCCGAGCACCTCTGTCTCGCGGCGCGCGGCGCCCGCCAGCCTGGTGTCGTCATGACCACTGAAGCAATGCGCGGCTCACTCCGCGCCGATGCCGCCCTGCGCGAAGCGTTGGCGCGCGCCCATGATCGCGGCGTGGCGCGACGCGAGGGTCTCCATGGCTGAGCGAACGACGCCGATTCGCGTGCTGATCGCCAAGCCTGGCCTCGACGGCCACGACCGCGGCGCCAAGGTGCTCGCGCGCGGACTGCGCGACGAAGGCTTTGAGGTGATCTACACAGGACTGCGCCGCACTGTTGATGCGATCGTTGCCGCCGCTATTGAAGAAGATGTCGATGTGGTCGGCTGCTCCATTCTTTCGGGCGCCCACGCGACTTTGTTGCCAAAGTTGGTCGCGAGCCTCCGCGCCTCTGGTGCGAGCGATGTACTAGTAGTCGCTGGAGGCATCATCCCCGAGGCCGATCGCCCAGAGTTGGAGCAGGCCGGCATCTCTGGAATCTTTGGCCCAGGAACCACGATCGCCGAGGTTGCCACCTTCCTGCGCGCGAATGCCCGTCGACGCTAAGCATCTCGCGGCGCGTCGCGAGCTGGCGCAAGGGATCAGCGCGGTCGAGCGTCCAGGACCCGCGGCAAATCAACGCATTCAAGCGGCGCTCGCCACGTCGGCGGCCGATGCGCGCAACGCCCTTGTTGTTGGGCTGACTGGCGCACCAGGAGCGGGGAAGAGTTCGCTCGCCGCAGCACTCGCCGATGTCGCGCGTGCTGGCGGTCGGCGCGTTGCGATCTTGGCAATTGATCCGAGTTCGCACGAGAGCGGCGGTGCACTCCTTGGTGACCGCGTGCGCATCGACGAACATCCCGACGACGATGGTCGCTTCACGCGATCCATTGCTACTCGCGGTAGTGGACGATCACTTGCCCATGTCGCCGCTGCGGCCACAATTCTGGTTGAGGCGGCCGGGTTTGATCTGATCCTCGTAGAGACGGTTGGTGCTGGGCAGGCCGAGATCGGCATCGCGCGGCTCGCCGATGTGCTGCTCGTTGTTGAGGGGCCCGAAGGTGGCGATGAGGTTCAGGCGATGAAGGCGGGGATCCTCGAGGCGGCCGACATCGTTGTCGTGAACAAGTCGGATCGACCGGGCGCGCAGGCGGCCTTTGATCGACTGCGCAGCGGCCTTGCACTCGGTGCGGGCGCGCCAGAGCTTGCGCTCGTCTCGGCCACCGCTGGAGCTGGGATCAGTGAACTCTTGGCCACGATCAACGAAGTGGGCGCGAGCCGTGGCGTGCGCGGTCGGATTCGCCGCGTTGAGGCACACCTTGTTGCCGCCGCCGAATCGCACGTCGACGCGCAGGTGCGCGAGGCAACGGCGAGCGGCGCGCTCACCACGCGTGCCGAGCAGATCGTTGCAGGAACACAGCCACTGACTGGCTCAATCACCGCACTCTTTGGGATTAGCGAGTCGCCCGATGCGTAAGCGTCTGGCCGCTGGTGCGCTCGCCGGTCTCATCGTTGCGGCGCTCAGTGGCGTCGGCGGGCCTGCGCTGCGATTCGATGCGCCGATCCCTGCGCCGATCCTTGTGGGCCCAGATGATGCATCACTGCCAACGCTAAACCTCGTCGTACTTGGCGACAGCTACGCGTCTGCGGCGCTCCCGTTTGATCGCGGCACGCTGCAGGTGCTTGGTGCGCCCAGCGTCTGCGCCCGCGGGCCAGCGTGGCCACGCCTCTTGATGCCCGCCAACATGCGCCTCTCGCTGACCCACGTCTCGTGCAGCGGCGCGGTTGTTGCCGATCTCGTGGATCGCCGCATGCGCGCGGGGGAGTTGCTGCAAGTGCAGGCGCTCAGCGCCGAGACCGACATCGTGATGCTCGGCATCGGCGGAAACGACGCCGGCTTCTCTGAAGTCTTCGCCGCCTGTCGCACTGAAGATGCGGCCGCTTGCGTTGCCGCGGGCGAGCGCATGAAGCCCCAGGCGGCGGCCCTGAGCGGCACCCTGGTGCGCCTCTACCGCACGGTGCTGGCTAAGGCGCCGAACGCTGTCGTCATCGTGGTCATGTACGCCGATTCACTCCCGAGCGTCGGTAGCCCAGGGCTCGACACATGCTCCGCCCTCCGCGCGCCAGGCGACAGCATCTCGGACGCCGACCTTGCCGTGCTCGCGGAGTGGGGAACCGACATCGCCGACCGCGTCCGTGGCGCAATTGCCACCGTCAATGACCCGCGGCTCCGCGTCGCCGACCTTGCCGACGCCTTCGCTGGGCATCGCCTCTGCGACCCAGAGCCGTACCAGTGGGGGAGGGATGGCGAGATCCCGTTCCACCCGAATGCGGCCGGCCATGCGGCCTTGGCAGCTCGACTCTCTGCGGTGCTAGATGCCCTTGTTACCGAGGGGGCCGCCGCGCACCGGTAGTCCCGCAGCACGCTGCGCCCCGCTCCTCTATCCTTCCGCGTGGGCCGGTAGCTCAGCGGTAGAGCAAGTGACTCTTAATCACTAGGTCGTGGGTTCGAATCCCACCCGGCTCACCAAACAGGGATCCCCCTCCTGGTTGCGGTCGCCCATCGCACGACATCCCAATCGCCCAGAGTCGGGGTACGATGTGCCTATGGAACTGACCTACGCCCCCGGCGCCTGCAACATCGGTCCAGATGAGATCGCGCGTCGTCGGCAGGCCGCCTCGGCCGGGTTCGTCGTTTCGCTTTCACTCGCAACGGTGCTTCTCCTTGTTGGCACGGCCATTGGCGACCCAGTGCGTCTCCTCGTGGGGCTGCCGCTGACAGGCGCCGCAATCGGCTGGATCCAGGCACGTCGACGTTTCTGCATGGCCTACGGGCTGGCGGGCACCTTCAACCTGGGGAAGATTGGCGAGATGAGTCGAGTCACTGATCAGGCGGCTCTCGCCGCTGACCGTCGCACCGCACTAGTCATCGCAGCGCAGGGGCTCGCCATTGGCGTGGCTGGCGCACTGCTCTTCTTCCTACTGCCGGTCGCCCTTCCTCAGATCTAGGATGACGACGCGCGCGGCGACGCCGCCGCTGCCGATTCGCGAGCACCGTCTTGCCAATGGCCTTCGACTCTTCCTTATCGTTGACCGCACAGCGCCTGTTGCCGCCGTCAACATCTGGTATCACGTCGGCTCGAAAGATGAACGCGCCGGTCGCACTGGATTCGCACATCTCTTTGAGCACCTGATGTTCCAAGGCTCCGAGAACGTCACCAAGGCGGAGCACCTCACGCTGGTTGAATCAATCGGCGGAGAGGGGAACGCCACCACCTGGCTCGACCGCACCAACTACTTCGCCACCGTGCCAGCGGAATGGGCGGAGCTGATCCTCTGGATGGAGGCCGATCGACTCGGCACCCTTCTGACCGCGCT
>Ga0214923_10007332_pt1 | contig 12054 bp, 15 predicted proteins | sample LL1510_MetaG_FD_177993 | JGI IMG/M metagenome (GOLD analysis project Ga0214923, IMG submission 177993) | Freshwater microbial communities from Lake Lanier, Atlanta, Georgia, United States - LL-1510 | ecosystem: Environmental > Aquatic > Freshwater > Lake | place: USA: Georgia | collected... | reverse complement strand
GTTGTTAATACTCTTGCAAATAAACTAACAGGCACAACAACAAACACAACAAACACAACAACAAATACGACAACTACTACAACAACAGGTGGAGGTAATTGATTTTTCCTATAAGCGTTATAAAAATATTTCATAGGAAAAACCACTTATGTTGGTCGTAGCCCAGAAGAAACACTGCGTGTATTAGATGCTTTCCAAACCGGCGAACTCTGTGCTTGTAATCGTGCAGTAGGTGGTGAGACACTGTAATGGTTGATTGTCTTATATTAGGTGATAGCATTGCTGTGGGCTCACAACAATTTAAGCAGGAATGCAGAGCAATTGCTCGAGGTGGAATAAACAGTTGGCAATTTAATCGAACTAATCCAGGTCATTTTGATTCAAATACCGTGGTGATAAGTTTAGGCAGTAATGATCATCCAGGTGTTCGAACTAGAAAGGAGCTTGAAGATCTAAGAAAAAGAATATCTGCTTCTTCTAAAGTTTATTGGATACTGCCAGCTATCAAACCTGATATACAGGACATCGTTAGAGACATTGCTCAACAATACGGTGACACTGTTCTTACTATCCCAAATTTATCTAAGGACGGTGTTCACCCAAGTTGGGCAGGATACAGACAATTAGGAGAAATGATAAAATGAGTTGGATCAATCAAATTAAGGAGGCTTTGCCGGATTATGATACACTACGTAAAGAAGGCTACACAGTAGAACAACTTCGTGATATTGGGCGTATAGCAGCGGTTATAACCAGTGTGGCAAAGGTTCTAAACAGTTAAAAACTATAGAGTAGCGATAAATATTAGTAATATCGGAGCTGCTCATGGGATTACAAATCAGAAGAGGAACAAATGCAGAGAGACAATCTATGTCTCCTGCTCCTGCATCGGGAGAATTAATATATGTTACGGATTACTCTACAGCAGGAGTCAGCCCTCTGTGGATAGGCGACGGATCAACTACTGGTGGTAATCCTATTGTATTAAACACCGGCGGTGCAATGGCAGATTACAATTTAATAACTGACACTGATTCTTCAGGTGCTGCAATTAAATTGAATTATGATGGAGATGTTCATTCAATAGTTACTTTCACTCAGGGAACTAATATATCTATAACAAAAGAAAGTAACGGTAATATAAAAATCGATTCTAATGCATCATTAGGTAGTATAAATGATGTTGATATAACTACTCCTTTATCAGGACAAGTTTTAACATTTAATGGATCTGATTGGGTGAATGCTTCTACACTGACAACTTCACTGCTTTCTATCTCATCTAATATTATAATCAGCAATGAAACCCCAGGGGGGATCGACCCAACTGTTCAAATAGGATCACCAACATCTAGATCTTCAGTAAGAGTATATTCAGATTCTCGGGCATTAGAAAGCATCGGAGCAGGAGCAGATGCAGCAGAAAGTCCATCGATTTATCTATTTAATTCTAGAGGAACTATAAGTTCGCCAACCGCAGTCCAGAACGGTGACGTTGGGGGAGAGATAGTTGTGTTTGGGCATGACGGCAACGACTATGAGACATTAGGTGGCATTTCGTTCGTCACTAATGGGGCAGTTTCAGCAGGAGTTATTCCAAGTAAAATATCATTATCAGTCGGAAACTATATATCTAGTCCCGGCGCTATAAAAACGGTAGAATTCGATAGCACAGGGGCATTTAAGATAGCTGCCCTCTCGGCCGCCCCGGCTTCTCCTGTCACAGGTGCTGTTTACGTTGCGAATGGAACTGGTTGGGATCCTGCCACCAAAGGAGGAGTGGTGCCTTATCCTGTATTCTATGATGGAGTGGCTTTTCATCCTTTTTATTAATTTTTTTACTTGAGCGGGCGTAGATTAAATAATTCTATGCTCACATCAATCTTTCCGATATATCTATTCCATAGGTCAATCATAAATGAGATCAATTACGAAGATCTCAATAAATTTATCGCTAACTCTGCTATTTGGAATTTGATAAAGTCATCTAACAATAGAGATGATGACGTTCCAAAAACCGATAAGATGGGCAGACTGTGGGATAATTTGCCTCTAGATGCGGAAACTTTGTTACCTGTCTTCGATATAATAAGATCAATCACGGCAGATTATTACAAAGAAATAAAGTGTGAACTTACGGCAACCATAGAGAGTGCATGGGTACATGATTATCAACCCAATCAAGCCATAGATTGGCATAATCACAGAGGAGCAGAAACCGTAGGAGTTCTTTATTTACAAAACTATTACTCCGGGGGAGAAATAGAATTTTTAGATCCCAAAGAATATGCATTACAAAACGAACCTATGCATAGCATACGGACGCAGGAATACCATAAAATTTTGCCATCGAAGGGAGATTTGATTCTTTTCCCTGGTTATTTGAAACACAGAAGCCTTCCGGGAGTTGGTGGAGTAAGACGTGTTTTAGGATTCCATGTAAGGTCGTGTTAGATGCTTACCGTCGATACAAATGGCTGTTTGATTTTTAGCAGTACTCCAAATCCTGCAAATAGACACCACAACGGCACTGACAATATACTAAAGGTTGGCAATATTGAAAATCCAACTTCTATTATTGTAAACAGCAATTACCGCATCATAGAAGGATATGGCGCGATACTTGCTAGTGATGGAGAAAATTGTCCCCAAATTAGAATTCACACCTGCCGAAATGCCGTTGATAAACCCCAAGGTTTAGTCAACGGTGACTATGTTACGCATTTTATAGCGCTGGGTCACACAGGAAAAGAATATGAAACAGTTGCAGGTTTCAGAGTAGATGTAGTCGGCGAAGTAACCGAAACAAGTATTCCTGGGGTTTTCACTATCAGTGTTGGAAACTACATGAATAATAAAGATGGAATACAAAACTTCCATTTTTATCACGATGGTAATTTCTTAGCTCCATCGATTAGAGCTACAGAAAAATTCACTCCACCCATATTCGATGATTTAAAAGATTTAGAAAAGAATGATTGGGAAGAAGGGAATTTGGTTTACATAAAATCTCAAAAACGATTCTATGGATACGATGGCTCTATTTGGAAAGGTTTATGATAGGAATATTCCTAAATTCCAAAGGTTCGTTGGTTTTAATTTTTTCTGTGCTGCAATTACTGTTACAGACAAAGAGTGAATCCTCGGGAGTGATAGCTCCCCAGCTAGCGGCTATTTCTTTATAAAAATCGCCCGATACTATCTCGTGCCATTTATTATGCAGTATGCTGATCCTGTCGCCGCCGTATTCTTGCCAGATTCGATTCCACTTATCGTTGATTTTAAAATGTTCATACATGTAGATATCTCCCGCAGTAAAGCAACAGGGGAATAATCTGCCCTTAAAGTCTATAAACAACTGTTCGTTGACAGCGCTGTAGCATTTAATACCACACCCTGCCGTGGCTTCCAACAGCTGATCTGGTGACATCGAAATAGGAGTCTTCATAATAGGATGCAACCATCGATCGTCGGTTGGCGGTTTTAGATCGTTTCTAGTGTAGCTTTTAAACATCTTTTCATAGATGAATCTACTGGTCTTTCTAAAGTATATATTTTTAAAACCTAAAACCTTTGCAAGTTCGGTGGCAGCATCAGTCTGATGTTGGTTATGCCTGAACACTATGAACTGCCACTCTGCATTTCCTCCTTCGGATATAAAAGCCTTGACATTGGTCATCAGCTTGGTCCAGTCGACGCCCACCCTGTATATGTGGTTGGTATCTTCGAGACCATCTATGGCAAAAACTAACTTATCTAATCGGCCTAACGCTCTAGCCAATCTCCTCCAAAATTCCGGATTCTTCAGTCCACCATTAGTTGTTATCTTGATGTTGACACTTTTAGATCGCTGCCTAATAGCGTTTATGCTCTGTATGAGGTTGGGGGCGGCACAGGGATCTCCCATGGTGCCTTCAAAGCTGATACGTTCCGCTGTTTGCCATACATCTTCTGGAATATGATCCCCAGTGAATACTTCCGTAGGGAGGTATGAATGCTCAAACCAACTGGTGTCTTCACCAAGGCCTTGCCTAGTACATTGCGGGCATCTAGCATTACAGATAGTAGAGTTTTCTATGTCCAATAATTTAATCTTATGATTAAACATTTGTATTTTCCATAAAATGCAAAAGGTCAGCCGTGCCTAATATCCGATCGCCGTCTAATACCTGATGTATGCTATTAGTGGCTGTGACGTCGAAGTCTTTACAGATCCTGTGATAGTTGTCGCCATGCACCGACCATAGGTGATCGGGTTCCAAGTTAGCTAAAAGAAAAATTCCAATCTGAACTGGCACTGTAGGCACCATTTGGAAGTCGTTTTGTAGACTCACAGTGTCGACGACGGGATCCAGTGTGTAGCGTAAACCAACTCTATTAAATCCAGTGCCGTAACCTTTGCTCATAGAAAATCCCACAGATGCTATAGCTTCACTGGTAAGATCTATATTTAAACCAGATGATGCAGTATACCAAGCGCAGTCTATATGCACTGGGATATTGAGACTTTCGCAGCTTGCTATTATCTTTCTGTGATCCACTCTGTAGGACCCCACAAACGGCCAGCTGATCAATAACGGGACCTGTGGTATTAGCTCGTCTTGAGATACAAATTCTGCCAATTTCAATCTATGATGATACCGATAATCTCCTCGCAAGATCTGCACACGCTGTGTGGTCGCGTAGATATTATCTATGTACTGCGTACATCCCTGTATGATGCTCTTATAAGCGAATCGATCCAACCCCACAATGCTGTTTAAACTAGACCCCAACAAATGTGATTCAAACATGCGCTGAAATCTACCATAGATGTCTACCCCATCTGCGATCAAAGGCATAGATTTATCTACGATATCAAAACCTTGTTGGGTTACCTTTTGCAGTATATTCAATATTTTCCTACTCAATACTGGCAACACCCTAGTAGAGTTTAAATACTTTTTATCGTAATATGGGGGGAGATTTAAAATCACTTTTTATTTATAGGATCTGTGGTACCATAAATAATTCATGGATATTTCTAACTGGCAAATACTATATAAGGCCAATAACACGCATACACAAATGGTTTATGAGCCACGAATTAGCCCAGATAACAAAATTTTTTGCATGAATTTTCAATATGCCTGCACATATCAAACGCAGCAGACCAAAAACTATCCAGAAACCTATACAGAGCATTTCGTGCATGAAATGTTTGTTAGAGAGCTAGAATTTCAAAAGTTCTGTAGATCAAAATCTTGGTGCCCGAAAATCATAGATGTGGACTATGAATCAAAGAGAATATTTCTTGTCGCTGGCCGCAATCTAACAGAGGACCCTAGTGAACAAAATAGAAAAGCGGTACGAGACGTTATAAAAGATCAATGGCAGATGGGCATGATAAAATTAACCGTATACCCACACAGTCATATGATCCACAGTGATGGAACCATTACTGCTATAGATTTTTACGCCAGTGTAGAAAAGCACAATCCCTACGTCGCAGTCAATAGTGTTTTACCACTAATGGGTGCCAGCGAATTTAGGTTTAGATCTGCACAGCAAGAAGATCGGATTGATCTATTAGAGATGTTTAAACACACACTACTACGTCACAGCCAATGGCCTGGAGATATGATAGATCTCTATGAGGAGATTTTTTAATGCCTATCTATGTGGGTAATTGTGCAGATGTCATCGAATGGGGAGCTGTTATAGCATCATTAGAAGACCAAGTAGCGGCTTACATAGGACCTAGGCACGATGTAGGGCATCCTGTGCCAGGCGTCAACGAAGTTGTGGCCCCATTGAGAACGGCTGGATATAAGATGAAGAACGAGGGTGGAAACGCCAGTTGGGATATGTTTTTAGCCGGTATTAATTTTGATGTTGCTGTGGTTGAAAAATTCTGCGATTGGGCAGGCATGGAAGGTTACACCAACGCTTGGATCAGTAGAGTCAAACCCGGCGACGTGGCTCCTTGGCACTGGGACATCACCGACGACGAAACTACTTTGTCTAAAGAGTCCAAGGGCATGGAGAGATATCATGTACACATCGGTCGTCCCGAACCAGGACATGTGTTAATGGTCGAAGACAAGGTTTTCTATCTAGAAGCGGAGGGTAACACATACAAATGGCCTAGTCGAAAGAGTTGGCATGCTGGCGCTAACGCCGGTCTAGTTCCTAAATACCTTTTTAATATATGGAGATGAAATGATCGTACCAAATGTACATTGCCAGTGGCATCCGCTACAAGAAGTTTGGGTAGGATCTACATATTCTTCGGAATATTATAGAGATATTCCAAATAGCAAAGTCAGAGATTTTTTCCAAAAGATGGCAGAGGAAACTGTGGAAGATCTCAACGGGTTCGCCAAAGTTTGTGAGCAGTACGGCGCAGTGGTACACAGACCAAAATTAGATCCCAGAGACAGCCTCATGTCCCACGTTTCAGATCGAGATCAGATAGGAGACAGCCATCGTCCTCCCATGCAGGTCAGGGATGCGCAGATAGTTGCCAATGGAAAACTATACATAGGCGACAACGACCACCCTGCCATTAGGCAGTTAGCCAAGGACACTATCAGCGATGAGCTGATTGTAGACTGCTTCGAGTTGAATCGTGAAAATCCTCTGTACTTAGACAGATCTATAAAACTCTTAGACGGCTACGGTGCAGCTACAGTTCTTAAATTTGGAAAAGAAATATTAGTCAGTGCCGAACAGCCTTTTGATTTTATCCCCCAGTTTACAAGAAATATTTTCGGCGATGGGTATGATGTCATCCCCATAAGTACCAACGGTCATCTGGACAGCAAAGTCAGTATCCTTAACCCGAACTTTTTAGTTTATAGTTGGAAAGTCTCTAAACACTTTGAAAATTTTAATGGCACTAAGGTGATATTAGACAAGAATATTATACAGACCGTGATGGGCTACAGCGATATCTCCACGAAATACAAAGGAAAATACTGGGTAAAAGAAGCTGAAAATAATCCAGACCTATCTAACTGGATCGATGATTATGTCATACACTGGACCAATGAGAGCTCTGTAACCTTTTTCGATCTAAATCTTTTGAGTTTAGATGAAAAAACTATTGTAGTAGCCAGCTATAATAAAGACATTTATGAACAGGCTAAAAAACATGGAATAGAAGTTATACATTCACCGTTAAGACACAGATTTTTTTGGGACTGCGGAATACATTGTTGTACTCTGGATATCAAAAGAAAAGGAGATTTAGAAACATACAATCTCAAAGGAAAGGGCGTATGCTAGCTTATGATTTGTTATTGGCCAAGCGTAATTTTCCTAATGTAAGTAAAAGTTTTTATAAAGATCACATAATCAGTGCTATCTTGTGTAAAGAATTAAATCTATGTAATTGGTTAGAATATGGAGTATTCATGGGAGGTTCTATATTTCAGGTAGCCAGCATGACTAATCTCTTAGATCATAAACTTAATTTTGTCGGGTTTGATGATTTCAGCGACGGAGATTACCAACAAGAGATAACCTGTGCATCACTCACTGAATATATTCGCCAACATGCTCCTCGGACTACAGTATTAACAAATCTAAGTGATATAGATTTAAAATTTGATATCGTGCATATAGATGCCGACCACAGTTACACAGGAACTATGTCTGCATTCGAAAACAGTTTGCCACATGCCAACATAGATGCTATATGGATTTTTGATGATTATTACTCCGAGGTCATCGATGTTGTGGAGGCTGTCGATGACATTTTAGATCAAGGATACGTATTCCTCGGCGGCAGCATAAGTAAATGTTGGATCACTACAGATACGATGAAGAAAAAAATCATGAAAAATTTTAAAACAATTTTCGATCAATACAGCGATAGAAGATTTAATATCTATCAGCACACCAGCGAAAAACACGGTGCCTACATCAAATACAAAATTAGAACTCAGTCGGACGAAGAGATTCTAAGACAGGTATATTAATGAAATTTCATGCTTTGTTATTTGGAGTGAGATTAATTCCTTTCCATCGCAGCAGCGGTACTCACAGGATAGCCACTTTTTTGAGATCACACGATTGGGATATAGAAGTGTGTGATTTTACAAGTGCTTGGCCGTTGGAAAGTTTAAAAGAATACGCTAGATCTAGAATAACTAGTGATACGAAGTTTATAGGGTTCAGTGTTTTTATTAACTATTGGAGTGAAGATTTAAATCTGTTTATAAAATGGCTGAAAGAGAATTACCCCGATGTTAAAACCGTTATAGGTGGCCAGAGTGTTTTGATCACAGCAGCGAATCCTTTGTATGTGGATTTTTGGGTAGACAGCTATGGTGAACTTGCGATGTTAGAACTGGTGCAGTATATCATAGGGACCAAGCAGAATATACAGTTCGATATGAACCAAAGACTGTCTGGAAAGAAAGTAATCAAGGCATTACACACATATCCAAGTTGGAATCTCGGAAATTATCAGAACAAATTAGAAAAAAGAGATTTCCTAGAACCTCAAGAATGGTTAACTACAGAACTGGCCAGGGGCTGTAAGTTTAAATGCGACTTCTGTAATTTTCCTATTTTAGGAGTCAAAAATGATGTGAGTAGAGATGCTGATAATTTTAAAGAGGAACTTATATATCATTACAATGAGTTTGGTATCAAACATTATTACTTGGCAGACGAAACGATCAACGACAGAACCGAAAAGCTGATAAAATTTGCAGACGTAGTACAGGATTTAGACTTTGATCCTTTTTTCAGCGGATTCATGAGAGCAGATTTACTGATCACTAGAAAACAGGATTGGGAACATTTGATAAGAATGCGGTTAGGCGGCCATTATTATGGTATAGAAAGTATGAATAACCCCAGTGCCAAGGTAGTGAAAAAAGGAATGAATACTGAAAGGTTGCAGACCGGAATACTGGACTGGAAAAGGTATGTTGAAAATAAAATGCCATATCGAGGAACCATGAGTTTCATTATAGGTTTGCCTTACGAATCTCAAGATACATGGTATAAAACTAAGCAGTGGCTTTACGATAACTGGAGAGATCAAGCTGTTGTGGTTTTTCCTTTGGATTTATCCGATGCACACGATCCTGAAAAATGGACCAACGTCAGTGATTTCAGTAAAAACCTCATGAAATACGGAATACAAGAAATGACAGCGCAAGAAATCACAAAAGCACACAACCGATATCACAGTGCCAGATTAGACGAATCCGGAGACAGATTTTTTTGGTTCCATAAGAAGACTTATTTTTGGAAACATGACACAATGAATTATGTTCAGGCCCAAAGTTTAGCGAATGATTTCTGGATGAATGACTGGATAGATTATAAAATCGAAAGCTGGGAACTGGGTAATGCCTGGATTTACGATAATAATCTTACTGAAATCGAAGATATATACAAAATAAGATCATTAAATGGTATGAAACTGTCAGCAACTGATTTTATTTTTAGATATATCAATAAAAAGTTCAACTGGAAATCGTCATGAATATAGAACAGATACAAGGCTACAACTATCCAAGCGCTCATTTGAATAAAATCCTACATTATTGGATGAATGAAAAGAAACGATATTATGATTCTAAGGAACTAGTATATGTTGCAGAAGCCACGGAAAACAGCATAGGCGTAGTCAAAGAAGAGTTCGAACCACAGTTCGGCGATACAGGACGTAGCGATTGGTACACTATAGAAAACCAAGATATACTGGATATTATCTTTATGAATTGTCCAGTGACACCCGATCGGACATTAGGCGCAGGCATACTAGAACTAAATGGTGAAAAATTTGCACCGCATGTTGACCCGACCGATGATAGAACTCACTGCCTAAATTACATTTTGAATCCAGGAAGTGCTAACGCAGAAACTGTGTGGTATGAAATAAAAGAAGAGCATAAGTGGAGAAATGTACATTGTTGTTGGATTCCCTACGACAGACTCATAGAAAAAGAACGGCATACTTTAAAAAGTCATACATGGTATAAGATAAGGACTGACTTACCACATTCCGTTGAGAATATTAATGGAACTAGATTAATCATAAGCATACCCTTGAAAAATAACTAGTATGAAAGAATATATCAAACCGTACGCTGCACCAGACATTCCATTGGGATTATACAACAAACTTGTGTCATATCTTTGCACACAGTTGTTAGATAGAACTTTAGAACAAAACATGTATTGTTTCATGGAAGAAACAGATCGAACCACTATAAATTACGTAGACAGTTCAGATAAATGGTTGCAAGAACACGGGCCCAGTTGTGGTGTCGTCGTATATGGAATAGCGGAACAGCTACAAGAGGAAATAAGAAACACCTACAAAGATGATTCGTGGCTGGGTAACTGCAGATACGAATTTACCACTCTCATAGGTGGTGATTATATAGCTCCTCATCATGATGGCACTTTGGCTTATACCGCAGACGGTTATGTTGTTCATGCATTGATAATTCCCGGATCGGATAACACAATTACTAGGTATTACACGCCGAAAGATAAGTTTAGCCATTTAAAAATCATACCCGATACCGGTATACCCTATGATAAGTTAGATGCCGTGCAAGACTATAAGTTAGAAATTAGAAAGTGGGTACACTTTAGTCCTCAACAGATACACAGTGTCCATAATATAAATTCTTTCAGAGCTTTACTGTTAAGTAAACCAAGATGACTAGAAATATATACTGCAAACAAATCAAGTCACCTCCCGAATGGATATTGAAAGACAAAAACTTCTTGCAAAATGTTTCTATAGATAGGGCTGCGGCAGGACACAAAATAATAGATCCAAGCGATATAAGTGAGGAATTACACAGTTGGTTGTCACAGTTTAATCTAGAACTTATGTTTACAGAGTTATTATGGACGAATAAAGGCAATGGTATTTTCTTGCACATTGATGAATTAGATCCACCTAACGCGACAAAAATTAATTGGGTATATGAAACCGGTACCAGCGAAGTTTTTTGGTACAAACTTAGATCAGATAATTTATTACAGAAACATGGCGCTGACTCAGATTATCCTCACTTAATACCGAAACGAGAAGACTGTGAACTAGTACATAAACAACGGGTAGGAAAAGGATTTTTATTTAATGCTGGTGTTCCGCACGAAGTCTGGAATTACAGTGATTCTATGAGATATACAGTAAGTGCAGGTATAAGAGAGAAGGGCTGTGAAAAAAGGATTTCTTGGGACAGAATAGAACAACTTCTCAGTAATGTGTTAAGTGATTAATTCCTAATTTTTCTCTAAATTGATCGGTAAACTGACCGTCGATTCTCAGCCCATAAGTTTGTGCCATTACTCTGTTTCCACCATGCCAGTCAACATCATTCCACCATGCTGCTCTAGTGTTGATTCCGTATTTCATCTTGGTATCAGGATCCCACAGGTAAAACTGATTTCTAGTATCCGGTCTAATGTGTATAAACTCATTTCTATGAGGAGTAACAACATCTATTCCATTTTTGTAATCCAGATCTCTGTGCTCGAACGGGATACCATCATGCTCTAAGTGGAAAAAAATCACCCTACCTATGTGAGAAAAGATATTTTGATCTTTGAGATCTAAGATCCATCTTACTAAATTTGGAAAATACTTACTTTCTTCTGTAAGAGCCCGTTCCCCAGGACGATCGTTCCAGTCTCCTTCCTCCCATAAAAAATAATAGATGTATGGATCATATGCTCCTAATGCTATTTTCAGATATCTTGTGAAAACATTACGCTGTTGATAATTTCCAAAGTCTGAGGGCATTAATTTCATACCTTCGATTTTTATAGGATCATCGTCGGGCAATGCCAAGAACTCCTGCATGGCTTTGTAGATTGGTTTCCAGTTACATGGATAACTCATGTTGTCTAACGAAAAGCCTGGAGTCATCCATGTGCCTTCTTTGGCGAAATGACGAGACTGCGCGAATCCGCTGTAGATTTCTGGCTGTAATGTTAGAAACCCTTGCATGTCAATGAAGGATTCTAAATCGAAATATTTATTGCCACCAATTCCCTTGATCATACAAGTACTTATCCCATAAATAG
>Ga0214923_10007331_pt1 | contig 12056 bp, 16 predicted proteins | sample LL1510_MetaG_FD_177993 | JGI IMG/M metagenome (GOLD analysis project Ga0214923, IMG submission 177993) | Freshwater microbial communities from Lake Lanier, Atlanta, Georgia, United States - LL-1510 | ecosystem: Environmental > Aquatic > Freshwater > Lake | place: USA: Georgia | collected... | reverse complement strand
GAGAGTAGGTTTTTATGTAGGTATGTATATAATTAGGTCTATTTAACGCTGTAGAATGATTTATGGAGGTTTTAAAGGTATCTATATTGTTTTATTACCTTATGTCGTGTAATTTAGTGAGGTGGTTAAGGATGAACATGTAAATTAATAACTTTATTTACAGCTATTGAATATTTATGAATAGTTTGTAAACTAGGGAAATGTTTACCACCCTCTAATCGTGCAATAACTGATTGTGTAGTATTCATTTTTTTAGCTACTTCTTCTTGTGTCATATTAGCTTCCTGTCTTGCTAATATTAAAGCGTAGGCTATTTCATATTCTAAAGCACAAGCTTCATATTCTTTTTTTGTTTCATTATCAGTAAGTAGTTTTTCTTTTAATGTTTCATATTTTATCATAATTAAAATCTCTCATTCTTTGTTTTGCTATATCTAAAGATTTATTAGGTGTTTTTTGGGTTTTCTTTATAAAAGTATGTAAAACAACAATTTTTCTTTTATATGTTATAAAATAAATAGACCTAGCTATATTTACTTTTCCTTTTAATCTCATTTCCCACATTTTATTTTCAAGTGGTTTGATATGTGGCATACCAATATTATTAGCTCCTAATTTAACCAATAAATCACTTATATGTAAAAATCTAGAACGAAGATCGGGGGTAAGTGCTAAAATTTCTTGTTCTGCTGCTTTACATGATATTAATAATTCCCAATTTTCCATTATTTAATAATAAGGTATAATATATTTTTAAATATATAGCAAAAAAGCGATATTTAAAATAATTTATTTGTATTTTATTATACTTTTATAATATAATGTAAATTACATTATTTAAATTACATATTTGTAAATTATGAATAAAAAAGAACATAAAATTTGGCAAGAAATTAAATATGATGAGTATTTATTTCATGGACATATATTTTCTTTTGAAAAACAATTGAAGTTTCAAGGTAAAATAGTTTTAGATTATATTGTTCATGAAAGTGAAGAGACTTATAAAACTTTTTATGAATTAGATAAATTAAATAAATCTGATAATAAAGAAACAACTATTGAAAATATAACATACAATAATGAAAACCATCAACTTTGGAATAATAAAAATTTATATCGTGAAGACTATCTTGATGCTTCTTATTATGAATATTTATTATTTAAAGAAGATGGTATATACATTATTCCTTATGATGAAAATAATATTAAATTATGGACTTAAAATAATTTATTTATCTCTATCATCCCAGAAAGCTTTATCTTCGCTGTAAGTATTAACATCATCAAAAGAGTTGTGAAAAGTTTTATCCATATATTTGGGTTTTTTCCATATTAAAGTTAATCCATCTTGGCTTATTTTTGAATTTTCAGTAATAAATTGACCAACACCAATAATTGAAATTCTAACCATATTTTTTAAATATCTTATTAATTTCATGTAATTGAGAACATGTTGGTTTTTTTGTATATCTCTGAATAGATGGTCTGATTTATCAAATATCTTTTTAGGGTTCATAACACCCTCACTTATATATTTATCTATTTCGTACATCATTTTTTTATAATTAATTGTTCCGTCTTCATTCATATAAAAAATTTCAAAAGATAATCCTTCAAATCTACGTTTAAGTTTATTAAAATATCTAACCCAAGATTTTTGTTGTTTCAAGGATAGGAATTTAAAACGAAGCGTAAAAATTGGTATTCTTATCAATTCCATAAAATCATCACCGCATTTAATATCTGAATATTGCCAAGTCTTATTATATTCTTTAGAAAATTGTGCAGTTTTTAAAATTGATGTTTTTATAAATGGTCTTGGTATAGGTACATTTTCGGGTCTAGTTCTTAAATCATTCATAAATCTATTAATTGGCGGTATTTCGTTATAATAGCTTGTATCGTGTATGAGATTATCATTTTCTAAATACCAGCTAACTACATTGGGTTTTACATCGTAACCACGCATCTTTATTGTGGTTTCGTCTTTTAGATTTTCATAAATATAATCTGCTGAACCATGAAAACCTAAATTATTACATAAATTTTTGACTTCAAATTTGAAAATACCTGTTACATCTTCATAAATGTATTTGTTATTTCTATCTTTTATAGCTATTCCGTTTTTATCAACCTTAATTTTTTGGAATTTACCATTGAATAAATCGTTATTAGGGAATACTTTACGAATATGGTTAATTACGAGTTCATTAATTTTATTAAATAATTCCTTTATTTTATCTTCTAAATTTTCCAATTCATTTTTTTTGTTTAAAGTTTGAGTATGTTTTTCACCATATAATATTTTGTATTCCTCATATTCTTTAGATATCTTTATTAATAAATCTTTATCACATCCATAATATACATCATCAATCAACCATCCTTTGCTTTGATGATATATAATTTTTTTATTATTTTCAGTTATAGGTTTGGTTTTCCATTTTCTATATTCTGATAATTTATGTTTAGGTAATTGATAAGTTCTAACTAAAAATGAAGTGTCTATTTTATCTCTCATCAAATGTATAACTTCGTTAAGTTCACAAATTCCACCATCCGTAATAGTTTGATAGATATTTAAAGCTTTTTCGGTTAGCCACATTCCACATCTACCCATAGCCGTAATATTAGCCGCTAAAACTATATTGCTATTATCAAAATGGCGAGAGACGTTAATACCATAAATAGTATTACCGATTAATTTGTATAAATAAGATAAAGACGGATTAATTTTTTTGTTTAAAGCTCTATATTGTATAATATCATTTACTATTAATTTTCCAAAATTTGTAGAATACCAATAATGGCTATACTCCCCGTCTTCATTATCAATAGTTGAATGAGGCATAGCGTCTGTAAATCTATATTTACCATTATTATTATGATTTTCAATATTGTTATATAAATCAGTTATTGATTTACATTGAAAGTTTTTAGGATAAAAAATAGCTGCTTTTAAATAAGTATTATCTAAAAAATCATTTCTTTGTTTTTTAGTCCATTCAGTATTGATTAAATCTAACTCATCCCAAGTAAGATTAGCGTTGATTAATTCTTTAGTATAAATTGCTGTTGGGGTATTTTCTAAATTCATGATAGACAAAATTTGTTCATTTTGCCCCTCATTAATAATTTGATGTTTTATTCTTGTATCTATCCATGAGGGGATTAAATCCTGTTCAATTGTAAATGGTTTATTTTCTTTTGTCTCAACTGCTAATTTATAACCTCTTTTTATCAAATATTTATTATAATATTTAAAAAACTCTCTTAATGTTACTTTATAAGGGTTGAAGTTAAGTATTACAGGACAACCATAATAATAATCAAGACTACTGGCTATTGTTGTATAAGCTCCCGATATATCTATGTCGCACAAACTAAAGTTATCTGATGAGTAGTTTATTTCCATTCTATTGTTGTAACATCTACCACCCATTGTTTTACTTAAGTACTGTCTTTTTAAACATCCTCCTTGTTTTATTTTTTCCTTAGCATTTTTGTAACTTCTCAAATTTGATGCACTTGCAGGTTTTGTAATAATATTAAGTAGTTTTAAACTTTCTTTTGAAAAATCGTTTAGTTCTAAATGTTTGAGTAAAACTGCTTTTTGTAAATCATTAACAGTACTACCCGTTGTTAGCATTATTTCAGTAATATAACTGCTTAATTCTAATTCTTTGTAAGCATTGACAAATAGTTCATTCGTTTTTTTGAAAGCATCATAAATACTTAAATCACCAAGAGCATAACGTTTAAATTCTTCTGGTCTTTCAAGCATCGCAAGTAACATATTGTCTTTTAAATCATCCAATAAGTTCTTTTCTGATGTATCCATGTTCAAATTTTCAAGTACAGAATTATAACTAATTTTTCCTTGCATAGCTCCAAGGTCAACAAAATCAAAAACTAATCTATAGGTTTCACCATTTATAATAATTAATCTTTTAGTATGCCATTTATCACTAAATCCATTAACTCCAAGTCTTCGTTCTTGTTTGATTTTTCTCTTGATAAAAGCCTCTTTTAAATCGCTACCCAATTCATTTTGTAAAATTTTAGGTAAGTCTGCGAGCATGAAGTAGGCATATAATTTGAAAGTACAGGTTTTATATTTTTTAAATTCTTTATCTTCCAATTCACTTTTTATTATTTCTACATCAAACCCTTTTAAATTTAAGTAGTCAAAAATATGTCCTTGAGAACTCAAGTTATAACAAGGATATTGATATTCAATTTTGTTTATATTTTCTTGGTAGAAATCTTTTATTTTGGGATTAACTAGAATTTCAGAATCATTATAAAAAATATGTTTTACTTGGGTAGTAAGATGTAAAGTAGGAATTTGTTTAATTTTTTTTAATTTTTCTAAGTTAATTTTATCTATATCAAGTATGTTTTGAAATTTAGATAATTCGTATATTCCACTTAATTGATTTTGTTTAATAAGATAATTAATTCTATCTATTTGAATTAATTGCCTATTGCGTAATGTTTTTAATTTTTCAATTGTTAATTTATCTATATCACCACTATAAGCGGTAAATTCAGTATCAACGATAAGTGGACAAACGATGTTATCTTTTACAAAAATGTTTTCTTCCTGTAATTGTTCTGGTAATATGTGTTTGTAATAAGGATATTTATGTGATTTCTTATTATCAAAATAACTGCTTTTTTTATGATTATAATCTTTCAAAAAGTATTTATTGTCGTTATTTCCAATAAATTTTTCTGTTAAATCTAGGGGTGAGTTTTTACGCATTCTCACCTCTTATTTTATATAAATCTTTAAAAATTAATTTTGGATTATAACAACCTGATTTTTTTGAATTATATAACTCTAAATTAAGATTAGAATCATTTATATAATTTTTAATAGGTTTAAGTTTTTCTCTATTTCTTATTAATTTTTTTTTAAAAACTGACATTTTTAACTCTCTAATAATTTTAAATTAGAGGAATTAAAACTTCTATGAACTTGCGAGAATTTTATCTATATATGAAATTTATATATATCAAATAAAAAAGTGATTTATTGACATATCTAAACAAAAAATATATTTTAGAATTAATCAAAGATTGGTCGTCATTTGATTACTCGCAAGGTTCAGGGAGTTTTAACTCCTTGCACCACTTTTGTAAGATAAATTCTATTTACAAAATCTTTTACAATATATCACTACATTTTAATTTTTACAATCACACATCATCTTGATTATTTTTATTTATTAAAGTAAATTCAAAACTGTTAGTGATACTTGTGAATATCATTTAGCAATCAAAACATCATATTAAAACCTTTTAAGCTTTATGCTAGGGGTGTGTTATTCCATAAACGCCTCTGGCGTGAAGTATAACACGGATTGTTACTTGTAATAATTTTCACAAGCCCCTAGCACCATTTTCACAAAATAAAGCTAAGAGGTTGATTATGATTAATTACAAATATGATTTTGACTTACATACTCTTCAAGAATTACCAAGTAATGATGCAAGATTATTCCTAGATATCATTGTACATAATGCGTTACTTAAGGCACAAGCTATTCAATACAAAGATAATACTGTATTCGTGATATCAGAAGAGCAATACAATAAGCTAATAAACAGCTAGCATTTATTGCAATGTTAAGTGTTATAGCTTCTATGATTGTTTATTTAATCAGGCAATACATCACCCAAGACATAGTTAAGTGGCAACATCTGATTTATATAATAATACTTATACTTTATACTAAACCAGTACTTGAACAAGCTTTGATTAAATTACATACCTAAAAGTTGAATAATCATTGTTTGATTATAATAAATTTGCTAGCTTAAATTTTTGATGATAGATAAAAAAGATATACCCATTAATTAAGTAGATATAGTGATAATAGGTACAATTTCTTGGTTTAGAGCTGATAGAGGTTATGGATTTCTTAAGTCTGAAGATAATTCAAAAGATATATTTCTACACCTTAAAGAGTTACAAAAGATTGGGTTTGATAATATAGATAAAGGACAAAAACTTTCTTTTGAAATAAGAAAGAAAAAGAATAAGTTAAGTGCTGTTAATATTAAATTGATATAATATGACTTGGACTATAGACCATATAATTTTTTTTGGTTTTTTAATTCTGAATATAATATTTGGTTTAAAATCTAGTAAAGGTATTACTTCAATAACTCAATATGCTATAGGCGACAGAAATTTTAATACTTCTGCATTAGTATCGACTCTTATTGCTACTTGGATTTGTGGGGAGTTTTTTTATACGAATTTAATTGAAATACACAAGTCAGGTCTTTATTTTATTATACCAGCTTTAGGTAATGTTATTTGTTTTCTTTTTATTGGTTGGTTTTTTATACCTCGTATGCAAGAATTTTTAGGTAAGAAATCAATTGCAGAAGCTATGAATGATATATACGGACAAAAAACCAGAATTATTACTAGTATAGCAGGGTTTATATGTATTGTAGGAATAATAGCTGTACAATTAAAAGTAGCTGGAAATGTTTTTGAGTATATTTTAAATATTAATAGCTTATACGGAATTATATTATCAGGTTTGATTATCACTCTATACTCAACTTTAGGTGGTATAAAATCAGTTACTTTTACTGATATAATTCAATTTCTTACTTTTGGAACAATTTTACCAATAATTACTTTCTATATTTGGAATAGTTTTGACAATAATTTACTTTTTAAAGGTATAAATGAACATCCTAATTATAATTTATCTACTATATTTGATTTTAAAAACAATCAAATATGGATGTTAATTTTTCTAACTTTATATATAAGTATTCCAGGTTTTAATCCTGCTATTTTTCAACGAATAGCTATGAGTAGAAATCTTTATCAAGCTAAGAAATCATTTTATATATCAGCATTTTTTATTTTAATAATAATTTTATTTATTACATGGTTAAGTATAATTTTAAGTTTTAAAGATAATATGACTATTAATAACAACATAATGTATTCCTTATTTGATATAGTACCACCTGTTTATAAAGGGTTATTACTTATAGGAATAATAGCAATGGTGATGTCTACAGTTGATAGTTATATAAATTCATCATCAGTTTTAATAACTCATGATTTTTTAAATGTATTTACTAGATTGAAAAATGAACTATTAACTGCTCGCATAGTATCTTTTATACTTGGTATTTCAGGCATTTTATTATCTTTAAAAGATATAGGTTTATTTAGATTAATAATATTAACCTCCTCTTACTATATGAGTGTAGTTACTATACCTTTCATAATGGCTATAATAGGATATAGAACACCTTACGAAAAAGCTGTTTTATATGGAATGGCTAGCGGTTTTTTAGTAAATACATTATGGATTTATTTAGATATAACTATAATTGATGGAGTAATTCCTGCAATGTTTGCCAATTGGTTCGTTCTAGTTATTATGCACAAACATTACTATTCAAAAGAATGTTTAATTAAAAAAATAAAATATTAAATTAATTTAATATTTTATTTTTTTCTAATTTCTTTTTCTTCGCTTCCTCTAACCATTCGTAAATTATATCTATTTTATTTCCGTCTAGTAAATTAAGCACACTTTCCCCATTTTCTCCTTTAATATCTAAATCTTTTCCTTTCATCACATCATTTATAATTTTTAATGAACTAATATCATCTTTTGGAATAAATCCTTTATCTAAACGACCATTAATTAATTCATGATGAACAGTATTTATAACTAAAAATTCAATTTCATCTAGTAGCTTTAATTTATAGTTTTGTTTATCTTCTAAATTCTTTTCTCTATATAATTCAATTATTGAATTAATATTTAAAATATCTTGAAGTGATTTTTTATTATCTAGTTTTTGAATTAATTCAGTTTTTTGTTCTTCAATAGGTATTTCAAAATTTAAAAGGCAAGTATCATGATGAACTTTATAATAATGTTTATTAGTAAAATTAAATCCTGTCTGTTTATTTAAAACTTCTAATTTTTCTTTAGATTTAATAAGTTTATTTATATCAAACTTTATTTCATCACTAAATTTTCGTTCATCAAATAGATAACAAATCTTACATTTCTTTTCTTTCATCTTCAAAATCCTTTAATTTTTCTTCACATTCTTGAGTTAATTTTATGATAAAATTATTCATAAAACTATTAGCTTCTTCTCTTTCTCTTTGTAATGATTTTCGTCTTTCAAGTAATACTTGATTTGATATTTTTTGATTTTCTTTATTCATGATTATTTATTCCTTTAATTTGTATACAAAATAGCTATTAACAGTGTTTAAATCATCTGGACTATGACCTAAAATATCAGCAATATAACTTTGATGAGTTTTGCGAGTATTTTTATTAAATTCATTAGAGGCTAAAGTCGCATAGATAGCTCTTAAATTTTTAGGTGTAATTACACCCTCAACAAATTTACTAAAATGTACTTTCACTTTAAAACTAAGGTCTTTTGAACAGGAATTATGAAATCCATCAGGGTTATTTAAATACTTAGTATATTGTTCTCTAAAAAATCTAAAATGAGTAATAAAATCATACGTATTCATAAGTATTGGAATAACATAACTATCGTAATACTTACTTTCTTTAGTTTTGAGTTGTCCTTTGAATATTAAATGTTGTGGTGTATGTAATTCAAATTCAGCAGTAGACCCTATTTCTGCAACTCTTCGTCCTGTTATTGCTGCAAAACCAAGTACTTTATCAATAAAATTTTTGCTTTGAAGTAATGATATTGCTGTTTCAATATAACCTTGAACATCATTTATATATCTTAAATTATCATGTTCAAATTTTACTTTTTCCCTATATTCTTTTTTATATTCTAACATTTCTTCATTAGATAGTTTCAAAATATCTAAAACCATCTTTTTAAAATCCATTGAAAATTTAACGTTATTTACAGCTTTTCTATAAAGGCTATAAGTTTTTTTACGACTACCTATTGTTGAATAATATTTGTCTATATATTCTTTCTCTAATATACAAATATTTTGTATATCACTTTCATTCTCAAGATTTTTTAAAAAATTTTCTATTCTAAGTCCACCCATATAATTAATGCTTTATATTACTACGGACAGTTAAATTATTTTCTTTGTGATATTCTTTAATAAAAGATATATCAACATCACTTAAACCCTCCATAACCCTTTTAATAACACTATAATTTTTTTGTTTATATTTATTTTTATTAACCATCAAATATTTATAAACAGATGTTGGACTTATAAATTTTCTTTTTTCAATAGGTAGTTTTTTATAATTATCTACCATTTCAATTAAAGCTTCTAATAACTCACTTTCAGATTTTACAGTGTGTTTATTTTTTTCTTTTACAACACCATCTTTTTTTAATGTTTTATTGATATGTCTTTCAATTATAGGTGTTAATACTTCATCTTTAGTCGTTTTATAATCTTCACAAATTTTATTAATTAAATTTAATGTATTTGGTTTTAAGTTAAGTACATTATCCAATAAATGATTTAAAACCTCTTTATTCTCATTTAAACGATATATCTGTTTGTAATTATTGATTTTTATTTCTAATTCATCAGTAAGAGATAATGTCCATTGCTTCCTATTTCTTTTATTCATAATATACCTTTTTATTAATTATAAATATATTATATAAGTATACAAATTATTTGTCAATACTTAAATTATATAAATTTATAAAAATAATGTAATTAAAATATTAAATATGTTATTGACATATATTTTTATTTATTGTAAATTTAATATTGTAAATTGCATTATGTAAATTACAATATTAAATTAAAAATATAAATATAGAATTATTATGAGTGAAAATTACGATGAAGAAACTGGAGAAGTTTACGATTTAGACGAATATGTAAGTTTTGCAAATACTCCTTTAAAAGATGATAAAGGATATATAAAAGCTAAATTAGTAAAGATAGATAGAAAACTTTTAATATCTAGTAAAAAAAGAACTAGTAGAGATTTAGCCGATGATGTAACCCAAAAAGCTTTTAAATTCATTTTTGAAGTTGGCGGTACTAAAGAAAATATAACCATGTCTATATTAACAGGTACAAACATAAGACCTGATAAAGTACATATTAAAGCTAAGGGAAGAGGAAAAACGAAAGAACAACCAGAATATAATAAATTAACTGAATTACTACTTAGATTAAATGTATTTACTATTGAAGAATTAGATAAAAGAAACGAAATTGTTTTAAATAAAACCAGTAATTTTATAAAAACTATTAATGAAAAACCTATCTATATTAAAGCTAAGTTAGAAATACAAAATAATGAGACTACTTTTGAAACTTTAAATATTAAATCTATTGAAGTAATACCAGCTTTTTAAATTCTTATGGTTGAAAGTATTATAGCTATTTTTATTGTTACAATTCTATTGATTATTATCATAGGTTACATATTAAAAACTATATTTGATAAAAATTAAGCTAGTAATTATTTACTAGCTTAAAAAATCTTTATATAAATTTTTTAAATTTATCTCTATCATAAAATTTATACTTAATATTATTAATTAAAGGAAGACAATCCAAAACGAAATTAATTTTATTATTACAAAAACCTAATAATATATATAAATCATGTATAAAATTACCCATTATTGATAATAATTCTCTAATTTCATTTAAAATACAATTATTTTTTATTTTCCAATCACGATAAATAGCTAAATAATAATCTTCATCTTTCATAAAAATTTGATAATAAAAATCATTATTTTGTAAAATTTTTACAATTAACTCATCACTATCCATAAGACTTTTAGACATAAATAATTTAATTTTAATATCATAAGTTTTTTTATTTTTTATTAAACACATAAAACTAGAACTATCTAATTTTAAATCTTTTTTATGATTAATAATATCTCTTCTTTTTAATGTTTCTTTTATTATAGAGTTTTCAAAATATTTATTTTTTAAATTTTTAAAATCATTAAAATGTTTATTATTTTGTAATGAAAAATCTATTTGTTTAATTATTGATTTATAAGTATTAAGAAAAGAATTATAATGAGTACGAAAAATAAGACTGTTATGATAATGTATTTCTATATTATGTAAATGAGTATGTAACTCAAAAAATTTATCCTCAAATTTTTGAAATAAATCTTCTTTCATTTTAATTAATGTAATTTTAATAATAAAATTTGAATTATTTAAGCTAATATATAAGGTATTTTATATTTGATAATATTTTCATCTCTAGTAATCAAAGTTAAATTTTCAATTATAGCTTGAGATATTAAAAGTCTGTCAAAAGGGTCATCATGATATTTATCTAAATTTTCTATATATAACGTATGTTTAATATTTATAGGTAATACTTCAAAACCACATTTTAATATTATACTCTCTAGATTATCAGGAACTTTAAGTTTACCTAAAGATTTTTTAATAATAATCTCCCAAGTATTAACTGAACTAACAAAAATAAGATTATTAGGATTACTAATAACCTCTTTAGATTTATAAGATAAATTTAAATTATCTTGTATCCACCAAATAAATGTATGTGTATCTAACAAATAACCCATTATATTTTATTATAAAATTTAGATAATAATTCAGGAGGTAATACATCAAAATCGTCAGATATTTGAACTTCACCCTTACAAATTCCCGGTTTACGAGATGTTAATAATTTTTTAAATTTAATTAATCTAACAATAGGTTTCCCTGCTTTACAAATAATAACATCTTCCCCCTCTTCAACTTTTTTTATTAAATTAGATAAATGAGTTTTAGCTTTATGTATTGTTGAAACTTGCATTTTAATAATTATTTTTAATTTAGTCTAGTTTAAACTAAGTTTATAAATTAATCAATAAAATTAATCTAGTGAATAGAATTTATGCACTAGATTAACAATTTTTAAATTCCTAAAATTTTAGTAGATTAAACCACCTCACTAAATTACACGACATAAGGTAATAAAACAATATAGATACCTTTAAAACCTCCATAAATCATTCTACAGCGTTAAATAGACCTAATTATATACATACCTACATAAAAACCTACTCTC
>Ga0214923_10007330_pt1 | contig 12057 bp, 10 predicted proteins | sample LL1510_MetaG_FD_177993 | JGI IMG/M metagenome (GOLD analysis project Ga0214923, IMG submission 177993) | Freshwater microbial communities from Lake Lanier, Atlanta, Georgia, United States - LL-1510 | ecosystem: Environmental > Aquatic > Freshwater > Lake | place: USA: Georgia | collected... | reverse complement strand
TATATGTATATTTTAACCTAAAAATATATTTTAAGCAAGTTGTTAAGCTTGACTTAATTAGTTAAATAATTACATAGTTATAAAAATAATCCACATATTTAACTAGTTTATCCACACATTAACAGATAGTTCTGCGAATTGTGTATAAATTTTAATCTAAACAGGTTCTATCTGTTGTTTGATTTTTATATTGTGGAAAAGTCATTTTTTGGTGTATATTAGTAGTAGTGAATTAATCGAGGGAGTATAAATGCACAAAGCTTTATGGCAAAGTGTCTTAGGTGAGATTGAACTAACGGTTCCTCACGCAACATTTACTACTTGGTTTAAAAATACAGACCTGGTTAGTTTAGACGAAAGCCGCGCTTTAATATCTGTACCAAATATCTTTGCAAAAAAACAATTTGAAGTTAAATATAACACCCAAGTAAAGTCGGTTCTGGAAAAAAATGGTATTTCGAATAGATCTATAGAATACGTGATTATTAGTAGCTCAAAGAAAACTCGCATAAACAGAGAGACTACCCTAGAAGATAATCAAAGTAGTCCGACTACTAGCGCTTCGTTTGTAAACAACACAACCCTACCAACACATCAAAACAGTGGCGGTCTTAACCCAAGATATACTTTTGATAATTTTATCGTTGGCTCAAGCAATGACTTGGCCTACACCGCAAGTCAGGCTGTTGCTGCCAACCCGGGAGTTAAATATAATCCAATTTATTTTTATGGTGGTGTTGGGCTCGGTAAAACTCACCTCATGCAAGCTATCGGAAATGAGATAATCAAAAACAACCCTTCATCTAGAGTTTTATATATAAGCAGTGACACTTTTGTAAACGAGTTTTTAGATTATATACGTTTTAAAAAGAAGGGTTTTTCAGAAAAATACAGAAATGTTGATGTTTTAATTGTAGACGATATGCAATTTATTGCTGGTAAAGAAAAAACTCAAGAAGAGTTTTTCAATACTTTTAACCACCTTCATTTAAATAATAAACAAATCATTATTTCTAGTGATAAACCACCAAAAAGTATACCGACTCTAACTGAAAGATTACGAAGTAGATTTGAAATGGGTATGACTATAGATATCCAGATGCCTGATTTTGAAACTAGATGTGCAATTTTAAAAGCAAAAGCAAGTTTATCAGGTGTAGAACTTAATCAAGAAACAACCGAATATCTTGCTTCAAACATTAAAACCAATATTCGCGAACTTGAAGGTGCCTTAAATCAACTACTAGCATATTCTGACATGCGCGGTATTGATCCAGATATATCAACTGCTGAGGGTCTACTAGGAAACATAAGGCACTCAAGACCTCATCATATAACATCCAAACAGATTGTCGAAAAAACTGCTAGACATTTTGGTATAAAACCAGAAGAAATTACTGGATCTAAAAGAGATAAACATATTGTTGTACCAAGACAAATAGCTATGTATCTACTGAGAAGTGAGTTGCATTTAAGTTTTCCAAAAATATCTGGTGAATTGGGTAGAAAAGATCACACTACAGCAATTCACTCGGTTGAAAAAATAGAAAAAGCTATTAAATTAGACTTTTTAATTCGTGAACAAGTATCTTCGATAAGGGAGAAGTTATATGTATAGTAGTTGGTTAAAAAATGTGTACAGTTTGTTTATATTTAATGGTTTAAATTGTGTAGTTTTATACACAAATAGTTTATATAAAACTATGATTGTTTGGTTTTATGTGGTTAAAACACTATTTATACGACTATTTACCCAACTTAAATCAACAATACTTTCCACAATTAGTTTATTTAATATTCATCTGTTATTTGTTAATTTTTCACACAATCCACATAGCCTATTACTACTTAAACTAAATTATAAAAAGGATTAATAACAATGGAACTTACAGTAACTCAAGAAAATATATCAAAAGCATTATCAACTATAGGCAGGATAGCAACTACAAAAACACAATTACCTATACTTAGTAATATATTATTAAAAACAGACGGAAATAGATTATTAATTGCTTCTACAAATCTAGAAATAGCATCTACTCAATACATTGGAGCAAAAATAACCAAACCAGGATCTATTACAATTCCAGCAAAACTTATAACCGGTTTTATGTTAAACCTGCCAAAAGAAACAGTTGAGTTAAAAGTTAGTGGAAACAACCTTCATATAAAATGTATGAAATACACATCTATCATAAACGGCCAAATAGCTGATGATTTTCCAGAACTACCAACGATAAATGAAAAATCGTCTATTCAGTATTCTATTAAACCAGAAGATTTCAAACAGGCGGTATCACAAACATTAATAGCTGTTAGTAGTGATACAACAAGACCAGTTTTGACAGGAATATACTGGCATACACATGAAGGTAAATTAGTTCTTGCAGCTACAGATGGATACAGATTAGCTGAAAGAATTTTACTTGATACAAAAAGTGAAGTAAATGCAATAATACCTGCCCCTACTATGCACGAGGTATTAAAACTAATTACGGATGATGTTGAAGAAATAGATATTTTATTTGATGAAACGCAAGTAAGATTTAGAGTCAATGAGTCTGAAATTATAAGTAGATTGATAGATGGTAATTTTCCGGATTATAGACAACTGATACCAAAAAAATCAGAAACAATAATAGAAATAATAAAAGAAGATTTCATGAGAGTTAATAAAATTGCTGGCTTGTTTGCTGCTGATTCTGGAGGTAGTGTCACATTAACAGCTGATGAAAAAAACAACACACTTTCGGTTCACTCTGTAGCTTCAGAGTTAGGTGAAAATACCTCCGAAACTCAAGCAAAAGTTAAAGGAGAAGGTCAAATTACTCTAAACTCTAAATATCTTACAGATGCTTTAAATTCTCTGGATGGTGAAAATATTACATTTGGCTTTACTGGTAAATTATCTCCTTGTGTTTTGAAATCTAAAGAAAATGAAGATAACTATTATCACATAATTATGCCCCTAAAAAGTTAGCCTGTTATGGTGGTAAAAAGTATAAATCTTAAAAATTTTCGATGTCATAAAGATATTACAGTCGAATTAAATCCTAACGTAACTATAATAACTGGTAAAAACGGATCCGGAAAAACATCAATTCTTGAAGCTATTTATATTATCTATAGAGGAAAAAGTTTTAAAGGATCTTTCAAAGACATCATCAATAACAAATCATCATGGTGGAGTATTAAAGCAAATATAGATGATGACGAAATTTCTAGCAGTTTTAAAACACTAAACAATATTAAAGAAAAAAAGTTTGTTATAAATAATAACAAACACACAAACTTACCAATAAAAAACAAAAAGCCGGTTGTCTTATTTGAACCAGAAGATATGAGAATTATAAACGGTTCTCCTACTAGGCGCAGGGATTATATTGATAAATTAATAGCTCAATTTGATAGTAGCTACCAAACAGTTATTAATAGATATAATAAAGCTTTAAAACAGAGAAATTTTTTATTAAAAAAACCAAAAACAACAGATAAAGATTTATTCATTTGGAACACATCTTTAAGTGATTACGGGTCTTATATTGTAAAAAAAAGAATAGAAATTTTAGAGTTAATTAATCAATCTATTACAGATATATACAACAAAATAAGTGAATCTAGCGACCAGGTAAATATAAAATATTCCGAGGAACTACAAAACAGCACAAAAGAAAAAATTTTTAACCAATTAGAAAAAGACTATTCAAAAGACGCTTTAATCGGTACAACCACAACTGGACCTCACAGGCATGATATTTCGTTTTATTTAAACAACAAAGAAGCAAAAATAACTGCATCACGAGGAGAGATAAGGACGATAATCTTAGCGATGAAATTTTTTGAAATTCAAAGAATTGAAAGCGAAACAAACAAAAAACCAATAATACTACTTGACGATGTCTATAGTGAATTAGACGAAAAAAGACAAAACAAACTAAACTCATTTACAAATAAAAATCAAGTCGTGATTTCTAGTGTAAATTACATAGATGATAAAAAATATAAAACTATATTTTTATAGTATATTCTTTTGAAGTTGAACCGTATGAAAAAGAATATTTTACAGGATTTAATCTTCCATCAATATAGAGATAAAACTTTATACTATATTCGTTTATTTTTATATCACAACTATAATAATCAACTTTTAATGTAGGGTTTAAGCAATTTACAATATCTGCAGTTGATATATTTAATAACTTTTTTTCTTTTATAAACCTATCTAGATCAACAGATATTTGATTTTTGTTGCTAAGTGATAAAATATCACCGAAATTATCACCGAAATTTAGGTCGAGTTCTGAGGCTTGAGAGTAAATGTCTCCACCACCTTGAGACTCATTATAATCAGTACAAGTAAAATCTTTATATATAATTTTATTTTCTGGCACACACTCTATTACTATAGAAGATGAATACAAAGACTCTTTATCTTTGTCTGTTGTTATATAATACCTTACAAAATAAGATTGCTTAATAGAATCGATATCTACTATAAAACTTCCGTAATACAGAGAGTCTTCTTTGTAGTAATTCTGTGTTACACTGTTTTCTCTGATTTTAGCATCACCAATATTATCAGCATTTGCTCTGTTATTCCTAACTATGTTGTATAGTGATTTGAATATGTTATGTTTTTTTTCATCAGATATATTATTGATGTTTGAAGATAAGTTTTTTATCTCAATCTCATCTTTTTTTCCAAAAACAAACACAAACAATATAGATATAAAAACAAATACCGAAAGAACAGATATTACTATTATTATTTTCTTTTTTTTAGAATTTAACATAACTATACATCTCTGTCCAATAAAGAAGTTTTTAGATAGGAGTTAATATGTGCAAAATCATAATCACCAGATGTAAAATCTGATAGGTTTTTTTCTTTTCCGTCTATCCAATCGAAAGAATAGCCACACCCCGCTTCTCCTATGATAATCTTATTATTTGCCCTATCTATACCTAGTACAATACCCGTATGACCATCAGGACTTCTTGTGCTTTTATGGTGACTAAAAACAGAATAAACACTAGGTGTGTGATCAACCACAACATCACTATTGCGTATACCGACATTTTTCGCAACAGCCCATCCATCACCAGACGTATTATCAAAACCACTTAGGCTTGTATATTTATTTATGAAATAAGTAGAGAAACTAACACAATTTGCTAGTGGACCACCAGAGCAAGTTCTATCAGCACCGCCTAGGTAGTTTTTGCTATCCGAGCTGAATTTGTATATACTCACTAATCTTCTGGCTTGTTCTAAACTCATGCCATTTTCCGATACTAAATTAAATAATACACTATCTCCAGCCCTTGATATAAGATCTTGAATCACCTTGTTCATAAAGTTTAAATATCCACTTGGATTATTTCCATCAGTTTTTGGAGCATACTCGGGTATAATTTGATCTAGGCATTTGTATCCTTTTTCGTCAACCCAAAGTCTTTTATAGTATGCAAAAAAATTATCGTTACCAATCAAGCTATCTTTCCATGACGACCATTTGTAAACCCTTCTAGCTCCATTTTTTCCAGGGTACCAAGCGTGAGGTTGTGAATCAGACGCCGACCTACCAAATCCATTGTATGATTCAGTTTTTTGTGTTTCGTCAGCCGCTTCTGCTGCTTCTTTGGTTTTAAAAACCCACGAAAACCAGTTTTTGTTTGTAGCAGTTCCAAAACTTGATTCATGCTGTGCGGTCGCAACAGCTATAAAAGGATTTATATTAGAAGCTAGGGCTCCATCAACAAAATTGACACCTAAGCCATAATAAGGCGAAGAAGTACCAGCTTTTTCTTTAATATAGTCATCAATGGTTTTTATTAGTTTTTCTCTGTTGTTTACTATTGGAGCAAGAACAGTACATGATGTTGATGAAATTGAACCAAATTCGTCATAAAATTGTATATCATTGTTTTGGTCAAAAAAACGATCAACCGCATCAACTTTTATATCAACAATAAAAGATCCTACAAAACAAAAAATGATAATCCACAATATCTTTTTATTGGTACGCATCGATAGTCTCATTTAATGCAAAATCCATTGTGTAAGTTCTAAAATTACTTAGCATCTCACTATTTTCAACACAGTATTGTCCAATTTGCCAACCATATTCCGACCTGTCGTCATTCAATGCGTTTCGGGCAGCATCAATGGCGCCTGTGATACTAGTTAATGGGTTTAAATCTGCCAATTCAGGATCGGCAATTGAACTCCCTGTCTCACCTAGAGGATCAGCTCTGTTGACGCAGTAATCGATGTAGTTATTGTAGTCTTGGCTCATTGGCTTTCCGTCTTCGTCAATGTGTTTGTTATTAATCATATATCCCACGACATCATCAATTTCGTAGTTTAATTCCTCCGAGCTCATTACATAACCTTGATTGCAAAATACATCTCCCGATACCCCAATTGCTTCTAGGGATTTGTCCTGGCATTTAGAGAACATTTCAGAACGAAGATCAGCTTCGTTCTGGTCGGCAAAGCTTCTAGGGAAAAGACCATATATAGAAGATCTAAATATTGTACCAAAGGTTGTAAATTTTCCTAATAAATTTGAATTTGCAAATCTATAAAAACCAACGTTGTTTAGTATGCTTCCCAAAAATGAATATTGGTTATATGGATCAAAAGGTGTCTTAGACGCATCCAATACGTCCGCTGCGACAATTTCATTTCTAGTTTCCGCGGTATCTAGCGCATATTGTTTTATGCTAGCCTTGTCGCCAGCTTTCATTCCGAGAGATGCGCTGTTAGATCCCATAATTGATGCAGTTCCCATATATATAATGTTTCCAGCGTCTGAACCCAAAGTTCTCTCATCTATAATTGGAACATATTTGCTTTCCAACAACTGTAAGCCTTTGTTTATTGCATAGCTGAACGCGACAGTTGAAACTATTAACCCACCGACAATACGTACGGCGCATCCTATATTAAAATCAGGAGCACACTCAGCTATGAATGAAAAAGTTGGACTATATGCAAATCCGCAAGTTACACGCAGTATTTTCCATGAGATTCCTAAAAAGCCAATAGCGGCAACAACTTTACCTAAACTACTACTAAGAAACTCTAAGAAACCGCCACTTGGACCAAGACCTAAAACACTATCTTTTTCATTTAGGTAGCCTGGTGAAGATTTGTATGCAGCAATTTGATAACCAGTTGAATCAGTTGCAGATTTTCCAAAATTAGCATTTCTAGCACCAGACTCGGTTTTTTTATCAGAATCAGTGTCTATGAGTAAATTAGCTAGTACCTCTACGGATTCTGGGCTTGGATTCTCTCCTTTTTTAATTCTATCGGCCATATTTAAAAATAGAAACGCAAAACCTGCATATGTAGCAATTTTCATAGTTTTTTGAGCATACGTGACTACCCTACTAACATCATAAACACCACAAGCACTACCTATCAAAGTCTTAGCCTTTTCACCTTTTGCCTTAACAGTATCTATAGCTTCATAGGCTCTAGGAAATCGTTTTCTTAATTCTTCTGATCTGGACGGTCCCTTTCTCCAGGTTTCACCTTCGAGCCCCATGCTTTTTCTCATGGAAGCTATAGCTTTTTCTTTCGTGTTTCCTACAACTTTTGCCAATTTATCAAGCTTAAATTTTTTGTACAACATATTACCAAACCTAGAAGATAAAAAAGTTGCAGTTTTAGAATTAAATATATTACGAAAATTTGCAAAATTTCTAGTGTTTTTCAGGGCTAATTTAAAATCTTTTCCATTTGTCACCCTGGCGCCTTTTGTCCCGTCCGCGCTATCAGGGAACTTGATTTCTTTAACAACATATCTTTTTCCAAAAGCTCCAGATTTTTCTTCAAAAGTAAATTCAAATCCTAATTTTGTACCTCTTGATTCAAACAATCTTTTTGTTGAAGAACTCACAGACCCGAATTTACATCTGACATTGCATTTGTCTTCGCTACTAAATTCGAACCTTATTTTTTTAGCCAGGATCTTTCTCGATCTGATTAAGGTCGATGCGTCCGCATCGTGCAGCCAATTAAATAAGACCTCTTTCATATGAACAAGCAAACCGGTGGCTCCTCCGATAAGTTGAAAAATTGTAAAAAGACACACTATTAAACCTATTACACCTCCTGAGGCACCAAATTTTTTCATTAAACCTTTTTTGCCAATGCTGTTTAGTGATTTATTGTTTTCAGAGGGTTTATAAAATCCGTTTTTGCCAGTAGATGTTTTTTCAGCCTCATTTAAGCTATTTGCGTCTGAAGCGTTTTGGGAATTTTTTTCAGGAGATTTGTTTTCAGCATTCGAAAGATTATTAAATTTATCTTCATAGTCCGCTTGAGCGGGGTTAAGATTTTCGGAATCTTCTTTTGCCTTTGGATCCATGTGTACAATTATACACTAGAACCTCTTATGGATGCCTCTACTGTTTGAGTAGCTCTAACTGGATTAGTTTCCATTAGTGATTTTTCGGTAGGGCTTGCAAGAATTTGTACATGAACATGATTTTGACCTGCAAAAAACAAGCCCTCTCCAACCGGAAAGCTAGTTAAACGACGTTTTTCTTCTTCTGTTAATTTGAACACATTTGCTAAGACATCAACTGCCGAAACTGACTGTTTAAGTAGGAACTGTATGGAGCTGTTGGCCACTATTGCTCTTCCCATTTGATCGTTCATAAAATCCTCGACATCTTGCGTGATGGTAGTAAGTCCAAGATAATACTTCCTAGCGCGTTTTGCCAAGCTGTGTAAAAAGCTTGCAGAGTCAGGATAGCGCATCAATAGCCAAGCCTCATCTACGACCAACATTCTCTTCTTTCTTAATGATCTGGTTATGTTCCAGATGTGCGAAAGCACAATATACATTGCAACAGGCCTTAATTCATCTTCTAGGTCTCTTATATTAAATACTACCATCTGGTTGTTTATTTCAATGTTTGAAGGTTGTGAAAAAATACCAGCAAAAGTTCCTGTAGTGTACTTACGCAACCTTTGAGCAAGTTGGGGTCCACTACCGCCCATATGAAGAAGTGTGTCATAAAGATCTGACATTGTAGGCGGCGGCGTACCGTGAGTCAGTGGATCTTTAGTAATTCCTGCCCTTGCATATGTATCAATTAGGGCCTGGTCGAGATCAGACTCTTCTACTGGTGTTAGAGTTGAAGATCCAGTATCTCCAGTTATACTACCCCCAATCATCAACCTGAGTAGGCCGTGTAGGGTTATCAAATTTGCCCTAAGGGCATCGTTTGCTTCTTCGGCGTCAACAATTTTAGGCAGGTCAAATGGGTTTATGCGAACATCCGAACTAAGCGCCAACCTTACATAAGCTCCACCAACAGATTCTGATAGTTTTTGGTATTCATTTTCGGGATCAATTATGAGCACTTCACAGCCTGTCATCATAGACCTCAAAGCCTCAAGTTTGACCAAGAAAGATTTGCCAGCTCCCGCTTTTGCAAAAACAACCATGTTATAGTTTTCTAGAGTAAATCTATCAAAAATTACAAGAGAGTTGTTGTTCATGTTTACACCGTACAAAACGCCTTCATTTGATGTAAGATTTGCACTTGTAAAAGGAAAGCTTGTGCTTGCAGCTCCTGTGCTCATATTTCGTCTGATCAATAGCTCATCCGCTAGTTGAGGGGCTGTACTGTTCATTGCTTGTAGCTGTTGGGTTGAAGCAACCTTGCTATAAACCATTTGCTGACCGAAATAGGTTTGAACTTTATTTTGCATAAAATCTAATTCATCTAAGCTATCGGCATATAAACTTACATAAAGACCAAAACGGAAAAACTTTTCTTGACCTATCTGAAGCTTATCTCTAAGTGTTTCGGCATCAATAATAGCTGCTTCAAGCGCAGGATCTCTCACTTTACCTTTCTCGGTATTTAGCGACATCGAAGCCTCAAGCTGACTCACCTTTTTTCTTAGATTGTTTAAAACAACAGAACTTTCGACGGGATAAACAAAAATAGATACGTCTACGACCTCATCCATGTTAATAAGAGGCGATAGCCAACCTGTATATATCTCACGAGGATATCCATAAACATAAATCGATCGTCCGTATTTTGTCCCTAAGCGAAAATAATGTGATTGAATTTCCAGACTACTTGGTGCAATAAGATCTCGAAGTGTAGATATACCCTTAGCAAAAGCTTCTTCTACTTTAGCCTGCTCCAGTGCTCTTTGTTCTGCGGCTACCTGTGCTGATTTTTCTGCTTTAGCCATTAGTTCCTCCTATTGAATCGTTTTGCTGACCTTTCATTACATATGTAGTTGCAAGCCCAGAATAGTTCTGTAGTGGCTGATCTATCGCAGTGTCAGGATTATAAAAATTATAATAAAGCTCGCCTAACTCCAATGTGTTCAGTTGTCTGCAGGGAATTCCAATCTGTCTTAATCCAGCCGAGACACCATCTACTCTTCTGGATATTTCGGCTTGGGCTTTTTCGTAGGTAGTCTTGTCAATTTTTGTAATTTGTACTTTTTTCTTGGTAAATATCTTATCAAACAGACCCCGGCTTTGCTGAATGATACTGGTTAAATCGCCCTGGTTATTGTAGGGAACTATCACATAAAAAGCCTTATCCATAATTGCGAATTGCTGAGCCAAGTTGTCGACAAAGGTTATATAATCGTCCATCATAACATTTAAAAGCATATTATCTTGATGAGCACGTATCTTATATAATTTTTCTAGATACGGTCCGATATTAACTCTTTTTGATCTAATTAGTATTTGGATTGGATGACTAAGTGAGTTTAGAAAAGATTGATAAAGTAATTCTACGCCCTCGCGTTCTTGATTGCTCATTAGGTCAAAATTGATTGACTCACAGCGTATAACGGCTCGGTAAGATCCGTCCACCATTATGACCATATTGTCTCTGATTTCTGATATTAACAAGCTGTTTTGAGTTGAACTAAGATTTTTTTTGATTGGAGCTTGGGCTGTTGTGCTATTTTCGCTAGATATCAAACCAGACTGCAAGTCTTGGGGTTGTCCTGGGTTAAATGGCAGATTGTTTGGAGGCATTTATTAACTCCCACTCCTATCTTAGCGAAGCAGAGACGCCATCGTCTTGCGAGCTAGTAAGACGATTAGCTTGTTTCGCTATTGTTTCTATATTAAGCGCCTCATCGTTGGCTAATTTGATTATATCAGGATTTGTTGGTTGTACATAAGCCTTTTCAAATTGAACCGAGTGAACAAGCTGACTAGCAGTGTTTTTTTGAAGATTGCCGGTTGAGAATGCAGCCTCCTGCTTGAACTTATTCACCAACTGATCTTTGCTGAGTGAGCTATTTTTGTCAATCATTCTGTCTATGTTTTGTGAAACAGAATCATAGCTTCCAAGCATGTCGGGCGCTGTGTCTGCCTCTGCCAATACGTCTCCCGACAAAGTAGCAGACTGTGGTATATTGGCCAAACTGGGATTAACAGCAGCCCACCCGGACGTGTCAATAACCTGAGCTAGGTAGCCTAATTGCTCAACAGCTTGTTGACCATAAATAGCTTTAGTCATCGGAACCTCCATTGTTTTTGGAGCTAATATTTCTATGGTATGATCAATTCCGTCAGGATCCCAAACCCTTTTCCTAGGTCTTATTAAATAGTTCAATAAGGCCGCAAGGTATGTTTCTGTAGGTTGATCTTTACGTAGCGGAAGTGCAAGAGCTGCAAAAAAAATAATCAACGGAGCTGGTATTAATGCAAGACCGATAAATACGCGAGATAAACCCCATGCCACTGCTGATAGTCCTGCTACAATCATGAGATACACAAACTGTCTAAAGCTAAAAGGCCCAAGAAGTTTATCTTCTGCTTCAACATCTTGAGGGACTTTATAATACGACATAGTGCTTATAATTATAGCATTTAGTTGGTCAAATCTAAAGACGGCCACTAGCCTACCAAAAGTTATCTTAAGGTGTAGGCGGTGGAGGTGTTGAGGACGGTGGCATCACCCACCCTGGATCTAGCTCCATGTATTTGTCATGCAATTCTGAGCCAACAACGGGTGTAGATTTACTTCCAAATCTTCCTT
>Ga0214923_10007329_pt1 | contig 12061 bp, 12 predicted proteins | sample LL1510_MetaG_FD_177993 | JGI IMG/M metagenome (GOLD analysis project Ga0214923, IMG submission 177993) | Freshwater microbial communities from Lake Lanier, Atlanta, Georgia, United States - LL-1510 | ecosystem: Environmental > Aquatic > Freshwater > Lake | place: USA: Georgia | collected... | reverse complement strand
CGTCAAGACGAAAACGTTGAAATGATACGTGTAATTAAACAATAAACAACGAAGGGAAACCTTCTCAAACAAAAGTCGCCTCGAAAGGGGCGACTTTTTTATTTGTTTTTATTTTATTACATGTACTTATTTCTCCCTAAGAGCGAAATACCAGATCAACTAAAACTATTCATGCGACGGGAAAAGAGTTAAGATACGAAATAATCAACCTTAAAGAAATAAGTTTGGTGTTATTAAGTGAAGGCCTAACGTAAGGAAAGTAATGAAAAAAATCCGTCCTAATGAAAACATCAAAGTCATCTTTGTTATCAATAAATGAGTTACCTGTTGCCTTTTCGTTTTATACAGAAAAATTTATATTAATTATTGAAATTAATTTTAATGAAAAGAAACTTGAGATAGATATTCAAGAACTTCTTAAGGCGCTTACTACATTCGAATTGCCACGGTAACGTCCGATAAGGTAATTAAAGTAATCAGGTAGTAACATTTTCATAGTTTTAATGGGGCGAAAGCCCCATTTTTTTAACTCATATTTTAAGATTAGTTTATATATGCTTTGTTACTTTGTGTTATGGATCGACACAGTAAGCGAAGTACCTTGGCTTTATATTTTTCAATTATAGCCATTTTGTTAGCACTTCTCAACTTCTATTTATTAATGGGGATTAGTTAGGTTTTCATTGATTCTGTCTGGAAAATCGGTAATAATACCGTCAACACCTTTGTGAATCAAATCGAATGTTTGTTGCTTATTATTTACTGTCCATGCAAACAACTTTACTCCCTTTCTGCTTAATGCGTAACCCTTACCTTTAGTAATAGTTGGAAAATACATTCCGAGAGCATAAGGTTTGAAGTTGCAATGCGATAAAAATTTATTTACGGATTTGAAAGGCTTGTAGGTTAGGTAGATGAATCGAAAAGTTGAATCTTGGCTATAAATTGCGTTTAAAATATTTGGATCAAACGACATGAAAATGATGTTTTCATTTAGCTCTGACACGTTAACTTCGTCTAGAATTATTCTAGCAAATTCTTCAGGAAATGGTTGCGATATGCCGTATTCTTTTTTTTCGGATTTTACTTCAAATAAGATGGTTTTATCTTGAAAATTTATTTGTTGAACAACCTCCTTGAATGTAGGTTTAGTTGAAACTGTTTTAAGTTGCTCAGGAAAATTGAGATTATATTTCGTGCCACAATCAATTTCTTGAATTTCTGCTTGAGTCATGCGGTAAATGTTGTATGTTTTGAGCTGAGCATCACTAATGTTTTCAGCTTGACAAATACTCGGTTTAAAATATGGTTCATGTGAGATAACAAGTTCTTTATCCTTGTTAACCACAACATCCCACTCTACACCACTAATTGGATATTCTAGCGCTTTTTGGAAGGAAAGAATACTGTTTTCAGGTGCAATTCCTCTAGCTCCTCTATGTCCGAAATATTGTGTCTGGCCTTGCAAAGAACATGTAAGAATAAAGGATGTTAAGGATAAAAATAATTTTTTCATTGGCCAATTTACTTCCATTTCAACTGAGTTAAAATGATTTAAACATTAAATGTAGGTTAAATATTCGGTTTTAATTTAGTGAAATAAATTGTTAGCTCTAAATTTGAATAATCCTAGAATTATGAAATCAAAAGTATTGCTCTTTGGCGCTACTGGAAGTCTTGGCCAGTTTGTATTTTGGGAGTTGATACAACGTGGGTTTGAAGTGACTATAGTGGTAAGAGATAAAATTAAGGCTGTCGAGTTGTATTCCTATTGGGCATCAATCGTCGAATTGGACAACCAAAATATTTCAAGTATTAGCAGTGACTTGTTTTCGTCTCATGATATGGTTATATCCTTATTAGGGAATAGGATTTCTCATTCCTTTAATATGGATCAAACCGGTGGAATGGATTTTTTTGAAGCGAATGATTTTATATTACGTCAATCGATTCAGTATAAAGTTAAAAAATTTGGAGTTGTGTCACCATTTCATGAGAAGGGTTTTCTTAAACAGTCCTATTTTAAGAGTCATGAAGAGTTTAAAAATCTAGTTATTAATTCAGGGATCAATTATACAATTCTAAATTCCACTTTACTTTTTAGTTCGCTAACACGCCAATTAAAACTTGCTAAAAAGGGAAAGAATATTGTAATAGGTGGGGGCCTTGCTCGTTTGAATCCAATTTTTGATGGAGATGTTGCTACTATACTCGTAGAAAATTTGTCATTCGATAAAAAATATATCGAATGCGGTGGTCCAGAAATTTTTACGCGTTTGGAATTAGCTCAAAAACTTCAATCGTTTTCGAAAGAAGAATTTAAGGTTCGTAAAATGAATCCATTGGCAATTCCTACGAGTCTTCCGTATCTGAAAATTAAGAATCCTATTATACATGACAGATTAGCTTATTTCTATTATGTAAATCGACATGATTTTATTACGACTTCCATGGGGTCTGTAACCTTAAATGAGTATTTATCCAATCGATTTTATGAAAAGCTCAAAAGTAGAGATCGAATGTGGATGTTGCAGAAACTTCTAGTTGCGTAAGAATTAATAAGAGTTTTAATTGTTGTTAATATTTAATGTCGATTTTTGCAGTTAATTTGCTCTTCAATGAAATCTCATTTCTTTTTATTTCTATTTTTCATTTCTTCTACGAAAGCTCAAAATCTTATCATCAACGAAGTTTCCCAAGGTCCATCAGGAACCAAAGAATACGTAGAATTTCTTGTTGTACCTGGCTCAGGCCCATACCAATGTTCAGATTACTGTCTTGATCTTCGAGGTTGGATAATTGATGATAACAACGGTTATTTTACAGGAGGTGGCGGTTCAGGTTTGGGAATAGCAGCTGGTGCAGTAAGATTTTCATCTAGCTCTTTTTGGTCATGCGTTCCAATTGGGACATTAATTTTAGTCTACAATGACCAAGATTTGAATACTGCGCTGCCATCAATCGATAATTCATTAACGGATGGTAATTGCACCTTAGTTTTACCGATTTCGTCCACTTTATTTGAACATCAAACGGTTTCTCCAACAACTTCAAATGGCTCTTATCCAACTACTGGATGGTCACTTGGCGGACTTTGGGGACCAATTACCATGGCAAACGGAGGAGATTCTTTTCAAGTTTATAACCCAAATAATTTAACAACACCAGTGCACGGAGTGAGCTGGGTAAATAATAACGTAAATTCTATTGTATTTTTCTCAACAACAGCGAGTAATTCAGTATATTATTTTGCAAATTCAGTAAATAACAATCCTTCCAATCAGGCTAATTGGGTAGCTGGAAATTGTTCAGCACCAGATAATCAAACTCCAGGTGCTCCAAATAATTCATCGAATGCATCATATATTCAAAGTTTGACAAACAACTGTTCTGGACCGTTAACAGCAACGCTATCTTCAAGTACGGATGCAGGTAGTTGCCAGTGTAATGGAACAGCAACAGTTTCCGCAACAGGATCTATTCCTGAATATTCGTATCAATGGTTTGATGCTACCAACACTTCAATAGGTCAAAATTCAGCAGTAGCATCCAATCTTTGCCCCGGAACATATTCATGTATTGTAACCTCTTCAATTAATTGTACGGATACTGTTTTTGTTACTATAATTTCATCTACTGCAACCATTACCCCAACTTTCACTCAAGTTCCACCCATTTGCTTGGGCGGATCATTTACCTTGCCAACAATATCAACTAACAACATTAGCGGAACTTGGTCACCAGCAATTAATAATTCAGCAACTACAACCTACACTTTTACTCCAAATACCGGTCAATGCGCGAATACAAGTGAGATGACTGTTACTGTTTCTCAACTGATTACACCAACTTTTAATCAGTTAGGTCCCTTTTGTCAAGGAGTTACAGCACCATCTTTATCAAATTCATCTTTACAGGGAATATCAGGTGTATGGGGGCCTCCAGGTATTAATACAGGAGCTGTTGGTACTTTTAATTATGTATTTGTTTCAAACCCCGGCCAATGTGCGAATAATCAAACCATGACAATAACGGTTAGTCCTTCATCAGTTCCAACATTTAGTTCCTATGGACCGTTCTGTGAAGATGCCGTTTTAGCCCAAGTACTTCTTCCTGAAACTTCAAATAATGGCATTTCAGGAACTTGGAATCCAGCTATGTTGTCGACGGCAACACCAGGAATAAACTCATATTCATTTACACCAAATCCCGGGCAATGCGCTGCTGTTTATAATTTGACAGTTGAAGTTTTTTCTGCTCCACTAATTGATGCTGGTGATAATGTAACCATTTGCACCGGTACCTCCATTCAATTAAACGCAAGTGGTGGTATTCAATATTCTTGGACAGGAGGCGTTCAAAATGGACAAACATTTCAACCCGCTCAATCGCAAGTATATTTTGTCACCGGAACAGATGCAAACGGTTGTGAAAACTCTGATTCTGTTATTGTAACGCTTGTACCTAATCCAACTGCCGATTTTTCAGCAGATGTTAATTCTGGAACGGCTCCATTGACGGTAAATTTCACAAATACCAGTTCAAACGCAACTTTTTATAATTGGAATTTTGGAGATGGAAATGAAATTAACACATTCGATTTGTCAGATGTTTCCAATACATTTAATAATCCTGGTTCTTATACTGTTTGGTTAGTCGCCTCAAATGGGCAATGTGCTGATTCAGTTTTCGACGTAATTACTAATTATGCGCCCGATTCACCTATATTGTTAGTTCCAAATGTACTTACTCCTAATGGAGATAATGCAAATGATGAATGGTTTATCTTATCTAAAAACGTTGCAGAATTGGAAATAATTATATTAAATCGCTGGGGTAGTGAAATCACCAAAATTGAAGGTATTTCTGGAACTTGGGATGGTAAAACATCAGGTGGAGATGAAGCAACAGACGGCACATATTTTTATAAATATCAAGCAAAAGGGCTGAATGGCGATGAATTATCTGGTCATGGGTTTATAACGCTCATCCGATAAGTTATTGCAAAAAATACGCGTAAAAAGGAACGACATTGATTTTAAATCCGTTCAATTCAACAAGTACTTGTTGATCAAGTGTGATTATACTTCCTTCTTGAACTCCATAAAAACCATGTTTTCAAAAAGCTTTCCACAATTCTTTGACGCCTGAAAATCGATTGCTGAAAGAAAACCCGTATCGATTGCGTAGAGATTTTTCTCTCGTTTTGCTTAAGTTTCAGGAAATATGAAGCAGTTAATTCATACGATCTTTTAGCAAAATATTCATATCTCCTTAAAATTTAGGATAAACAAAAAATAGAAATTTGTTTCCCTGTACTTCTTAACTTATTGATTTTAGAAAGGTAGGTTTTAGTTTATACTTTACATCATAACTAAAAAGAGAGAATGAAAAATTTAGTTTATAAAGCGTTATTGGCAGAAGCAGAAGCAGAAAAGGCGGAAGCTATTGCCGTAGTGCATACCTACATGCATCATGCCGTAGGAATTGGAGAACATCCACAGATAATTGAAGAAGCAAAAAAGTACCTATCAAAATTGGCAGATGCAGAAGATAGATTACAAACACTTCGCTTTTTTTTCAACGAACAAGGTCAAATCAAAGATAAATAATGTTGTCTTTACATTTTAATGCTGTGTTAATTGTTTCAGAGGACAATTGGTTTGTTACGAAAGTACTCAGTAAACTAAGAGAAGAACAACTTAATGCACTCGTGGAGCGATGTCACACCATTTCCGATTTTAAGGTAATGATGGAGGAATTAATCATTGATCAGTTTAACGCCGTATTGATTATAACTGATTACAATGAAAATACAGAAACATTTCGTGCTATTGAGAAATTCATAGAAAATAATGAGGAACTTATTAATGTAACGATCCAATTAGGAAGCGAATTAATTGGTGATTTTCAGGAGTGTTAACATTTTGAGTTGAGAACCGTCACAAGCAACTTTTGATTAAAGGAATTTCCGGCGGTTTTTTACTTTTCAACAATTGTTTCTTAATCAATTTATTAAATTTCACACATCCTTAATAGTGTAGAAAAACAGGCTTATCAACTTTGTAAAAAAAACAATGATACCAATTGAAAAACGTGAAATTGAGCTGGTTGTAATTTCAGATGTGCACCTTGGGACCTATGGGGCAAGAGCCAACGAGTTGATTCAATACTTGAAAAGTATTCAACCAAAAATTCTTGTATTAAATGGCGATATTATAGATATCTGGCAGTTTAGTAAGCGTTATTTTCCGGAGTCGCACATGCAAGTAATCAAATGTGTAACCTCTTTATTATCAAAAGGCACCAAAGTATACTACATCACGGGGAATCATGACGAAATGTTACGAAAATTTAAAGGTTTCTCATTGGGTAATTTTCAGATTGTAAACAAATTGGTTTTGCCTTTATCTACAGGACAAGCATGGATTTTTCATGGAGATGTGTTCGATACAACAATGAAACATTCCAAGTGGGTTGCAAAATTAGGTGGAAAGGGATATGACTTTCTTATTCTCATCAACACATTTATGAATTGGATCAGTCACAAATTAGGAAAGGGTAAAATTTCACTTTCAAAAAAAGTTAAAGACAGTGTGAAAGGCGTGGTAAAATACGTGAATAATTTTGAAGAAACAGCTGCCGAAATTGCCATTGAAAATGGGTATCATTTTGTGGTTTGCGGTCATATTCATCAACCACAAATAAGAGAAATATCGAATAAAAAGGGTACGACAACCTACCTGAACTCGGGTGATTGGGTTGAGAATTCAACGGCGTTAGAGTTTAATAACGGTGAATGGAAGATTTATAAACATCAACAAGATACAAGTATATCCATCACAAAAGACGAAGAACTACAGCTTGCGTTGAGCTATGAAGTATTGATTAAAGAAGTGGTTGAAGTTCAAATTTCTCTAGAAAATTAGCGATGAAAATTCTATACGGAATTCAAGGAACAGGTAATGGGCATTTAAGTCGCGCTAGAAGTGTCGTACCAATTTTGAAGGAATTTGCTCAGGTTGACACAGTTTTGAGTGGAACGGAATCGCAAGTTGCAGTAGATTTTGAGATTAATTACCGTTTTAATGGTCTGCCTTTCGTTGCCTCGAAAAAAGGAAAAGTAGATATTTTTAAGAGCATTGTTAAATCACATCCCATTGATTTAATTCGCGACATTCGCCGTTTTCCTATTTCAAATTACGATCTTGTAATTAGTGATTTTGAACCAATTTCGTCATGGTCAGCGCTATTAAAGGGAGTGCCAAGTATCGAATTAAGCCATAATGTATCTGTGGCATCTAAAGAATCACCAAAACCTTACTCAAAAGACAAAATGGGTGAATACGTACTGACGCATTATTGTCCTTCTAACTTGAAATTCGGATTTCATTTTGAAAAATACAATTCAACTACCTTTTTACCTGTAATAAGAAAAGAGGTGCGTAATTTAGTGCCAATCGCAGACGATTTCTATTTGGTTTATTTGCCGGCCTACCATGATCAGTATATTTCTGAAATTTTATCCTTTTTTGATGTCGAATGGGTGGTGTTTAGCAAATACACAGAAAAATCGTACAGGAAGAAAAATGTTCAATTTCATCCTATCGAGAACGATCATTTTTTATCTCAAATGGAAAAATGCCGTGGTGTGTTGTGTGGGGCAGGATTCGAACTTCCGGCAGAGGTAATGTTTTTAGGAAAAAAACTAATGGTTATACCAATGATTGGTCAATTTGAACAACTTTGTAACGCGCAAGCATTAAAAAAAATGAAAGTTTCAACCATTCCTTCATTAGATCTCGCTTATTACCGAAGTATACATTTTTGGTTGCAGTTTGAGTTGCCAATTAAAGTAGATTATCCGGACACTTTGCGTAAGGACATACGACAAGTACTTTCAGAAGGAGTTAACTTGATTCAACGAAATGAACCCGTTAAACCAGTTTCTGCTATGTCTTTAATGCGTTACTTTGTGTAGCGATTTAACATTCCATAACGTTTTCAGACGTCCTTTCATCCAGAAATGTGGACAATACACACTAACTTTATCAGCGTATGATTAGTTTATTTTTGACCACGGTGGTTTCGTTATTTTCTCTCATTAATCCCTTGAGCGCCATACCGGTTTTCATGTCGTTAACGGCAAACTATAAAGCGGAGCAACTTAAAAATACAGTAAAAAAAACGGCCATTTATGTTTTCGTCGTGTGTCTTGTTTCCTTTTACATCGGAGTATTCATCTTAGATTTTTTCGGGATAACGATTCATGCCCTTCAGCTCGCCGGTGCAATCATCATCTCTAGATCGGGATTTTTACTTTTGAATTCACAGCATAAGAACGACATACAAGGTCCAATTATGGAAGAGTCAGAAACGAAAGAGGACATTTCTTTTAGTCCGTTGGCAATGCCTTTATTAGCAGGTCCAGGTTCTATTTCATTGTTGATTAATTTATCCATAGCTTCAAGCGATTGGAAAGGTAATGCGATTATTGTTTCGGCAATTATTACTGTTTGTTTTATCATCTTCTCCATATTATATGCCGCTCCAAAAGTGTTGAAGTATTTAGGACAAAGTGGACTTCGTTCGATGTCGAAAATAATGGGTTTTATTGTCTTAGCCCTGGGAATTCAAATGGCTGTTGACAGCATCAAAATCTTGTTCGAGCTAGCCTAATGATACTTCGAGTTATTTGGTTTTTTGGTTTTGGTAGTTTATTGATCCAGTCGATAGTTGCTCAATCGTTGCCCAAAGTATCGCCCGGAAGAGTGATTAGACATCAGTTGAGATACAGAATGGATACCTCGATAATTCAAAATCGAATTGTTGATGTATGGATTCCGTCAGATTTTTCAAGGTCAAAACGTTACGGTGTTCTCATCATGCACGATGGGCAAATGCTCTATGATCCAACGATAACTTGGAATAAACAAGCTTGGAATGTGGACAGTATTGCCTGGAATTTAATGAAATCGAAAAAAGTTAATCGATTTATTATTGTGGGCGTTCATAATGCCGGAGCTGATAGACATAAGGAGTATTTTCCTCAACGCGTATTTGATGGATTATCGCCAATCGAAAAGGATACTGTACTTGCTCAGTTACGCTCTTCAGGACGCGCACAAATTTCTTTTGAGCCATATTCGGATCATTATGTTAAATTTTTGGCCGACGAACTGCTTCCTTTTTTGCGAAAAACTTACCCAGTAAAAAGAAGGAAGTCGTCTATTGGTCTTGCCGGAAGTTCAATGGGAGGCTTAATTTCCATTTATGGTTTATGTGAGCGACCAAGGAGTTTTGGGTTTGCACTTTGCTTATCTACTCATTGGGTTGGGACTTTTCAGAAAAATAATCCATTTCCCATCGCTATGCTCGAATATTTAAAACAAAATTTACCAAAACAAAAAGGCAGAAAAGTATATATGGATCATGGAGATCAAACGTTAGATGCACTTTACGAAAGTTGGCAATTAGCGGTAAATACAATTTTCAAAGAGAAAAATTGGGATGCCTTTCATTATAGAAGTTTAATCTTTCCAGGCAAAAATCATTCTGAAGAGGCTTGGTCAGAGCGGTTTCATTTGCCCTTACTTTTTAGCTTTGGATTTAATTAATGTATAGACCATATTTTTCCATTTTTGCATTTAATGTATTGATCGTCCAGCCTATCGCAATAGCCGACTGACGTTTATTGCCTTTGAAATGTAATAACACTTTCGAAATGTGTTCTTTTTCTACAAATTCAATATTAAGAGGCAAATTGGTCGGATGAGGTCTTAGGCGCTTCGGAAGAACATCAGCAGAAACAGTATCTTCATTAAAAACATAAAGGCGAGAAATTATGTTTTCTAATTCACGGACATTACCAGGGTAGGGGTAATTCAAAAGTATGTCAAGTGCCTCCTTTGAAAGGTTTAGTTTGCGTTGTTTCTTTAATTGCTTTTTCTTTAGCGTAAGAAAAAAGTCTATAAGCGCTTTAAGGTCTTGTTTTCCTCTTTGCAATAAATTCGGAATGTCTAATTCAACTACCGACAATCGGTAATACAAATCCCATCGAAAGGACCCTTCTTCGCAGCGTTTTACAAGGTTTTGATTAGTAGCCGCAATCACACGTACATCAATTTTTTTTGGTTTTCCACCTAAAGGCATTATTTCTTTTTCTTGTAACACCCTAAGCAATGCCTGTTGCATGTAAGGCGAAATATCACCAATTTCATCTAATAAAATAGTGCCTTCGTGGGCTTCTTCAAATAGCCCGATACTGTCCTTATCTGCACCAGTAAAGGCACCTTTTTTATATCCAAATAGTCTTGATTCTAATAGGTTATCACTAAAAGCGGAGCAGTTTATGGTGACGTAGGGCTTTTCAGTTCTCACGGAATTCGTATGGATATAACGTGCAAGATTTTCTTTTCCTGTTCCTGAATCACCTAAAATCAATACCGAAACCTCATCGGTTAGGGCAACTTTTCTTGCGTTTTCATAAATTTTTTCAATTGATGGAGTAATAAAGTAATTTTCATTGGACCCTTTGATGATGTCCTGCTGATGATACAATGCTGTTAATCCAATGGCTGAACGCTCCATGTTGATTTTGATGAGCTCAGGTCGATCTTTTTTAAGTGTAAATTTTGTTGGCCTTGTCTGGAATAAAGTCGTTTTCAAATTTAAGCTCATGTGTGCGAGGTACCAAACCACTTGCATGGCGGGAGTTCCGGGAGAAACAAATATTTCCAATTCATGGTCCTTTAATTCAGCAAGAAAGGGATTGGTTTTGGATTGAATTTCAGCATGATTGATTGGGTCATTAATATCCATATGCCGAATGCTGATTTTACGATCGGGATATTTTTTAAGTAGCGCACTTCTAATGTGTAAAGCCCGAAGATCTTCTTCCTTTTCTGCAGAAAGTAGTATGTGCTCATCGTGTTTGTAAAAGTGCTGATGAAAGGATAGGGTAGGTCCGTCTTCTACCACTTGACCATCTGCAAAGTCGTGTTGATAGGCGTGCCAAGAAATTAAGTATTTCATATTAAAAAATGATATATAAAGTAAAAATAGATATTAAATATAGGAAATAATACGCAATATTCTATTAAAAATAGTTTGGCATATTCATTGACTAAGAGTCGGCACAACAACGACTAGACATGCAAGAATTAAAAATTGAAACAGTTTCAGCTGAGGAACTTGTATTGAACAATCAGGCAAAAGAGGATTTTAAAGTAGCATTTTCAATGCAAGACAATCGAAAACTTAAAGATTTACTTCACGACGAGGGTATATTTTTTGGAAAATGGAACAAAGGGAAATGTGTTAATAGGTTGTGTGCAACGTACCATCCGGGAAAATTTATTGAGAGTAATTTCATAGGAGAAGAAGTGAACGAAGGATTGTCTTTTGATTTGAATCCTAATGAACTAACCTTGGAATTTCGTTTCTTTGATTTCGATCCATTATTTAATTCTGATCAATTTCCGGATGTGCAAACAAAGTTTCAAGATCCTATCCGTCAAGAACTTAAAGAAATCAAGTTCTATTTCAGCTTGCGATTTAAAGAAGGAAAGATCGTGAGTATCCGAAGGCCAAGAAAAGTGATAGCGGATGTAACAAAATTAAAGGCCGAAAATTAACACGTAACAAACAAAAACAAATAACATGAAAAACAACAAAACGATTTACCATTTTGTGGTAGATCAAAGCGGATCCATGGCAGGATTAGAGGGAATGGTAATCGAATCATTTAATAGCCAATTTAATACATTAAAGCAGTTAAAGAAAGAGTTTCCGGAGCAAGAATTTGAAGTGAGCTTAACTTATTTTGAAGATGAAGTCACTGATTTGCTTTTGTTTCAGCCGATTGACAGTTTAAAAACCATGACTCGAGAAGATTTTAAACCGGGTGGTTTAACAGCTCTTTTTGATGGTATAGGAAGATCGATTGATGCTATTCGCCTAAAGTATGAAAACTTAATTTTAGATGATGCAGCTTCTGTTGTAATGGTAATTATTACCGATGGTGGTGAAAATGCTTCTAAGTATTACACAAAATTAGCGA
>Ga0214923_10007328_pt1 | contig 12061 bp, 20 predicted proteins | sample LL1510_MetaG_FD_177993 | JGI IMG/M metagenome (GOLD analysis project Ga0214923, IMG submission 177993) | Freshwater microbial communities from Lake Lanier, Atlanta, Georgia, United States - LL-1510 | ecosystem: Environmental > Aquatic > Freshwater > Lake | place: USA: Georgia | collected... | reverse complement strand
TTTTCCCTAAACAAATCCTTGTTCCATGCAAGCTTGATGGCTTCCTTCCTGTTCTTCTCAATCTGAATATGGATATATAAAAAAGCCCAGATAAAGAATGCTGTGCTGTCCTCATCTGCCCTGCATTGCACCAGAAGCAACCTGGAGCCCTCTGTATATGGTGCAAGCTTTTCCCCCTTGTATTCCCTCTGGGGTGAAACAAAGGATGAGTTTAGTGCTTCATTTAGGATGTCATTCATATATGCCTTAATAGTGCCTTCTTTCTTTCTGGGCTGGCATTCTCTGGCACTAAGAGGGTTTGCCCACCGACCTGGATGATTCTTATTGGTTCAGCCCTCTTTACCAGGCCAAGGAGGGTTTCCCTGTTCTCAAGAGCCGCCCTAACATATCTGATTGGGCTTTCATCATTAGACTCCATCTCTGCCCAGGTTCTTTCCATTTCCTTCTTTGGAATGTCCCCAGCACCATCAGACAAAAACCAGAATGTCACCTGTTGCTGACCGTCCCTGATAACCCTGGTCACAGGATCAACAGGGCGAAGCTTTGCACCAAAGGCCGCAACAGCAGAGGCCACCTTTAGGTTGGTTGTTCCCCAGAATGACTGACCTTCCATGGTCTAGGATTTCAAGAAGGGATTAGAACCCTTATTAGCTTACGTTCGGGTATCCAGTTGCAGAGATGTCCACCGTCACAAAGGCATCATTGCTCTTGTTGATGGTGATGGAGTCAATGCGGGTAGTCCCCAGGGTGGTTGCATTGGCAAGGGCGGCAAGGGCGGCCCCAGCAGTAACATTATATGCACCAGTAATTGCAACAGAGAGGGAGTAGCCAGTTGTGGCGTTATAGTAAGAGATGCCGACGATATCGCCCACGTTGTTACGAACTTCATTTTTCTCAACATTCCTGGTTTCAGAAAAGCTCTGGACAAGTCCAATTCCCTCCGAGGTTACACCAAAAACCAAGCCCTGTTGTCCGATTGTTACGGCCGCCATATAATTATCTCCTTTGTTGTGTCAAGTTGATGTTAGTGGTTTAGAAGTCTGTTTTTAATGATTTCCCATGCCGCCGCAAGAACTCCAAAGACAATTGTGGACACAAGCCAAACCCTACCCTTAATGCTGTTGGCCTCCTGTTCGATCCTGTCCATTTTGGTTTTGTGTTCAGTAAGAAGCTCTAGAATGTAGCCTTGGCGGGTCTCTATCCTGGCCACTCTTTCCCTAATTTCTATTAGAACGCTGTGATCGTCTGCACTCACACTTCACACTCCTCTGCCCCTTCACATATTCTAACACACTCGGCTCCTGTTTCGTCATAGAATCGTTCAATATAACCCTCATCCTCTAGGTATTTAAGGGAAGCTAGGAAGTCTGCGTAGTTGTAGGGTTCAGTCATCTTTAAGCCCATCCGGGTTAGTGGCGTGAACCTCTAGGCTGTGAAAATAAAACCCCGCCCCCTTTAGAAAATACTCGAAGGATTGCACGACCTCTGCCAAAGTTTCGGAGGTGGTCGAAGCGGCGTTCACGGTCTTGACTCCGTTGTGGTCGGTTTCAGCGAGGAAGGTGTAGGTGGTGGTCATGCGGAAGGGGTTAAGGGGTTAAGAAAAACACACCTGCCAGCTTGCAATGGCAGGGGGCCGTTTCGCCTAAGCTACTGCGGGTTTTAAAATTCACATCCCCTCCGGCACGGGCGGGGCGAGGAACTGCAATGCCTCCGCGCTGGCTTGCTCAAAAGTAAATGGTGCGGCAGGCCAATCGCTTCTGCGCTCTTCTGGGTTGGTCACTCCTGCGGCGATCATCTGATCCAGCCAGCCACGGACAGCCAGCAGTTTGGGCGCGGATTTGCCAGCGGCCTGAATCTGCATCAAAAGATAAAGCAAGGTGGTGGGGCGGGTTCCACCGAATCCCTGTGTCACCCATTCCTCCGCCGTGTATGCGGCAGGGATTTCGGGCACAATCTCCGGCGTGTAGATTTCCCAGCCCTTGCGGACGAGCGTGGCGATGACGCTTTGGTCAGTTTCGGCGCGGGTCTGGTGGAAGTATCGGAGGTTGGTTTTCATGGTTATGAGCAAGAAATCTTAAATGAAAAAGCCGCCGAGTGTTCTATTTTTTTTCTTAACGAGGAGGTTATCCCAGATGGAAGCAAGGCAATGACGGCAATATCGCCATCATCTAAAGCCCTTGGTGCATCGGCTCCTTGAAATGTATCTCGGCCAATAGAAAAATTATGGGTTCCAGAAACATCAGAAGCACGAAATGCACAAATAATAAATGGGTTATTCACCACAAGGCCACCATTGAAATTTTCAAAATCTGAAGTGCTTCCAGATACTCCTTGGGCGAACACTGAAGAGGTGTTTCCGAGGAACCCCGTAAGTCTTTCGGATCTTTGTAGTCCAGATGTTGTTGTCATGCCAAAATTATTAGAGCTTGCAGACACCAATGTTGAATTTGGGCTGACTCTTGCCGTGATGATTCCGGCAAATTTTTGGATATTGGCACTTATGTTTCCAACGCAAAAAAGACATCCAAAATCAGAAGTAACCGTGGCAGATAAAAAATTACTTGCGACATTAAATCTTACAACTGGTTGCCCGCCTTGAATTGAGGTTCTATAAACTGGCCGGAGGGAGCTTGTGGACTGTGAGGCATTTGTGGTATTTCTGCTTGCGTCATCCCATTGCGAAATTGGATCATTGTCGGATAGCCCGCTAATTCTCCTTGAATCCAAGACAAAAACACCCCCTGCGTCACGCTGGTTGAAATGTCTATGCCTTGCTCTCATTAGTTAAAAATAATCTCCACGCCAAGCAGTCGAGCGTCCACGGCGAGCGTGTCCCCCGCCGCATTGGCATCCCGATAGACGGTAAACTGGATCGGCGTGTTGGCGGCGGGTGTTCCGCCGATGGTGCAGGCCGAAGTAGCAGACGAGATGTGCATATCGTTGGTGGCAATAAGAGTGTCCGTCACGGTTTGCGCCGTCCCAGCGGCGGTATCTAGCGCATCGTCGTTAGCAAAGGCACGGCCTTGGATGGCCCAAATGACATCACCGGAGCCGCTTGCCGCCGTCCAGTAAAACCGAGCCGTGATCGTGCTGTTGTTGTAGTTGGACGGCATGACCACCAAGGCATCGGCAAACTCGTCGGAGCCTGCGTCAAAGAGAAGTTCGTCAAAGTTTTGATCGTTGTTTGTAGTTTCTCTCGAATCAACTCCGCATCCTGCGGTGGTCTTGGGAATCCAAGCCGAAGCGGGTATCCAAATGTTTGTGCCTCCACCAGATACCGCCGCCGCTCCCCCGCCGCCAAAAAAGCCGCTCATCTTTTAGCCTTCCAGAATGGTGTAGGCCGCGCCTGTGGTGGCCCCTAGCCAATATACTGCGCCTGTAGGAACGAACGAATCAAACGTCAGCCCTGCGCCGGCGGCGAGCTGAATGCCTTGGGTGGTGGTGGGCGAAAAGCCAATGCCAATCGTCACCGTTCCAGTGGAGATGTTTTGAGCAAGGAGATACTTGCGGGAGGTTTTTGTAACAGCAGAGGTTATCTGGGCCGTGTTTGCCGTGGTGACAGAGCCGAAGCGGGTGGTCAGGGAGCCGTTAGGCATGGCTCCGACCGTGACCGTGCCGGAGACAGCTGGCAAGGAGCCGATGGTGACGGAAGAGCCAACGGCTGTCTTGACTTGCACGTATGACGAAAACCCATCGTATCCGAGCACGCTGCTTCCATTCTTTAGGGCATCGACCAAAAGTGCGTTGTCGTTTGAGTATAAATTTACATTTACCCCTGCCGGACTGCCGCCCGGATTTGTGTCCTCTGCAATCAAACGAACAGCCACAGCCGATGCCGTGGTCGCATTGCCTACGGTGACCGTGCCAGAAATAGAAAGAGGGTTTCCAGAACCTATTGCGCCACCACTAATATTTGTTATTTGAACAGGAACAACATTCCCAAGTGCTGGATCATCCGCAACATTTACATTCCAAGCAACAACAGGAAGGCTTCTTTTTGTTTCTCCATCTATTTGGTCTAGTCCAACCACATTCGCCGTCACCGTGCCTGCAATGGTCTGGCTGGCGGGGAAGTTGGAGATGGAGACAACGCTCCCGCTGACTGCACTTGTTATATTGGAGATGGCGGTGGAGCCGAGGGAGACAACCGTATGGGCAGGGGTATGCTCACCCCCAGAAAGAATGGTGGAAAGTGTGGTTGCTGACTGGTTGCCGTCTAAAATTGGAAGAGCCATTTTCTCTAATCTCGTTGTTAAATTGTCCCAATATAGAAGCTGTTGAGAGCCTCACTAAAATCATAATCCCTTAGCCCATCAGAGGCTTCATCTGGTGTGGCATAAACATTGATGGTCAAGCCCCTAATCCAAGCATCTCTTTCTGATCTGATGGATGGGGTTTGGCTTACAATCCTGGCCATATATACCTTTGTGTCTAAAATATCATCTTGTATTTTGAGCGCCAATGTTGGGGACTCCTCATAGAAGGAGTCAAAGATTTGGCAATAGGCTTCATCAAACTGGTCTTGGGTGATTTTGGCCGCTGTGTCTGAATAGTTCACAGCCACATTCAAGTCATATACCCCTGTGAAGTTGCCTAAAAGCTGTCCATTTATGCTGGCCTGGATGGTGACATAGGGCATAAGCCTTTTGCCTATCCTGTTTGCAGTATAGACATTAACCCCAGAAACCCCCGCCAAAAGGCTGGCAACAGCATTCTCAAGGTTGTATTGTATGCTTTGGCTCATTTCTTTGCTGTGGCCACAATGTCCAGGGTAACTGCCTTTTGCCACGATCTATTGGCGGCATTGATGGTTGGCTCCTCCTGTGTCACCTTTGCTTGATAGACCGTGATGTTGGAAGCTCCTGTCATGTAGGCTGGAAGGTTTGGGTTCCTGTAAAGCTCATTGACCAGGGATTGATATTTAGAATCAAAAGCCTGTCTGCTGGTATCGTCTGCCCTGGCGACATGGGTAAGACTGGCAGATAGCCCAAAAACGCCTGTAAATACCCCTAGTTGCTCATTTGTGATGCTGGCTTGGGCAAGCACGTAGGGCATTGTCCTGGCTGTGCCTCTTTCACTTGTAAACCTATTGAGGCCAGAAACGCCAGAAACAGCGCTGAGAAGCCCATTCTCAACCTCCCTTTCGATAGAGGCCATTGCTTTAGGTGGTGATCTCTGCCATGTCTATGGTGTATGAAAGGCCGTCTGTGGATTCAGTAAATCCAGCAATCATCCTCTCAACGCCAGAAACCGTGCAAAGGCTACCAATCACAGGAGCAGAAACCATGGATGCACAAACAACCACACTTTGGGTAACTCTAAAAACCTCTCCACCCACATCTAATTCAGAAGTGGTTGCCAGGTCTGTGACACTTGCAGAAACAGCATTCGATCCAAGACCTGTGACAGATTGCCACAAGTCTGTTATCATGTAGTTCAAATCTGTGCCAAAATATGAAGTAGAAATAGAGCCACCCACAGCCCTAAGGATGTGTCAATTATACAATAATAAGGCCATCAAAGTGGTGGATGTTGTCCTGGGCAAACTCACCCCTTTGACCATAAACTCTAGTTTCCTTGCCCCTTCTTACTGCTGAGGCAATGACTGCTGGGCTTGAATTGATGCAGACAAACTCCCTGGCATCCCTAATGGCTTTTGCCATATCTGCAATGGTTGGTGCTGTATAGGTTCTAATGCCATGAATTTGGATGGAGTCTTGGGGGCATAGAATAATTGTGTTGTCCCTCCCAAACTCTCCAATGGCATCTTGGATGATCTCAACTGGATTCCTTCTGTCTCCTTGGCTTATGCCAAATGGTGCAATAAGATTAAACTCTGCTGGCAATCCTCCTGCTGGTGATTTGTCCAGCTTGTCCAGAATTATATTTGTCCTATCTGCCCCGTTGATGGAATGGTGGGAATATACAAAATCATGCCATGGCTTCCTTGATTTCCTGTATTCCTCATACTTGGTTGGCCAAATCTCCAGGTCAATCACAAGCCCCTGCCTGTGGCCAGCCTTCACATAGGAAGTCATCTCAAACACTCCATGATACTGGGCAAAGCAATCAAAGAAAACCTCATGCCCTTGGTCTGCCAGATATTTGCAGGCTGGGAGGCATCTAATCACATCCCCAAGTCGTTGGCTGTATTTGATGGTTCTAGGTTGCATCATCTACAACGCTTCTGTCTTGAACATGGCTGAAGAATCTGTTGATCCTTACTGGGCCGTGAGTCTTTTGGAGCTCATCCCATGAGTCAAGAAGCCCTGTGTATCCATAGAAATCCTCCTTGAATCGAACCTGCTCCCTGGTTCCGTATGCGTAGTGCTCAAACACAAGCCCCATCTCTTCTGTGATTCCCCTTGGGATTCTGATTGGCTGGTGATTTAGAATTGGTGGCTCATGGCTTGTGAACTCAATGCCCTCTCCCCACTTCCAGGCTCTAAACCACTCATAAGGATAAGCCCCAAGGCCAGACCTTGAAACAACAACCTTTTTCCCAATGTAGTAATTGCAAAAGAATTGAGCGGCCACACCAGGAGTCCTATCCTTTAAAAGGTCGTAAACCTTTGTCATCTGTTCTGGTGTCCAAAATTCATCAGCATCCTGCTCCATAACCACCCCGCAGTCCACCCCCTCAAGAGCCTTGTTTACCATTTCAATCTTTCCGTTGAATGGTCTATTCTGGAAGTATGTCTGAACCTTATCATGCTTTAGGTTTTGCAGATATTCGTGCGTTCCGTCTATGGATCGAAATTCCTTGTGCCATCTGTCTGGAACCTCCCTGCACCACCTGGTGCAGTTGATTGGTTTGCTTACACCTTCAACAATTTTCCATCTCCATGGTATTTGAAGCTTGTTGAATATTTCGATCTTTTTCGAAATGTAGGGCTCCCCATTTAGGACAATGGTGAAAATGGTCAGCATACCTTTACCCAGCAATTACCATACCTGCTCATTGTTGGTATCATTTCATTTACAGCCTGGATGACTCCTGGGAATGTTGATGTATAGTCATGCCCTGCAAGTATTCCACCACTCCTAACCTTTGGAAGCCAGCTTTGGATGTCTTGCTTTACTGCCTCATAGGAATGGTCTGCATCTATAAAAACCCCATCCAGGGAGCCATCTTGGAACAGCCCAGATGCCTCATTTGTTGTCATTCTGTGGGCAGTATAAAGGTCATCAAGAGGACTCATATTGGAAATAAACTTCTCATAGAGCCCATCCTTCATGCTGTCTGTGTGCTCTTCTGAACCACCCCATGTGTCCACTATGTGAACATGAATATCCTTGCTCTTGTTTTTTGCCTCCACAACCAGGAATGCTGAACTTCTGCCCTTCCATGCCCCAAGCTCAACAATGATCCCATTTGGCCTAGAATTATTTACTATGGTTTTGTAAACATTCAGATAATCAAACCAATCCTCCTCGAAGCATTCTTTTTGATAGATGTGCTCTATCATTTTCTAAAGATGGCACAGCCATTTCTCCATCCCTTGTTTTCCCAAATCAAATCATGCCCTGCTGTTTTTAGCCATTCATAATTGCCATGGTTCTTGATGTCGTTGGTATCATCTAGGGCAATGATGCCATGCCTTCTAACAAGTGGCATCCATTGAATAAAATCTGCCCATCCAGAAAAAGCCCCTCCATCAAGAAGCAGAAAGTCTATGTCGAATATTGGGTTTATTGGCTTCCATTTATAGTTTGAAGCAACAGCCAAATCATCCTTCAACCATCCAAAAACCATGTCCATTGGATAGGCATTTAGATTGGTTTGGGTTGTGTTGTAGAAATTTGCAATGGCCTTTTCACTCATCCAAAGCCGTGGGTTTGAGGAAAGACAATGCATGGAGGTTCCTCCTGGCCTTATGGAAAGATTCATCCCATGCCTACCCACTCTCTCTGGGTGAACCTCAAAGCTCCACAGCCTTTCAGTCTTGATGCATTGGGTTGAGCCATCCCCTGTTCCACCACCAATCTCAACACCAAAATCAAGCCCTGTGCTGTATTGGGCTAGAGCCTTTCCAAAGCAATCCTCTATGCTGATTTCTCTCATTTTTTTCCCTTAAATTCTGCTGTGTATTTCATAGCCTTCACAATCACATAGTTGATGACTGCCTCTTTGTCCTTGGCAAGCAATTCCATTCCAATTTCAAAAAGCTCTTTCCCTGCCTTTTCATCATATTCAATATCAACCAGAACATACTTGGTTTTGTCTGGGCGGGATTTGCCAAAGGTTATAATACCAAGGCCTTTGGTATCCTCGTCTTTTTTGGCTGGCCTAACTCCAATTTGCGGCTTTTCTTTTTTCATAGATTTCCTTTCCCTTCTCATAAAACTCTGGCTTGTTGTGGTTCACCAACTGCTTATCTGCTTCCTTTTGGGTGTAAATAGGATTCTCATGCACAAACTTTAAGTCTCTGGCTTCAATAACCACCCCATCCTGGTAGGCTCTTTCTGTGAACTCATTGTCTGAATACAGCCCATCTGATTCCTGGTAATCTGGGTGAAACAGCCATCCCCCCTGGGTTTCCAGCCTCTTTTTGTTCAGAATGGCCATACAAAGGAGTTTATCTGTCCTGTAGCCATCTGATACTGCCAGGACGGCATCGCTTGTTTTAGAGCCAATTAAAGAGCAAATAGAGGCATCCCAATGCCTTGGTGGGCTCCAGTCATCAGACATTTGGACAATAATCTCTGCCTTGGCCAATTTTGCCCCTTGGTTCCAGGCATTGATAATCCCACCAGGATTGCACCTAATGGCCTGGTGGGGGGTATAGTCAATGGGGTCATCATGATCCACTAGAAACAGCCACTCCACCTCAAGGGGCTTTTGGGCCGCACATAGCCATTGAAACCTCCTTTGCCATGCCACCTGTGGCCTTCCCCTGGTTGCATGAACCATGGTGATTCTTGGGGCTGGCTTGATTTTCTTCATCTTTTCAGCCTCATCCATTTTCCTTACACAGACTGAAGCAGTCTCATACAAGTCCATAGCTTGCCAGTTATAGATGGCCTCAACCTGGTTCCAGTAATGAGAGGATGGCCTTGGCAGAGACATGGCCGCCCTGGCAGAGCCCCAGGCCTTTGCCCATTGCCCCCTACCAGCATATTCTAAAGCTGTCCAGTAATGTGCCTCTCTCCTGTCTGGCTGAAGGGTGATGGCTTGACCAAGGTATTTCAGCCTTTCCTCTGGCTTGGCACATCTGCCCATATTGCAAAGGACATCATATCTTAGTGTGTCGTCCAGGTCTGAAAAGGATAGTGCCATTGCCCCAAACTCAAGGCACTTCTCCCAGTTCATGGACAGGAAATATTCTTGCTGGGTATAGTAAAGACTGGATGATGCTGGGGCTAATGTATCCTTTAGAATTGCAAAGTTCCTGTCTGCTGAAGTTTTTTTATAGCCATGGGGCTTGTGAATCCTAATTACCTTATCAATTCCAAACATCTTGTCTGGCTCATGGGCAACAAGCATTTCATGCACCCTGTTCTTCCATGAGCATTTGCCCTTTCTGGATGCCATTTCCCTTAAGGGGATAAGACCAGCATTTTGAACATCGTACCTAAAGGCAATTAAATCTGCCCCCCTTTTGTTCGCCTCATCAATGGCATCATCCAGGAGAACCTCTGCCCCTGGTTGCATCACATCATCCGCATCCACCCAAATAGCCCACTCATTCTTACAGGCCGAAAGAGCCATATTCCTGGCTCCAGCAAAGTCATCTATATGAGGCCAATCAGTTTTTTGATTCTTATAATGAACAATTCTAGCCCTGTGAGCCAATGCAATTTCTTCTGTTTTGTCTGGCTCAAGGCTCCCCCTAGCAATGCAAACAACAAGCTCCTCTGTGAGGGGCTTAAAGGATTCAATACATCTTTCAATATAGGCTTCTTCATTGCCAGCAATCAGATAAAGGCTTACAGGATTTCTCATCAGGATTTCAGTATTAGGATGTATGGTTAAGGCTTTGTCAATGCTTCTTGGGCATCAGCCGCCGCCCCCATATCTGAATAAGCTGGAAGGTCATTTTGTTTTATTGGTTTTGAGCATCCAGAAAGAAGCAAACAAACAATAACAATCTTAAGCATAAAGAAAGAGGGGCTAGAGTTTTTTAGGCTCTAGCCCCTCCAAGGAACACACAATCAGCAATCTTTAGGCAAAGCTGGTGGTGATACGCACTCCCGCATTCGCATCAATGACTTTCTCCGAGGTGTTCATGCGAACACGTAGAACATTGCTACGACGAGCCTCATCACGATAGCTCTCAGAGACAAAGCCCCCAGGAGCATCAGCAGACCAGACCAGGGTGCGACCAACTCCACCAGCGGTGAACTGACCACTCTGCACATTGGCCACAACAATCTGGGTATTGGGAACAATGAAGCCACCGGAGTAGCTCTTGTTCTTGTTAGCAGAGTTGATGGCGGCACGGCCCACCAGAACACGCTCAACTCCCAGGGCGGCGGCAATCTCGGCCTCACCCAAGAGACGGCCCTTGGTGTCAGAAACAACACCGAAGAACTGGTTCTGAAGTTTGGTGGTGCGACGCACACGCTCAAACACAGGGGCAGACATGATGACGGTGTTGGCCTCGTAGCCAAGCTTGTTCAGCTCGGTGCGAGCACCAGCAATATCACCAGCCACATCAATGTTGGCCAGGTTCGCATTGGTATAGGCAGAGATGGCAGACTGGTCAGCCGTGGTGAAGGGGGTGGTGGTGGCAAATAGAATGTCACTAACACGCTTCTCATGGCCAAGCTTAATCTGACGAAGCAAGAAACGAGCAGACGATGCCTCGAGATCAAAGAAACGATCAGCATCAGCGCGGAAGCTGTCATCGATCAGCTCTTCGAGGCCAAACTCGACCGTGTCGTAGGTATCAGTCCCAAAGGAACGGATAGCACGCGCGTAGTCAGAGCCAGCCGCACGGGGCTTGGAGTCATTGTTGAGGAGATCAGCCTGTGCAAGCTGAACCTTGAGATACTGGCCACTCTTGGCAGGGACAGGCAACAGAGGGAAAACCTCTGCACCGATCAAGCCAGTATCAGTATTGGGGGCTTCGATCAACGCTTGGTTGATGTCTGCCCGAATGGTGGTTCCACCAGAAATAAAGCTCATTGTTTTATTCTTTCTTGGTTATGGGTTAGAACATCGGGACAGCCACTTCGATCACAGCAGAAGTCGCGGTGGCGGCTTCCAGGGCGATCCCGGCAGTCACAAGGTTTGCGGCCAGGGTAGTCACCTGTCCGGCGGCATCAAACTTCAGCACATCGCCAGCGGCACATGTGCCAGAGACGGTTGCGAAGAATGTGGGATGGAACAGCTTCACGGTCACATAACCATTAGCCGCCACATCTTCCAGGGTTGAACCAATGGCCTTGGTTGCACCAGTCACAGCCACATCAACCCCACCAGCAGTCGTGGTGGAGGGCTGAACAAAGCGATAGGCCGAGATAGCAGACGAACTGGAGAACGTCCGATACCCATTATCAATATTCGTGCTCATTCTTTATTGTCCTTTGTTTAGATGTTCTTGATGCCACGGCCAAGAGCCTCGGCATACTCTTTGGGGTTGGAAAGCATGACGGCCTTCATAGCCTTCAGCTTCGAAGTCTTATATTCTGGGTGAGCAGAAACCAAGGCTTCAAAGTTTTTGTGCTCTTCTTTCTTTTCAGAAGGAGCCTCAACAGCAGGGGAGGCGGGGATGGGCTTGATGCCAAACTGGGTTAGAACTTTCTTCACCACTTCAGCCATCTCAACGCCTTCATCCTCTTTTTCCTCATCCTCTTTTTCGATGACAACAGAAGGGGCAGATTCGGCTTTCACCTCTTCTTTTTTTACCTCTTCCTTGACCATCTCGTCCTTGGGTTTCATCGCCTCTTCAAGGGCGGCGAGACGAACCTTAATTTCGTCCATGTCCTTTTTATAATCGTAGCCTTCTTTGTTTTCCATTGTTTCTCCTTGTTTTGTCAAACCACCACCTTCAGTAACTGCTTCTGGCAGATCAACGGGGATGGGCTTGCCTCCGGCCACATAGCCGAACTTTTG
>Ga0214923_10007327_pt1 | contig 12065 bp, 16 predicted proteins | sample LL1510_MetaG_FD_177993 | JGI IMG/M metagenome (GOLD analysis project Ga0214923, IMG submission 177993) | Freshwater microbial communities from Lake Lanier, Atlanta, Georgia, United States - LL-1510 | ecosystem: Environmental > Aquatic > Freshwater > Lake | place: USA: Georgia | collected... | reverse complement strand
AATTTTACCAGATCCAGAAGATGTAATAGTAAAAGGAAACATAGAAGAACTACCATTTTTTGTAGGACATCTTGGTAATAAAGAGTCTACAGGGCAAGACTTTCAGTTAAATTAAATCAACCCCTTTTTCTTTAGCTTGAAAATTTTCATGGTATTCCTTTAAAGCGGGACTCATCGCCTTTGAGAGGTCTGTTTTTTGCCAAAACTGTTTATCTAGGCCTTTGATATTAACTTTCTCAAGTTTTTTTATAAAATCTTCAATGCTGTCAGTCTCAATGTCAAACTCCAATAGTTTATCAGGCCTATCTTTAAAGTAGTTTTTAACATTTTTAATATGAGTTAAATAGTGATCTATCCAAAGATTTAAAGCCTCATCTCTAGATAAATTATAGTATTTTTGATAAACCAAGATGTACGTCCTGTCAAAAGTAAGCCTAGAGAAAATCCAAGACTCTAAAGGCCGCGTATTAAGTATAAAAATTGCGTTAGGATTTTCCCTGTCAAGCCTTTCGAATAAAGTATATCCATGAAGAATTATTTGACGTTTTGGCATAACAGCCTCAATATCTCCATAATAATGATAATTTTCTATACCAAAAATTAAATTTTGATTATTCTTCATATTTAGATCGAAAGTTTCTGCGATTGGCATCATTTTTTTATAATTTTTATTATATGCTGTATTATGCGCTGATCTATAGCCTGACATCAAGAATAAAGCCCTAATAGCTTGAGTAGCCGTCCTGTTAAATCCAATTTGGAATATTTTAGGGTTCATTTAAACGTATTTTTTAATTTCAAAGTCTACTTTCCCTATCTCGCCTTTTTTTATCTTTTTGAAGACCTCTTTAAAGATAATTTTTTTTAGCTCTTGGGTATTTTCTGCTAAATTTAAATCAACCTCTTTTTTTATAACAAAACCAAGGTCTACGCGAGATAAAATATTAATTTTTTCTTCCATAATACTATTATTATATGAATAATATTCATAATTTCAAAGTTTAAATGTTAGAAATGTATTTATAGAAATATATAATAATAATAATAGTTTATGTTTTCAATTTACTCTTCAGCATTTAATATAGAGAAAAACGCTTTTGATTTTAAAACTGCTTTTGATAATTATCTATCTTTTGGCGAAGAAGTAGTTATATCGACAATTAATAATAACGAAGACCTTACTATTTCTATTTTAGAAGAATATTCAAAAAAATATAAAAATTTTAAATACTATACCTTTAACTTAGAAAGAAAGGATCCATTATTTTGGGGAAAACTAAGAGACGGAGCCTTACAAAACTGCACGGAAGAATTCTGCATAAGTTTAGACTTAGACGAATACGTACCATGCTGGCAAAAATATAATTGGATTAATTTCGCAAGAAACTTATCTTTCTCAGAAAATGATGCATATCTTGTTCCCCTTTTAAATTTATGGGGAAATAAATCCACAATAAGGTGGGATACTTCCACAAACTATCTTTTTAAATGGGCTCTGCATAAAAATTTAAAATCTCCAAGAAGATTAAAAAGAGGACCCGTAAACTTTGCGAAAAGAATAGACGGGACAGTAGATATTACTAAAAGTGATACGAACGAATTAATTTATGAAAATGGCGAACTAGTTAGGGCTCAAAATATTATAACAGATTTTTCTTTAAATCCTCAAAATTATATTCAAGAATGTTCGTATAAAATATTTATATATCACACAGGATATTTAAACTTTCAAGATAGGCTAAGTAGAAATAAAAATTTTTGGAACGAACAATTCAAGATTCAAGGAGGCCACACGCAAGATGACGCAGCGAATAAGTTCGCTCCACTTAATATTCAAGATTTAGAAAATAAAAATTTAATTAAGCATGGCCTTAGATTTTGGAATGAAAAATGAAGCTTGGAATTTTATACACAGGGTTTAATAATTTTAAATATGCAAAACAAAGCATTTTACCTTGGATAGTTTTAAAAAATCTTTTTCCAAATAATTTTTTTATTGCGGCCGTATCAATTCCATTCTTAGAATATAAAGATCAAAATATAAACGCAGACGATACAGATAAATTCCTAAAAACACTTGAAAAAGCAGAGTTTATTGATAGATGTTTTGATACGCCTAGATTTTTAAAAGAGAATGATGCGAGAAATTTATGTCTATTTGAATTACTTAAAAACAATCTAGATTACGTAATGATTGTAGACTCTGACGAATTATATACAATAAAAGAAATAGAAAGTATTATAAAATATATACAAACCAATGACTCGGATCTTTATAAGATAAATTTTAAAAATTATATACTTGACGGAAAGACATATATTGATAAATTTTGTCCGCCGAGAATATATAAAGTAAAAATTAACGATGGGATAAATCGTTTTTATTGGGATAACGAAATTATATATAACAATGGCGTCACAGACAAACAACTAAGAACGATAGAAATTCCAAAAGAAGTAGCCTATATAAAACATATGACGTGGTTAAATGAAAATGGCAAACAAAAAGTTGAATATCACAAAAAACATTTCGGTGCATGTTCCTATATTTGGGATGAAAAAAATAAAGAATTGAAATTAGACCTGGAATATTATGATAAAATGGGATACGAAAGACCAAATATATATAAAGAAGAATAATTATGAAGATCGCATACTTTGACCTACATAAGAATGATATCCACGAGGACTACTCTATATGTCCCCAAAGATATGGAGGTGCGGCAACATTCGCAAGATACGCGAAACAAATATTAAACAGTAACAATAATCAGTTTAAAATTTTTGCCATGGAGGAGTCTTTTTCTTCCTACACTAATGAAGATAATAAAAACTTTCAAAAGTTATCAAATAGCGATATAGAAAAATTAAATCATTTGGAGCCCGTTGCGAATTTATTTCCAGAATTAAAAACTTTTGATATATTTATGTTTCATCACGACGGTTTTACAATTAATAAAGATGGGTCGAAAGCTAAAAATATATATTGGCCACTAGTATCAAATTCTTCATGCCACCCAAATAATGATCTTTTACTATTATATTCTAAAAATCTAACATGTTTTTATCACCCAAACTATACAAAAATAGATCTATTTAAAATTGGGGTAAGTACAGATGATATTTTTCTACAAAGAGAGAAAGATCAATTAATATTTCAATGTACGCAGCACGTGGATACCTTTGGCTCAATAGAAGTAGCAAAAGAATGCTTAAAATATAATTATAAATGCTTTTTTGCCGGGCCAATATTCAATTCTTACAAATTACTAGATTACATAGATAATAAGACTACATTTTATCTTGGCCAGATATCTCAGACCGAAAAGATAGAGTTATATAAAAAGGCTACATTTTCTACATTTTTTCATAAACATGAAACGCCTTTTAATCTAAGTTTAATAGAAGGTTTTAATTATGGGGTAATACCGATTTGCGTAAAAAATACTTTTTTTAGCAGTATTATACAGGAAGCAGAAAATGGTTATTTTTATAATAACAATTTTAAAGAAATTATAGATAAAACGAACTTAAAAGAAATGCAAAAAAATTGTTTTAATACAGCTCAGCTTTTTTCAAAGGAAGAGATGATCCGCTTATTCTTGCTTGCGGTTAATAAAAATTTAAATATTTATTAAAATTACATACAATAATATATGAATAATAAAAATAGAATATCTATAGATGGAAAATATTATGAATTATATGGGCACTTTGATTTTGAAAATGCCTATGATATTATTGCAAATAATTTAAAACCCAAAGATATATTCGTTGAAGTTGGTAGTGCATGGGGAAAATCAGCCCTATATATGATGGAAAAGCTATACGCACAAAATAAATCTATAGATTTTTATTGCATTGATATATTTACTCAAGCGGAAGATATTGATAATTTAGAATTTCCATTTGGTAATGGAAAAGAATATAGAATGAAATTTAAAAATCAAACATTGTACTATGATTTTATTTATAATATATCTAATTCCTACGCAAAGGCATTTAAACCAATACCCATAAGGACTTATTCTGATCTAGGAGCAAATTTATTTAAAGATAATAGTTGTAAGGCTGTATTTCTAGACGCTGCCCATGACTACGAATCTGTCTCTAAAGATTTAAATGCTTGGTGGCCCAAAATAAAAAATGGAGGGATTCTTTCTGGGCATGATTTTTATGGCAATCAAAATGGATATAAAGACGAAAATGGGGTGGCAAAAGCGCTGAACGAATTTTTAACTCAAAAAAAACTTAAAATTAATCATCTTTTGCACACAACATTTATTGTAAATAAAAATGAATAATTCTGAAGATAAAAAGACGTATTATTTAAATGCGTACGATGATACAAATAAATTATTTGGAGATGGTGAAGATTTTAATTTTATGAATCATGGATATCATCCAGTTCATCCAAAATGTATACATTTATTTCTAGATACCTGTGCCTCGATGTATTGTTCTTTAGCGGATAGGCTGGGGGATGTTAATAATAAAAATATATTGGACGTCGGCTGTGGCAGGGGAGGAGGCACAAAACTATTAAAAAAATTTTATAACTTCTCAGAAGTGTGCGGATGCGATCTAAATAAAAAAAATATTGATCAATGCCAAAAAGATCCTGCGGGGTGTTCTTTTAAAATTGACGATGCAGAGTATTTGGGCAAATATAGAAATGAGTATTTTGATTTCATTATTAACATTGAATCTTCTCATTGCTACTCTAATTTAAATAAATTTTTTGAGGCAATAAAAAGAATATTAAAGAAACATGGAATTTTCATAACAGCAGATATTATACGCTCGCGAGATATTCCAATATATTTAAGCGCTGTGTCAAAGAGCTTTGAAATTCAACGAATAGAAAACATAACCTCTAATGTCGAAAATTCTTGCAGGCATTTATTGGAAAAACTATCAAAGTCAGACCTCAATGATGAAAGAAATATTTATTGGAAAGAACTTGTATTAGAAAAACTTGAATTCTATTCAAATAAAGATCATCATTTTTTAGCTTCAATTCTAAAAAAATATAAATAAAGAAATGAAAAAATTATTTGGCGTAAGGATGAGCCAGATCAAGGATATTGTAATGTCCTTGCCGATACTAGATCTTCTAGAAGAAAGCGTCGGCAAAACCTATAATATATTTTCCATAGCAAAAATTTGTAAGGATATTGTTCCAATAATTAAAAACCATAAAAAAATACAAGAAATTAAAATTTCCGACTATCAAAACGCTTTAGGCGAAAATGATTTCAAAATAATTAAAGAATGTGAATATTATATTAATCCAAAGCCTATTCATCCGAAGGAAAAAGATTGGTATAATTATAGATCTAGCCTAGAGGAAGCATGTTTTATGGCGACTTTAGACTATAAGTTATTAAAAAGTAAACCTAAAATAAACTATAACGAAAAACAAAAATTTAATAAAACCTCAATTTTTATTGGGCCAAAGTATTTTGACCAAGAACTAAACTGTTGGTTTGGTCCAGAAGAAGATTGGTGGGAAAGACTATTAAGAAATAACGAGAGATATATTGAAAATATTTATGGCATTTCTGAGTTTAAATTAAACGAAAAATATATAAATATAAAAAATAAAACACTAGAAGAACAAGTCGAGATTATATCTAGATGTCACTTAATTTTGGGCCCTCCATCAGATTTGACATGGATCTCTTCAGCCATAGGTCAAACAAATCAAATTAATATTTTAAGTAACGAGGTGAGAGACCACGAAACTAACTTCACGGCTTTCGCCCCAGTTGGGGAAAATGTGAAAAATATTTTTTTTAAAAATCTTTATAATGATGAAGAGTCCTTGGAAAAACTTGAATTAATAATTAGAAATGGATATTATTTATTATGAAGGGTATTTTTTTAGGTTACAGGGGGGCATCAGGGCAAGTAGAAAGGATCGAGCTTGGTTGGACAGAAAACGGTAATACTTTATGTAAAAAAGACGAGGCTCCTGATTTAATATATTGTAATGATAATAGTTTTTATGACGTAGGATTAAATTTAAAAGATATGTTTTCTCGAGCAAAATTAATTTTTAACGTTCTTGATATACCAAAAAAATATTATCCAGAAATAAATTTGGAAGAACTAAAGGCAAAACTAAAACAAGCAGACATTATAACAACAATAAGTAAATTCTCTCAAAATCAAATTAAAGAATATCTAAACTTGAATTCAATTATTATTTTTAATCCAATAAAAAATGTTTTCAAGATGAATCTAAAGAAAGAGATAGATTTTCTATACGTAGGCAGACTATACGAACCAAATAAAAGATTTTCACTAGCGCTAGAAGCTTTAAGCCTTTTAAATATCAATAAGAATCAGCTTTTAATTGCTGGGCCAGACAATCCGGGTAATGGGCTAAATTACATTGGATGCGTTAATGATGAAACTTTAAACCTATTATATAATAAATCTAGATTTTTAATTTGTCCCACAGAATATGGGGTTCTTGGACTTCCACCGATAGAAGCTATAATCTGTGGATGTGTGCCAGTTCTTTGTAAAGATAATCCGGCCGTCCAAGAATTTGGATTAGACGACTTTGCGTTTGAGGCCCACCCGAATGAAATTGCAAAAGCTATAATTGAAGTAGATACAGAAAAATTACAAGGCAAAATAGATGTTGTAAGTAAAAATTTATTTAATCTATTAAATAAAAATAGAATAGCCAAGAATATTGAGGAATTAATTTAATATGTTAGGCATAACAATGGCGGGACAGGCTAGAAGCTTATTGGGTCTTGGAGACCAGCTTCAATTTACGTCTTTCCCTGAAAATTTTTATAAAAGCACCGGAGAAAAAGTCGTCGATATCGATAACAATGAACTATTTGATTACAACCCATATATAATTCGTGGACAAGAGCCTAAGTATATACTAGACCTTTGGAGAATGACAGACGTAGCTCAAGGGGGTGTGAAATATGATAAAAATAAATGTATTCTTTCTTTAGCCGAAAAAAATATTTATATAGCTAATAAAATTTTAAATACTAATCTAAAAACTTTTTTAAGAACACCAAGATTATACATTCATGAAGATGCAGAAATAAAAAGCAATCAAATAGTTGTTCATTTTTTTGGTAAAAGCCATAAAGCTATACCAGATAAAGTTATTTATAAAATAAAAGATAATTATAAAGATTTTAAAATAATTCAAGTCGGTGGGAAGACCCAAAAAAAATATAGTATTTTTGAAGATGGCATGGGCCTATCAATTTTTGATACAGCTAAATTAATATCAGAATCAATTTTATTCATAGGAATCAATAGCGGAATGATAAATATTGCCCTATGTTATCCAAAAGTTAACAAAAGAATGATCTTGAATCATGACGATAAAGGATATGATTTAGAAAACATGGTGCCGATGGATGCCCAAAACGGTCATTATCATTGGTTGGACTTTGGAATCCCAATATTTAACACGTCTGATATAGACATCGGAGTGACAAAAAGTTATAATTATATATAAAATTATTAGGTGTTTAATTTTATTAATATATAATATTAAATATGAGCTGGTGCCTAAACGCAAATCAATTTACCCTGTTCGACAGAATGAAAATATGTATTTTTTTTCTAAGTATGAAAAACCGATGGACGCAAGACAACCAAGTCAAATCCTTAGAAAAAGAAATGGCAAAAGCTATCGGATGTAAATATGCAATTTTTTTATCAAGCGGATCAACGGCAAACACTCTATTGGCTCAATATATTAAAGATACCTCGAAAGATTTTAGTAATAAAAATATTATAGTTTTACCATCTACAACATGGCAGACATCTTGCTCTCCCTGGATAAGGGAAGGTTTCATCCCGAAATTTATAGACATATCTCTAAATAATTTTTGCATAGATAAAAATAAACTTTTAAAATATGTTAAAGAGAATCATGCTAAAATTAGATGTATATTTCCCACATCTTTGATAGGCTTTGTGCAAGATATGGATTTTTATAAAAATCTTGAAAAAAAATATAATATAAAAATTTGTTTCGATAATTGCGAAAACACTTTAGGGGATTTTAATAATAAAAATATATCTTCATATTTTACATCTACAACTTCTACATATTTTGGCCATCAAATACAGTCCGTAGAAGGAGGATTTATATTTACAAATTCAGAGGAAGAATATGACTACTTCTTAATGAATAGGAATCACGGTATGGTTAGATCTCTTGCGTCCTATGGAAGAAGCTCTGCAATTTACGATAATCAAAATGTGGATCCACTTTTTGATTTTTATTCTTTAGGAAATAATTTTAGAAATTCGGATATTCACGCTTTTATAGGTAGATTAGATTTAAAGAGATTCGAGAGTTATAAAAAAACTAGAAAAAAATTATATAAATTATTTAAAAATAAATTAAATTTAAATAAATTTTATTTACCTGACGAAAAAGATTTAAAAGAAGAAAACGTGCCTTTCTGTCTACCAATAATAGTTAAAAACAATAATATTGATTTAGTAAATAGATGCCGAGCTTTTTGTAAAAAAGCTAATATAGAATCCAGGCCGATTATCTCTGGATATTTAGGGTATCAAACATGCTATAAAAAATTCTTTAAAAACGAAAAAGAATATAAAAATTCAATTTATATTCATAAATATGGATTTTACGTCGGGCTTCATCCTAAGGTAAAAGAAAAAGATATTTTATTTTTAACAAATTCTTTGAATTTATTATGAAAATTTGTATAGCAACTTTATTTGACAAAGGCTACAATAAAATAGCGGAGATTACAACTCCCAATATGGCCCAATACGCCAGAAAACATGGCTATGATTTTTTGGCCTCAATGAGAAAATATGACGATAGACCTACAGCCTGGCAAAAGATACCATTAATTTATGATTTATTAAATTCATACGACTGGGTAGTGTGGCTAGATATAGACTGTTTGATAGTAGATTTTTCTTATAAACTAGAAGATTTTATAGACGAAAATTATTCCTTAATATTAGGCTACTCTCATCAAATCGAAACGGGAGTTTTTTTTATTAAAAATGCCGATGCAAGCAGGAAAATTCTAACAAAAACCTATAATAAAACTGAATTTATTAATGACGGAGCTTGGGAGCAAACCGCAATGAAACACGTCCTTTGCGAATCTAAAGATTTGGATCAATTAACTAAAAAGATTTCAATGGACCCAATCAACTTAGATCCTAATTTTAAAAATCCGCCATCTATACATCCTTTAGCAAGAGCTCCAGGAATGATAAAATATTGGGAGTCTAAAAAACCATTTATAATTCATGCTGGATGGGGACAAGAGGGACAAGACAGGAAATACTCTATACTTAAATATTATCTAGAAAAAATTAAACTATGAATAGCTATTTGGTCGAGAAGTTTAATATAAAAAAAGCTATAGGATTCAACCAGGGCCAATATGGAGATTTATGCATGAATCTGGTCGCATGCAGAGCTTTTAAAAGAGATTTTCCAAATGTAAAATTATTTTTTGGTATAAATAAAAAATTTGAAAGCTTAAAAGACATATTTTTTCACAACCCACTTATAGATGGGATACACGTATGGGATGCTTATGACGCGTGGCCATCCTCAAAAGATGAAGAAGATATTATTAATGAAAAGTTTGATTTAATATTTAATCCTATGCCACCTCATACGAGCGACTTATGGTATTTAGAACGCCATCAAACTGCCGAAGTGTGTTTAATGCACGGGTTAAATCCCCCAAATGATTTAAAAATTAATTTAACTAAATATTTTGAGATAGAAAAAAACATAAAATGTATTGCTCTTAATTTATTTGCCGAGACTAGGGGTTCAGAAAAAACCCCAGATCTTAAAAGGGCTATTGAAATCTCTAAATTTTTACAAAAATTAGGATATAGAGTTATACAAATTGGATCAAAAGAACAGCCTCAAATATCAGAAGATAGATTTATAGGCTCTTTTTTTGACACAGTAAAGCTTGTCCTATCTTGCGATTTATTAATAACCGTAGACTCAGCGATATCTTGGATATCTTCTGGATATTCTTTTCCAACAATCGGCCTATACTGCAACACGTATTACCCCCCAGCAAAAACATCAGTTAATTGGCAACCTATAAATAACAATGCTATATATATTGAAAAAGAAAAAATTAACGATATTGAATTTGATGCGATAAAAGAAGCAATAAATAATATAAAGACATGAATACTATACAAATATCTGATGGAGAATTACTAGATAAATATTCAATCTTGTATATAAAGTTAAAAAATATCAAAGACCCTATAAAACTACAGAATATTCAAAAAGAATTCAATTATCTGCATGAAAAAATTTTAAAATTTAAAAATATAAAATATAAAAGATTATTGAAAAAATTAATTAATATAAATAAAAAATTATGGAAAATTGAAGATGATATAAGAGACAAAGAAAGGGAAAAAGAATTCGACAGCCAATTTATTGCCCTGGCTAGAAAAGTTTATATCACAAATGATTTAAGATTTAAAATTAAAAACCAAATTAATAATTTAAATAAATTTAGCTTTAAAGAAGAAAAAAGTTATAAAAAATATTAGAAAAAAGATATTATATACTAAATGAAAAATGTGATTATAACAGGAGTGACAGGTCAAGACGGCTCATATATGGTAGACTTTATCTTGAAAAATACCGATTTTAAAGTATACGGAGTGAGAAGAAGAAGCTCGAATCCAAATTTAGAAAATGTAAAACACAATTTAAATAATCCTAAATTTAAGCTAATAATAGCGGACCTTTCTGATAGTAATTCAATAGATGAAATTGTAAAAGATATAAAGCCAGATTATTTTATAAATTTCGCCGCACAATCTTTCGTTGGTAGCAGTTGGCAAATACCGCTGCAAACCTTTGATGCAACAGCCCTAGGTGTTCTAAGATGTCTAGAAGCAATTAGAAAATATGCACCAAATTGCAGGTTTTATTCGGCTGGATCGAGTGAAGAAATGGGAGATGTTGTTTATAGCCCTCAAGATTTAAAGCATCCAATTCGTCCTAGAAGTCCTTATGGAGCAGCAAAAGCGGCGGCAAGGCATATAACAAAAGTATATAGAGAATCTTATAATCTATATGCCATACATTCAATATTGTATAATCACGAAAGCGAAAGACGAGGAGAAGAGTTCGTGACGAGAAAAATAACCAAAAATGTAGCAAGAATATCTAACGCTATTAAAAATCATAAATTATTTGAACCGCTGGAACTTGGCAGCATAGATTCAAAAAGAGATTGGAGTCATGCCGAAGATTTTGTTGCTGGTATTTGGCTTATGCTTAATCAAGAAAAGCCAAAGGAATATATATTATCCTCAAATGAAACCCACTCCGTAAGAGAATTTATAGAGAAATCTTTCTTATACGCTGGGATAAATGAATTTAATTGGGTTGGAGAAAAAGAAAACGAATCTCTTGTGTTGCCAGACTATTTAGTATTAGAAGGGAACGTAATGTCAAAGACGCTAGTACAAGTTAATCCTAAATTTTATCGTCCAGCAGAGGTAGACTTATTATTAGGTGACTCGTCCGAAGCCAGAAAAGATTTGAATTGGAGCCCAAAGAATTCTTTTGACAACCTAGTTGAAAGAATGGTAAGATCAGATCTTAAAGATGAGAAAGCATAAACTCTGTCAATTAATAGTTAAAAAATATATAAATGGAAACATAAATTGGCCAAGAGAAATTAAAATTGCTCAGAAATTAATTAAAAAATTTGATAATTTTGATTTTTGGGATAAGTTAAAAGAGCTAAAAGATCCTCCGCCATCTTTAGCCTGGTTTCTAACCCCTCAGGGCAAGGGTTTTCTATTGACCGAATACGAAAATTTTAAACTATGTTTTGATAAAAAACAAAAAATATATTTAAATGAGAATAAAATAGGAGAAGACAAAAAGATAGAGTATAAGCATAAAAGTTTATTATCTTTTGTAAGAAAAAAATAAAATTAATTTGAATTTAATTAATTGAATTAATATAATATTATGTTAAATGAAAAATTTAAAAGACTTACCTAACTCT
>Ga0214923_10007326_pt1 | contig 12065 bp, 7 predicted proteins | sample LL1510_MetaG_FD_177993 | JGI IMG/M metagenome (GOLD analysis project Ga0214923, IMG submission 177993) | Freshwater microbial communities from Lake Lanier, Atlanta, Georgia, United States - LL-1510 | ecosystem: Environmental > Aquatic > Freshwater > Lake | place: USA: Georgia | collected 2015-10-15 | reverse complement strand
ACTGAGTAATACAGCAGAATCCTACTATGAGTGAATTGCAACGTGGCGCAGGGTGCGCCTGACGGCTTCGGCCCGGTCGTCGTCTTGCTGAATGCGGAAAAGCCGGACAACCTCACCGGCACCAAAGTCCGGAAAGCCGAGGATGGACAGAAGCTGCTTCTCGTTGATGTTCAGCTGGCGCAGAATCTCGGTCTTTGAGTCTTCCTGCAGCTTCTTCTTGCGGGTCACCTCGTTGCGCAGCCGCTTGTTTTCGGCGATGGCCTTGGCGCGCTCACCCTGGGTCTGCGCCACGTCGGCGCCGTGGGCTCCGCCCCACGTCTCGGACAGGCCCACGACGCGCTTGCTCGTGGTCGTGTTGTTCCACATCATCCGCACCGGGTACACCCACGTGTACATGTCGACGACGTAAATTTCCAGCGGGTCAAGCGCGTCGGTCAGCTCGCCGTGCACGAGCTCCCGTGCGCTCTCGGCCGAGTCAAAGTACCCGTGGATCCAGAGAATGACCTCCATGTCCGGGCCGTCCTCGATGATGAACGAGACGGCCATCACAGTCTGGCCCTGCGCCTTGGCGCGCGGCGGGTACTCGTCCGGCTGCTGCAGGCTGTCCATGAGCATCTCGTCGGACATGTCAGCAATGCTCTGCTCAGTCGCTTCGTCCTCCTCCACCACGTCCGGTTGCTCGCTCAGCTCCGCGTCCGCCTGCTCCGGCTCGTCCAGCTCATCTGGCTCGTCCGGCTCGTCCAGCTCATCTGGCTCGTCCGGCTCGTCCGGCTCGTCCAACTCGTCCGTGTTCGCCCCGGCCCCCGCCTCGGCCCCCGCCTCGGCGGCGCGCGCCTCTGCCTCCATGCGCTTCTGGTGCAGAGCCTCGGTCTGCTTCTCGGCCTCGACGTGGTTGTTGGGCATGATGTCGATGGACGGGTCAATGCGGTTTATGCGGCGCATGTACTTGATCCAGCCCTTCTCGTTGTACGCGCGGGTAAACTCGGCCTGCCGCTCGCGCGCTGCGCTGTCCATGTCGCGCCGGCGTTCGTATCTGCCGTCGGCAAAGTCCTTGTCGACGCTGCGGCGGTAGGTGCGGAACGTGTCGAGCATCACCGTGGACTTTGCCTGCTGGTACGCAGGGTCGGACTGGCGATCGGGCGTCCGGCAGATCAGCGTGCGGCAGTTGCGGCGCATCTCGTAAATGTCGCCGCGCCCATCGAGCAGCCTGCTCAGGAGCTTGGCGGCCGCGGCCGCTTCCTTTGCGTCCTTGCAGAACCGCAGAACCCGGAACGCGGGCTCGTCGCACGTGGGCCGCAGCTTCTCGTGCGAGAGCTGCACCAGCACCGAGTGCCACTGGAAGGACATTTCAAACATTTCGGGCACGGCGCCATACTGCGCCAGCTCCGAATCAATGTTGACCACCTGCGGCTGCGCCGCGCGCCGCGCTGCAAGCTTAGCGGCCAGCCGCGCAGCCACCTTTCCGGTTGGCTTGGTTCCGCCCGGCATTGTTTGCGATTTCTGACAGGGGTCGGCGCCGAAAAAAACTGCCGCGCCAGGCAACGTGGATAACATGCCGCCGCGGACACAGCGGAGCGAGCCGCCGGCCAAGCGGCAGTGCGAGAGCTGGCCCGCGTCCGTTCCGTTTGTCGAGGTGGCCGATGGCGCGTTCCGCATCAACCCGGAGGCCGTGCGCTTCCTCGCGTCGCTGGGCGAGACCAAGCTCGCCGTCGTCGTGCTGGCGGGCCCGTACCGCAGCGGCAAGAGCTTCCTCCTGGAGCGCGTCATCCTGCAGCGGCCGCCGGGCGCGCCGGGCTTTGCCGTCGGCGACACGGTCAACGCGTGCACCAAGGGCCTGCACCTCAGCACGCAGCTGCTGCGGGCGAGCAACAGCACGGACGGCGACTTTGCCATCCTGGTGGTCGACACCGAGGGCCTGGGCGACGTGAGCGCCACCGACACGCACGACTCGCGCATCTTTGCGCTTGGGCTGCTGCTGGCGTCGGTCTTTGCGTTCAACTCGCGCGGCACCATTGACCAGCAGGCCATCAACCAGCTGTCGATGGTGGCAAACATCTCGGAGCTGATCCGCACGCGCCAGCAGCAGCCCGCGCCACCATCCTCCAGCGCCGCCAGCTCCGCCGCAGCCGCAGCGGCAGCGGACGACGAGCTGAGCACTTACATGCCGGCCTTTATGTGGATCGTGCGCGACTTTCACCTCGCGCTGCAGGACGCGCAGGGCCGCGAGATGACGAGCGACCAGTACCTGGAGACGTCGCTTGCGCCGCACCCGGGCGCGCCAGACGAGAAGAACCGCGTGCGCACGTCGCTGCTGCGCTACTTCCGGCACCGCAGCTGCGCGGTGCTGCCGCGCCCGGCCGAGGACGAGGCGCGGCTCCGCGCGCTGAGCACGCTCCCGCTGGATGCGCTGTCGCCCGAGTTTACGGCGCAGGCCGCCCGCCTGCGCGAGCGGCTCCTCGGGCAGGCGCGCCCGAAGCGCGCGTGTGGGGCCTCGTACGTGACGGGCGCGCTGCTGGCGCGCCTGGCGGGCATCTACTGCGAGGCGATCAACAACAACGTTGCGCCGGCCATCAAGGACGCCTGGACGCTGATCAGCAGCGACGAGTGCGGGCGGGCGCTGAGCGTGGCCATCGACGAGTTTGAGCGCAGCCTGACGGCCTCGAACATCAGCCGCGCGGCCTCGGTCGAGGCGCTCGACACGCTCGAGCCGGACGCGCTGCCCATTGCGAGCGCGGCGCGCCTTGAGCCGGCGCTGGCCGCCGCCTTTGACGCCGCAAGCGCGCGCTTCAAGCAGGCCGCCATCGGCGACCTGGTTGATGAGTTCCGGGCGCGCCTGCGGACCGAGCTGAGCGCGCGCGCCGAGGCCACCCGCGCACTGAACCGGCGGATGATGGCCATGGTGGCCGCCGACACGATGCGCCGCCTGCACCCAACCATGGAAGCGGCCGCATCACTGGCCGTCTGCCAGCGCGAGTTTGAGGTGGCGCGCGACGGCTTTACGCAGCGGGTCGGCGCCGACGTGCAGGCGGTGGCCGCCTGGAACGACTGTGCCGTGCAGCACGTGTGGGCCTGGTGCGCGGCCAAAAGCGCCGACGTGGCCCGACGCTGCGGCGAGGCCGAGGCGCGCGCGGCCGCGCTCGACAAGGCTGCCGGCGTGTGGGAGCGCACGATGCAGACCGAGGCGCGGCGCGCCGAGCAGCTGCAGCAGCAGCAGCAGCAGCTCGCCGAGGAGATGGAGAGCGCGCGTGACGAGGCGCGCGAGGCGCGCGAATGCATGCAGCGGCTGCGCGCCGAGCTCGACGGCCACGCGCACACTGTGGACGAGCTCGACACGGTGCATCGCGCAGCGCTTGCTGCGCTGCGCGACCAGCTGGCCACCGCCGCCACCAGCCTGGCCGCCACCGCCGCCGACCGGGACGCGGCAGTGCTGCGCGCCAGCGAGGCGGAGCGCGCGTCCGAGGCTCTAACGGCCCGCTGCGCCGATCTCGAGCGCGAGACGCAGCGCGCGGCCCGTGGCCAACAGGCCCACCTGCGCAGCGAGCAGCAGGCGCGCGAAGCTATGCAAGAGGCCGAGGTGCTGCGGCAGAAGCTGGCCGACGTGACGCAGCTGCTGGACGCGGCGGCCGCGGAGAATACGCAGGTGGTGACATCGCTGCGCCAGCAGTCGGCTGCCGCGATTGCCGAGCTCACCAAGCGCCGGCGCGAGGCGCAGCAGCAGGCCGAGAGCGCGGTCGCCGCGCACGCCAGTCTGCGTGCCGAGAGCGAGCGCACCAGCGAGGCGCTGTCGGCGCGCGTGGCTGAGCAGACACGGCTCCTGCAGGCTGCCCAGCAGGAGATGGACTCGCTGCGCACCGCGGCCGCCGAGGCGGCGCGCCAGGCGCGCGAGGAGCTCTCTGCGCAGCGACGCGAGCACGCTGCCGCGTGCAAGAGCGCGCAGAAGCAGCTGGACGACCAGGCCACTGCACACCGCGAGTCGCAGCTGCGGCGGATGGTGGAGAACCGCGAGGGACAGGACAAGCTGGCCAGCGAGCGCTCTGCCGCGCTGCTGCGCGCGCAAGAGGCCGAGCAGCGCGCGAAGCACAACGAGGCGGCCCTGAACGAGCTGCGTCGGGTGCACGAGGAGGAGCGCGCCCGCGCCCGCGAGCTCAATCTGCCTGCGCGCCTCAGCGAGCTCGAGTTTGAGCTGGCTGCCGCGCGCGGGCGGGCCGAGATGGGCGAGCAGTCGCTGGCGCAAAAGTTGGCCATGATCGGCGAGCTGCAGGGCCACATTACCAAGCTTGAGAACGAGCTGCGTGCTATCCACCAGCGCCACGAGGCTGAAATCATGAGGCTCGAGCTTGCGCAGGCCAGCGGTCCACAGGCGCAACCGGCCAGTCCGAAAGACACGGCAACACCAAAACCATCCACCCGGTCAACCGTCCGGCGATTGTAATTAAATTAGATAAACGACGCACTGTCAAGGATCACCGGAACAAGAGCGCTAACGTCGGCGTCGTTCGACAGGTCCAGCGCGCGACATCGGTCATCCGTGACATAGACGCGCGAGTCACCGTCAAACGAGCACCCCGGCCGCGACAGGCGGACCAGCAGGATGCTCTGCGCGCCGAAATCGCGGATCAGTTGGTCCACCTCCTCCGGAAAGCCGCAGTCCGAGATGACCACGTCCCTCAGTCCGTCGGCAGCGAGCGAGGCGCACAGCTCGATCGCAATGGCGTGCCGGCCGTTCTGCGCCTTGCAGATGTTCTCGGCCACATGGATCAAGGCCTGCCGCGGCGTCAGATTACCTAGCTCTTCCGCCGCAAGGTCCTTGTGCTCACGGCCGCAAAGCCAAGCCCATCGGGCAGGGTCGATGCCGTAGTGCGCCTGCGCCCGCGCGTGCAGCGTCTCCTTAAACTCGCGCTTGCGCCATCCCCGCTGCGCAAGCAGGTCAGCGACCGTGTCCTTCCCGCTGCCGGGCGGCCCGTTCAAGACAATCACGCGCATGTAGGCTGGCTCGACAAGGATTTTGCGCGCGTCGTTGTGAAAAAGTCCACGTTTGCGATGCATGCGGGCTTTGTCGGCCGCGGATAGATCCTTCTCGGCCGCGGGTAGATCATCATACCACGGAATATGCGGGGACGGCAGCTCTGCAAGAAACATCATCTCATCTCCGCTCACCACCTGGTAGCCAAACACCACGTGCCTGGTGATGCGGCCTGACGGGTTGCACATGATAGACACGCTGTGGAATGCAAACGGCATGATGTTGAGACCTCGGATGTAGCCGTCTTCTGGCATGCGATACACGCACACGCGTTGCGCGCGTTGCGCGCGCGTTTCGTTGCATGACGGCAATCGGTAGTACTGCCGTAGTCCGCGACATACGATGCCACCGATGCACAGGTCCAGCCACTGCACATTGTAGCCCCGGATCAGTACAAAGGTGCACACGTGGAACCTGCGGCCCAGGTTGACTGCGCTGAACGGCCGCGTCATCTCAATGTCATCGCACGGGTAGCCATTACCCCACGGCACGGTGCCGATGTGGCCATACGTGGCGCGCCACTGCCAATTTCGATTATCCACCACCCCGCGAATCGGTGAGCTCATGCGTATGATCAGGTACCGGCGCATGATGCGCAGCGCGCGTAGCCAGTCTTTTCGATCAGTGCGCATGACGAATGGAAGCAGGCACGGCATGGCGATTGCCATGTTTCTGCAGGTGCCGTAGTTGCAAAACGAAGCCACCATGCCGACCACGATTTTGAGGACCTCGCGCCCGTATGGCCACGATGTGCCTAGTGTCAGCGGGCTGTCGTTGCTCGCCGTGCTGCAGGCCATCCCGGCAATTCCGACAATCCCGATGGTCCGGCGTGATGTATGGCAGTGGCCAAAGTGACGGTATATTTAATACAGAAATTTGCTAAAACGGCAGAATAATGGCTAAATCGGCGCAACAGTGGCTCAACCGGCGGAATAGTGGCCAACACAGTGGCTAAAACGGCGGAATAGTGGCCAGGATTGCAGAGGCGAGTGCGCCAACGTCAGAGTTGCTGTGCAGGTCTAGCGTGCGACATTGGCCACTGGGACGAACATAGCCCGTATGGCCCGCTGGAAACGGACATTTCCTGCGCGACAGGCACACCAGGGTGACGTTGGTCGCGCCAAACACGGCGACTAGCTCGTCGAGCTCGTCCTGGTACCTGCAGTCGGACACGACAACTCGCTGCGCTCGGTCGCGCGACATGACATTGCACAGATCCCTCGCACGGGCGCGCCAAAACATCGCACAGCTCTCGGGCGTGCCCGGGCCCATCTGAATCATGTGAGCCACGGCCCAGGGCGAATGATCTCCTAGGTCGATCGCTGGTTCGTGCTCGCGGCGGCAAAGCTGCGCCCATCGCCGGGAGGAGATTTTGTACCGTGCCTGCACCCGGGCCTGCACAGTGGTATATAGCCGCTCTCGGAACGTGCGGTTCCGCCATCCACGCTGCACTAGCAGCGCGGCCACCGAGCCCTTTCCACATCCGGGCGGTCCGTTCAGAGCAACAACGTGTATATATGCCGGTCCAACCAGGATCCTGCAGTTACTGGATAGAAATAGTTTCTCCGCCCGATGCATGGCAGTCCTCTCTGCGGGCGATGGGCCTTCAAGCACGGTAAACACCGAGCTTGTCTCGTTGACAAAGTCCCGCTCCCTGCGCGGCAGCCGGTAGCCAAACTGGACGTGTCCTGTGATCCGACCCGACGGGTTGCACTGTATGGTCAGCAGGTGAAAGGCAAACTCACATAGTATTGTCCCGCGCACGTAGCCGTCGCTCGGCATGCGAAATAGACATGCGCGCTCCTCCGTGGGAGACACGGTTCTGTAGTACTGGCGCGATCCGGGAACTTCCTGAACGCCACCGTAGAGGGTTAGCCTCTGGAGATTGTATCCCCACACCACGAGAAACGTAGCGATATCATTGACGCGGGCCAGCGTCGTGCGCGTTGCAGGCGGGCGTTCAATCTTCTGCCACCATCCGTTGCACCCCGAGGGTTCGATGGGCGCCGGTATGCTACCGACAAAGCCGTACGCGTCACGTATGCCGCCAGCGGTGCGATCGTACGTGAAGCAGCTTGCGCGGATGACCAGGTACCGCAGAACAATAGGACCAGCACGGCGGCGAAACTTCTCCGTGATGGCGGCCGAAAACTGCGGCAGTATGTGCGCCAGTGCTCGCGCGAGGTTCATCGTGGTTGCGACGGTGCAGAATTCAGCGACCATGCCAGCCACATCCCAAAGGCACTGCCGGCTATACATCCACCTAGCTATCTGCAGCTCCACCACAGCTTCCACAGATCGGGTTGCGGCTGGAGCGACCAGAGCGTCCGCCACAACGTTAGCTGCACAAGGCGGGGCGCCACAGGCGTCCATGCTGATGTAGGCCAGCAGGTAGAAGTGACTATATTTTGAAAACTAGCCCACCATAATATCATTCGACACGTGACCGCTGTCAGCTGCAATCAGCACCCAGAGATGGTACAGCACACTGTTACGTCTCCAAAGAGTGAGTGAGCAACGTTGCTCATCAGACCTCCGCAGTATCCCGGTGCGGCACAAGGTCAACGCGCATGCACTTGACACAATACACAAATGGCCGTCTGTAAACCAGATGCGTGCCGTGCTCCAGTGCGTCCCTGACATTGCATCGTTGACAGCCGTTGCGTACGGATCAGCGAGCTCGGACGCATAAAATCCGCTAGATAGATCCGACCTGGATCGCGGCAGGCCGTCTGCAAAAACCCCGGGGAGCTCCGAGATGTGGTATCCCGGTGCGTCGTCCACAACATTAAACTCGTGCAATGCCTCTGGCATTGCCGCGGCCATCATTCCGGCCACCGTGACCACGGTTCGAAAACACAAAGAATCTTATAATGGTTATGACGTAATCTTACAGAACTTGATAAGATAATCTGGAAAGGACTGAGCATCTCTGAAAACGCAGAACATTGTCGGCGCCACGGTGTTGTCGACCACCGAGTCGAAGAACCCGCCCGTGTCGCACGCGGGCGCTGCGCGCAGAGAAGAGCTGCCGCGCGTGTAGCGGCCCACCGCAACCCGCGATCGGTACATGTAGGAAAATCCATTCGCGTCGGGCGGGGAAAAATGCTTGTTTGTAGAGTAGAGTGCGTCCCGCGCAAAGTAGGTGCCAGCGCCAAGTGCAGTTGCGTGCTTGCCAGCCATGGACCGGTCAAAGCCGCGCTGGTTGATCGAGTCGATGGCTTCGTAGGACGTGCCGTGAAAGAGCGGCAGCTCGTTCAGCGCGCCGGGGCTCATCTGGTTCATGTGCGCGATGCACAGGCCGTACTGCTGCTCCAGCGTGTCGTTTGTCACCCGAGCTGAAACAAACAAAACAAAAGTGAGCGGCGGCGCGCCGGCACACTGGCAAACGTACAGATCTCGGCAACGCGGTACATGTGGCCGGCAGTTTTCAGAAAGTGCTCAGCCACCATCTGGTACTCGAGCGTGTCCGGCGCCACGGGCTGCATGCTGGCTCCGCCGCTCATGGGGCGCGACAGCGGCAGCAGCATGTTAAGCATGCGCTGAAACACCTCCGGCGGGTGCGCTGCAGGTGGCGCCGCTGCAGACGGCACGTACGTCAGTGCCGAGCACTGGCCTCCGGTTTCCTGCACGTAGTACGAGCCGTTCGGGCCCTCGTACGCCTGCGTGAGGTGCACAACGTAGAGCGCGTTTTCGTGAACAACGCTAATGTCGCTGCGGCCACTGTCCATGGCATCGACAATGGCGACAGCATTCTCCACCGTGTGGCAGCACACCTGCCCGTCGGGACTGAGAAAGTAGAATGCTGGCGGCGCATCAACGATGGTCACGCCGGTGTAGCCTGCCAAGGGCCGATTGTTAGTCATGCATACCACCCAGACGGCCATCACTCACCGACACTGTGGTAAAACTCCCGGTGCCTGATAAACTCGGCAGCGGTGGGGAACATCATGTCGAGCTTCACCCGCAAGAGTTCTAGAATAACCCGCAGTTAGAGACGGCACCCCTTCCGTGCGCTCGGCAAACCTTTCGGGGCGAGCTCGCGCTGGCGCATTTCATCCAGCTGTGCACCGATTTGGGCCCTCAAGTAGTCGAGGACAGATCCAGTCGCAGACATTCAACCTGCAGGCGTGCAGAGACTGTGAATGACGGTCCAGGCCAGTGGTCTAGACTGTAAAGACAGAACCGGGCAGAAGAGTCCGTTGTCCGGTTGCGTCCGAGTCTACAATACAAGCCATGTCCGGGTCCGGGCAAAATTGACTGCAAAGAAAATCCGTGTCGAGCTGTCACGTTCCGCCGCGCTCTTCAGTCACTAGTCGGGTTGAAATGTATACGCCAGGCGGTCCTGATTTCATGCAAAGACTTTGTGCGCCGGGCAGCTTTAATTTTATGCAAAAATTTTGTGCGCCGGGCGACTTTAATTTTATGCAAAAATTTTGTGCGCCGGGCGACTTTAATTTTATGTAAAAATTTGGTGCGTCGGGCGACACGGTGCTACCCGTAAACTGCAATCACGCTAATACATCTAACACGGTGCCAAACGTCGTGAAATAAGCGCAGTCAGACATGCTGAGGTCGGAAAATTTTCAGTGTCGGACGCAGCTGGGGACAAGTCAATTTTCGGCGTCGGACAGAGCCCGGCGGGCTCAGAATTTTCAGCGTCGGACGAAGCCCGGCGGGCTGAGAATCTTCAGCGTCAGACGGAGCCCGGCGGACTGAGAATTTTCAGCGTCGGACAGAGCCCGGCGGGCTAAGAATTTTCAGCGTCGGACAGAGCCCGGCGGGCGGGGATGGTGCCGCAGCTACACCACGGTCACCGAGTCACTGCCGGCACCCAGCGCGCGCATCGGCACCTTGATGGGCGGAAACACGTTGGTGTGGTCGCACTGGAAGCGCGCAAACAAATAGTCTTCCGACGGAGCGTACGGCACGCTGAGATACTCGCAGAGCTCGGCCGCCAGATCTTGAACACACGTGAGACCGCTGACGGCCGACTGCAGCTTTTCGTCCAGGGTCCCCATGTAGCTGTCAAATCCGCAGTGAAACGTGACGGCACGGACCAGCGCCCACTCGAACGTCACGGGCGCCCGCATGGCCATGTTCCCTGCCACCTGGTGCAAAAACCGATCGCGTATCCCCCACTTGTTCAGCCGCGAAGCAGCCCCATCGTAGCGGCCCATGCTCTCCGGCTCCAGCAGCACGCCCGAGTCATTGGATTCATCCGCTGCAGGGCCCACGGCGCCGTCAGCCATGCAGCCAGCCACCGCTTCCGACAGCACATCGACCTGCGACTTGTCTGTCCCGCGCAGCCATATGCGCACCGTGCTCTCCACAAACGTCATCAGATCCACAGTATATGGCTGATTGTGGATGCACGACAGCATCTGCGAGACACTGTCGGCCATGGACGCCGCGCGAACCGTGGCGCGGCGCGAAGCGTACGTGCGCACCATGTGCTGCAGCATGTAGATTGCGGCGTCCATATCTACCGGCGACTGTGGCTCGTACCCTGTGCATGTGACACGATAGGTGCCGTCGCGCGCCGTGTGCGTCTGCAGCTCAATGACGGCCATCTCCATCGGCGCGTGCGGTGCGTTCGACGCGTGCGACGCGTGCGACGCGTGTGGCGCGTGCGACGCGTGCGGCGCGGACCGTGGTCGCCCGGACGACTCTGGCGGCGGCCACCCGCCAGGCGTTGGGCTTGATGTCCAGCCGCTTGTGCCGTCGCCATCCACAGCATCATGATCGGCGGCGCCGTCAGCCGCCATGGTTCCGGCCGTGTCGTGACCCGCAGGCACGGTACAAAGCTCAAGGCGTAACACCAAAGCCCAGTCGCCAGAGCCGGCGCCGAGAAACCGAACCATATCGCCACAGACAAACAGTACCTGTCGCAGCCTGCAGTGCGTGGACGCCTCCAACAGCTGCCCGGTGGCTGACAGCACTGCTGTCTGTCGATCGCGCAGCGTGTACAGATACTCCAGCAGGCTGCGGGCCACGCCGGCCTTGTAGTACTCGAGCGCTCTGTACAGATCCGAGTCGCTCTGGACGTTGGCGGGCTCGACCTGATGTTCGTTGGCCTGCGCGCCGACGTGCGACTGCATGCCGGCCACAGCAAGCTCGCGGCGGCTCGAGTGGCAGCGCACGGCCTCGTCGGTAAGCTCCTTGCGCGACGAGCGGATGCCCAGGGCGCGCAGCACGTCAGGAAGATCATCGCTGGCCCAAAGCCAGTCGCAGAAACCCTGAAAGCTCGCCGAGTACAGCTCCCCAGCGGCCGTAGCGAGCCGAGTCTTGGTTTCAATCGACAGCTGGTTCAGCACACGCACCCGCGCCATGATCTTCTGGCGGACCTCCGGATTCAAGTTTGCGTGCGAGAGCAGGGACGTAATGTCTGCTGCGTTGCACCACAGCGGTGACGTGGGCCCTTCGCTGGTGACGGTGTGCGGGTTGACGTTTCGGCAGTTTTGGCGCAACAGAACGCTGAGGGTGCGCACGTCAAAGCCGTAACCGTCGGAATTGCGCCAGAAAAACTTGCGCGGTATGCTGGTGACGGGGACCGGCACGCCGTTGGAGCCCGCGAAGAGCGGGGTGAGCGTGTGCGTGTTGCGGCAGTGCTCCCGTCCCGCAACCGCGTGCAGCACCGGGTACGGACACCGGTTGTCCATTCGGTGTTGCAGACATGTTAAATTTGTTTCCGGCCGGACGACGACCGGCAGACGCGCGAAAAAGTCGCACCCGACGGACTCTAACAAACCATGGCTTTGCTGATGCCAAGCATGCACCGAGCACCAGGGCTCGACCAGGCGGGTATTTTGGCCTGGCCGTGCGAGGTGCAACGGCACACGCCCGACGCGTCACCCGACGCGTCACCCGACGCGTCACCCGACGCGTCACCCGAGTCATCCGGATCAGCCGCATCAACCAGATCATATGGGTCATTCGAAACGACCACGTCGGTTGAGCGATCGCCAAGTCCGTTCGGGTCGGCCGGATCGGCCGAGTCTGCCGGGTCGGCCGGGTCAGCCGGGTCAGCCGGGTCAGCCGG
>Ga0214923_10007325_pt1 | contig 12066 bp, 9 predicted proteins | sample LL1510_MetaG_FD_177993 | JGI IMG/M metagenome (GOLD analysis project Ga0214923, IMG submission 177993) | Freshwater microbial communities from Lake Lanier, Atlanta, Georgia, United States - LL-1510 | ecosystem: Environmental > Aquatic > Freshwater > Lake | place: USA: Georgia | collected 2015-10-15 | reverse complement strand
ATTATAATACTCAATATCCTAAAAATGTATCTGGGACTCCTACAACAACTCAAAACCCCGGTGGACCAGCAAAACAATTTACACAAAAATATACTCCTCAAAATCCTTACGAAAATCAAATAAACGATAAAATAGTAACAAATAGTGCTTTATCAGATAATCCTGGGGATCCAACCGTGTTAGCTATTACTAATTTAGATGTTGAAAAAGCAGGTGTAATAGGTGGTCCAAATAAAGATATTACTACTGTATACCCTTATGATGTTACTGGTACCCCAACAGTAGATAGAACACCTGTAGGTCCTCCTACAAATTTTAGTCAAAAGTATACTCCTGTAAACACATATACTAATCAGATAAATAACAAAGTTATATCTAATAGCCCATTATCAGATAATCCTAAAAACCCAACAGTATTAAGTATTACTAGTTTAGATGTTGCAAATATTACAAACAACAGCCCAGCTAAAGGAATAAACGATCCAACTGTATACCCCGCTTTAAACACCGGAACTCCTACATCTGAAACAATTACACCACCCGTAACTTTAAACATTACAAACGCTCCTAAACCATTTAATCAAAAAGATTTACCTAAAAATACATACTTAGAAAAATTTAATATTTTAAATAGAGTGTTATCCGGCAGTTTGTTATCTGGGGATCCTTTAAATCCTAAAATATTAGACATTACTAATTTAGACAATAATAAACTTATACAATACAAATCAGTAAACGATCCAACTTTGTATCCTTTAGAATCAACAGGTCGTTCTGCTATTAAAGCATGGCCTGATACTGTACAAGGGGCCCCATCTGTAAGTGCTCAAAAATTTGACCCAAAATACGATTCAAGTAAAAAATATCAAGAAAATATTGAAGTAGATTTGGGTATAGCTCCAAAAGCAAATGAACCTGAAGGACCAAAACCTCAAAAACCCGGAAATGCTGTAGTAAAAGTAATTAAAGGAGTAGGTAGTGGTATTCAAGCCATAGGATCATTATTTGGAGGAGCATCAAGATAATATTTAAACTTGATAAATCCCTATTCTTTCATATATTTATAATAAACAAAAGTTACATTAAATTAGATTTATGGATCAAAACGTTACAATACCAACCGAAACTATTGATTTACCTTCAAAAGGTTTAATATACCCATCTGATAATCCTTTATCAAGCGGCAAAATTGAAATGAAATACATGACCGCTAAGGAAGAAGATATTTTAACAAATCAAAACTATATTCAAAAAGGAATAGTATTAGACAAGTTACTTCAAGCACTAATTGTTTCTAAAATTAATTACAGTGATTTAATAGTTGGAGATAAAAATGCTATTATGGTAGCAGCTCGTGTATTAGGATATGGTAAAGATTATGAATTTGAATACAACGGTCAAAATTATACAGTTGACTTATCTAAAATAGATAACAAACCATTTGACGAATCAAAATTAGTTTCTAAAGGTGTAAATGAATTCCATTATACTTTACCGTCTTCAAATATAAACATTACTTATAAAATTCTAACTCATGGAGATGAGCAGAAAATACAAATTGAACTAGACGGCCTTAAAAAAATAAGTAAAAACAACTCTCCAGAATTATCTACACGTTTAAAATATATTATTACATCGGTAAACGGAGATCGAGATACCAAAACAATTCGACAATTTGTTGATACGGCTTTATTAGCCCGAGATTCTCGAGAGCTAAGAAAGCACATAAAAAATACACAGCCAGACGTAGATCTGACTTTTTTTCCCGACGGAAATTCCGATAGAATCGAAATCCCTGTGGGACTTAAGTTTTTTTGGCCTGACTTCTAATTTAGCACCTGAATTTAGAGCAAGTTTATTTACACAAATTCATGAAATTGTATTTCACGGAAAAGGTGGATACGATTGGAATACAGTGTATGAAATGCCTAGGTGGTTAAGATTATTTACTTTTAAAAAAATACAAGAATTCTACGATAAAGAAGCAGAAGCATACGAATCTGCTAATTCTAAATCTGGCAACAAAAACACATTGATTGACTCTTCCGGTAAAATTAATCGTGAAGGTTGGGGAGAAGTGCCAAAAGCTATAACTCCCGGTCCAAGAACAAATGCCCCTAGCAATAAACCTAAAGTAAAATATAAATAAAATTATAGGTTTTAATATTTATAATAGATTAATACTATTTTAAATGCCAACTACTCCGCAAGAAGAATTAAAAAAATTATTAGAAGAGTATAAAAAGCTAACGGGAAAACCATTTACTTTATTTAATGAAAATAACGTACGCGATGTTGCTCAAGGTATTGAAACATTAAAAAATTCGATTAAAGCCGCAGAAGAAGAAGCTTTTAAATTAGAAGGAGGATTTGAAGGGTTAAGACGTCAAATTATTGAAACAAATAAAGAGTTTGGTAAACAAAGTACTCTTGTTAAAGATATTAATAAATTATACTCTAAAGCAGAAGATATACTTAAAGATCTAAAGTATCACGAACAAGACATTTCTAAACTATCAGAAAAAGAATTAAAAAATAGGTTTGAAAAAATTCAAAAAATTAAAGACGAAGCTAGATTTAAAGCAGAATCTTTAATTAGAGAAAATAAAATTTTTGACTTAGATGATAAACAAACTAAAAAAATAATTGAAAAAATTCGAGCTAATGAAAAACTAAATGCTCAAGAATTAAAGTATTATAACTCTAGGTTAAATTTTGGTAATAAATTAAATGAAGAAGAAAAAGCTATAGTACAGGCATATATTGAAAGTAATAAAGAATTAGATTCTATTATAGAAAAAACTAATAAAAGATATGAAGAAGAGAAAAAAATAACTAAACAATTAGGTGTTTTTGGAGGAGTTTTAAAAGGTATAGGAAAATTACCCATTATTGGAGATATAGTTGACACAGAAGAAGCATTAAAAGCAGCTCGAGAAGAAGTAAAAAAAACAGGAAGTGGAGTAAAAGGTTTAAAAGCTGGATTAGGAAACCTTAAAACTCAATTTATAGAAGGTTTACTAAATCCTGCAAACCTAGCATTGGGGTTTATAACCCAGATGATAGCTGCTCTTAAAACATCAGATGAGGCAACTGGAAAATTAGCTAAAGATTTTAATTTAACATATAACGAAGCAGCTAATGTCAGAAATGAACTAATTCAAATTGGTAATTTATCTGGAGATGTAGCTTTAAATGCTCGAGCATTACAAGAAACAATGGTTGCTGTAGGGCAATCATTGGGTTCTAATGCTATGTTAAATCAAGCTGATTTAGAAATTTTTACTAAATTAAGAGAACAAGCTGGATTTACTAATGAAGAACTTATTGGTATAGAAAAAACTACCTTAGCTACTGGAGGTAATTTAAAAAATAATGTTCAAAATTTAATGTTTGCTGCTAAGACAACAGCATTAAACAATAAAGTTTTACTAAATGAAAAGGATATAATGCGAGATGTTTCAAAAGCATCAGACGCTATTAAACTTTCAGTAGGTGGAAGTGGAAAAGCTTTAGGAGCAGCAGCAGCACAAGCTAAAGCATTAGGAATGAACTTAGGACAAGTTGATAAAATAGCTGAAAGTTTATTAAATTTTGAACAATCAATATCGGCAGAATTAGAAGCTGAATTATTAACTGGTAGAGATCTAAATTTAGAACAAGCCCGTTTATATGCCATAAACAATGACATGGAAGGGTTGTCAAGAGAATTAGCTAAAAACTTTGGTACGGCAGCTGAGTTTTCTAAAATGAATAGACTTCAACAAGAAGCAGCTGCTAAAGCAGTGGGTATGAGTCGTGAAGAATTAGCTACAACATTAACAGACCAAGAGGCTCTAAAGGGACTTTCAGGAAAACAAGCCGAAGACGCTAAAGCAGCTTTAGACGCTGCTCGTGCTAGAGGAATGAGTGATAAAGAAATAGCAGAAGCAGGAATTGATAATTTAATGAAACAACAGTCCGTTCAAGAACGATTAAATAATTCCGTTGAAAAATTAAAAGAAATATTTATTTCTATTGCAGAACCAATAATGCAAATTATTTCTCCAATAGTAGACATTCTAACCCCAGCTTTATCCATGATCAGTGGAGTTATAGGTTTTATAGCTAATGGATTTTCGGGAATTAAAAAAATTATAGAAGCTATATTTTCACCTACAAAATCATTAGGAGATACATTAGCGGAAATGGGACCAGTAACCGCAGGAATAGCTACGGCTCTTACCATAGCAGGCATAGCAGTTACCGCCCAATTAGTTCCTGGATTGATTAGAGCAGGAATAGCAGCTCTTACAGCTTTACCAGCAATGGTTTCAACAGCAGTAGCAGCTATCACAAGTGCATCCGCTATGACTTTGGGTATAGGAGCAGTAGCTATAGTTGGTGGAATAATAGCAGCAGTAGCAGCTATGAAATCTGCATCCTCCGGAGCCAGATCTATGAAAGATGGTGTTATTGATCCAAACAAAGGCCCAGTTTTATCTGGTGATTTTGGATCTGTACAATTAAACCCACGCGACAGAGCAATGTATGGTGCTGATGGTAGTATCAAAGTAGGAACTAATTTATTAGGAAACAATAAACCAACACCCCCAACCCCTACCCCAACATCTACTCCATCTTCTCAACCAGTTATAGTAAATTATACGGCTCCACAAACAATTATAGGACCTGAGCGCATAGCTACATCATTAGAAATGCAATATAGAGTTTAAATACTTTAATATTTATAACAAACAAATAAAACATACACCATGGGATTATTAGACAAATTAACAAAAGACGGCTCAAGATACTCAATAGCCAACGGAGGTAAAGTAGATATAAATCCTTTATCTACTAAAACATCTGATTTAATGACATATTCATTAGATGGCTCAAATGCATCCAAAGTAAATGCCTCATACCAGCAATATGTAGATGGAACTCCTAACACACTTCCAAAACCATCAGTATTAGATTTAGATGGAAAAACTCCAAAATCTTACGCTAGTAAAGGACCTACTGAAGGACATTATTAATGCCTCTTATAGAGCTATTAAATACTACCAAATTACGATCTTTGGGGTTTGGACATGATCAACCTCATGGGGGGAGTAGTCCTCAACCTTATGTTCAAACTCAAATTCCTACTAAAAAAGAATTAGACAGGCCTAGTCCTGACTTTTTACTAAGGGGAGCTACAAACGCAGATCCGTTTCTTAGTACAGGTAAAGATCTTGAAAGGATTGGAAAATGGTTTTTTCAAGAACCTGCTAAGGGAGCACTTTTTATAGCTAAACAAACATTATTATCTAGAACAGCAGCCGCAACTGATGTATCAAGTGCTAAGCTTAGTGGTTTTTTAAATGGAGGACTTTATTTACCTACATCTACGTTAGCTCAAGTTGGAGTTAGTGCTTTTGGACTTCATTTAAACAAACAAGGGTTAAATCCAATTCCATCAGACCCAGGTGCCGGGTTTTTACAAAGTTTACTTAGTGTAGGCTCTCAACCACTTTATGGTATAACAGCATATCAAAATAATTATACACTTCCTAATGTTATTAAAACAGCAGAAGGTAAATTAGAACAATTAGCTCTTACAGCATTAAATGTGCTAGGATTAAACTCTGTTGGAAAAAATGCCTTTACTACTAACATAATTGGTGATACAAAAGGAGTTATAGTTAACTTAACTAAAATAAATAACTTCTTATTAAAGTTATACGGTGGAAGAATATTAAACGCAACTTTTACACCAAATGTATATTCATATAGTGGTGGTCCTGGTTCAATATTGGGGCTTGGAAACACAGAAATAAAATTTGCCACTGATGCAGGTGGAAACCCAGTTAGAACAAATCTTACAAGAAATATAGGAGGATATCTACCGGGAGGAGCTATAGCTCTTACTCAAGATGAAATAAACTCTTCAGAACCATATTTACTTAAAAGTGATGGACAAGTTATTGGGCTTAATACCACAATAGGTAATAATGGTAGGGATTTAGATTTTAGATATAAACTTAGAGAAACAATTAATGTTGAAACAGATTTAGTTCCACATTGGTGGGGAATTGGGGGTGGGGGAAATTATGCTACCGGAAACAGAATAGAAAATAGAACAAAATCTGGAGACCCGGGTAGAGTTAGATCGTATAATAGTACAGATTTAATTAAAAATTTTGAATATGATAAATTAAATGCTCTTAAACCCTTTCAAACATCAAAACCTCAAGATGTAAGAAATGAGTTTGATGTAGATTTAATTACATTTAAAATTCAAGTTATTAATAATAATGTTTCTCAAGAATCAAATGACACAGTATTATACTTTAGAGCATTTTTAGATAGCATATCAGATTCATATACATCAGATTGGGATTCAAATCAATATATTGGTAGAAGTGAAAAATTTTATACCTTTAAATCATTTGACAGATCAATTTCATTAGGTTGGACTGTAGCGGCCCAATCAAAAGTTGAATTACTTCCTATGTATAATCGTTTAAATTATTTAGCATCCGTGTGTGCTGGTGATTATAGTTTGGCTGGTTATATGAGAGGTAATTTAATTAAATTAACTATAGGAGGTTATATATACGAACAAGTGGGTATAATGAATGGTATTACATTTGAAATGGGTGAAGATACAACTTGGGATATAGGTGATGACCATACACCTCAACTAGCACATGTTATTAAAGTAACTGGATTTAAATTTACTCCAATACATAGTTTTGTTCCTCGAGTTGGTAAAGATTTTATTCATAGAACAGTTCCGAAAAGCGCAATTAATAATAATTTAGGGTTTTCTGATGCAAAATTAGATGAAGCTGAGTTTAAACCAGAGGAAGAAAACACAACAACCAACACAACAACCAACACACCCGCAGATCCTGAGCTTCTTAAAGACATTAAATACAACCCAGCGGACTACACAAATTTAGACCCGGATGAATTAGCAGCATTGCAAGCAGAAGAAAAACTAAGAAAAGAATAAATGGAAAAAGATATAGAAGCAGATTTACTTAACACAAATCAAGATAGAGGTTTATAAAAGTTTATGAACAGATATAATGCAACCCCAGTAACTAGAATTGACAATAAATTAGTGTACACCACTTCTCGTTATCCTGAGGTACCGCTTAGTAATGACGACATATATGTGTATACTACAGATGGAGATAGATTTGATACACTAGCTAATCAATATTATAAAGATAGTTCTTTATGGTGGATTATATCTATAGCAAACACAGCAGTAGCAGGTACTTCTTTACCTTCTGACCTTCCTCAAGATTCACTCTTGATTCCCCAAGGAAGTCAAATTAGAATACCGGCAGATTATATAAGTATAGTAGAGGCATTTCAAAACATAAATGTATTTTAAGTTATGGGAAACATATTTGGTGAAGGATTTCCACCACAAATAGACGCTCAGGTAAGAATAAGACAAAAAGCTTATGGATCTGGGTATGCATCTTCTAGAAGTGTAGATAACATACAATTTTTAAATACTAATACATCATGGTGTAAATTAGTATCAAGTGTAGATATAAATAATAGTGCTAATTTAGCTAAATCTTATGTTTTATTTAACGGGTTAAATGCAAACGGTGCTCAACAAAGATCTGGAGTAGGAGGGGGGTTTGGAGCATATGGGTTAGGGGGCACACAGTATTCTGGGTTTGCTCCAATGCCCGGCATAGTTTCTGCTCAAATCCAACATCAAAATAAAGGTTCATTAAGAACAGCAGAAGTTAAAATTAAAGCTTTTAATAAAGATCAATTTAAAATAGTTGATGTTCTTTATTTAAGACTAGGATTTAATATATTACTAGAATGGGGTCACTCAATGTATTATAATAATGGTGGAGTTCTTATAAAGAATGCAAACAATAGTTTAGCAACTTTATTTTTAGATGGACAAGTATCATATTCTACCTTTTTAAGTAGAATCCAACAACAACGACTAAACACAAATGGTAATTATGATGCTATGTTTGCTCGTGTGTCTAATTTTGATTGGACAATAGACAAAGTAGGAGTATACGATATTACAGTAAAACTAATTAGTGTAGGAGATTTAATAGAATCATTAAAAGTAAATAGTGTTATGCCATCAGAACAGGTTAACTTAGATGAGTTAGAATTAACTGAAGAAGAAAAACAACAATCTAATTATATTATAGCTGCATATTCAAAAGCTAATGCTATAGGAGCTTGGTTAGCAAAAGGAAATGATATTTCTAATAGTGTTAATGATTTAATACAACAAGATAAAGAGAAAAAAGAAAAATTAAAGGAGAAAAAAGAAGAAGAGAAAATTTCACAAGACGTAGCAAATAGAAACTTTATATATAAATAAAATTTATGGCATCATTTACATATATTGATTATGACGAAACAGTCCCACCATCTGGTGAAGCCCCAGATAACGAAGAAGAAACAAATAGTGATGAAAAAAGTACTAGCACTAGTGGATTAGGAAAACAATTCTATGTTAGATTAAGAGATTTATTAGGTTTTCTTGAAAACGGATCATCAGGAATAAGTTCTATAATTCCTAAAATTAAAAATAGAGGAGGAGAAGAGTCTGCACTTAAATTTAATTATAGTGTAGACCAAAATTTAATGTGGTTAGACCCATTTCAAGTTAGCACAGATCCTTTAAAATGTGTTATTAATAAAAATATTAGTTTTGATGGTTATAATCATGCGTTTGGTGTTTCTGATATGGAACCTTTTGAAATAACAAAAGGAAACTACACATATGGACAAATTCTTAACATTTACATTAATTGTGTGTTTATAATTGATATTATTAAAACAAACACAGGAGATGATGGTAAAATAGATTTATATACTTTTTTAGAAAAAATATTAGAAGGTATAAATGCTTCTTTTAGTGGATTAAATAATCTAACTATGTTTATAGACGAAACTACAAACGAAATATTATTTGTAGACCAAAATCCACTACCAGGAAGAGAAAATTTAATAACAAACAAACAAACTACTAAATTTAGAATGTTTGGATATAAGGGTGGAGAAAATTCTTTTGTTAAAGATTTTGATTTTAAAACAGAAATAACTCCACAGTTAGCAACTATGATTACTGTTGGAGCAGCTGCAAACAACACAGTAGTAGGAGCAGATGCAACCGCAATTAGTTATTTAAATGCTGGGTTAACAGATAGATTTAAAACTAGCATGTACAACGATGCAACTATACATACAAATGTAACCATCCCAAAATACCTTAAACGACTACCAGAAGGTGGTGCTCCTACTCCAAAACCCGGAGAAGGAAAAAGTCCGTGGATAGAAGGTCAAACAGGATTTATAGATGAAATAAAAAGAAGAGAAGAAGAAAGTGCTGCTACAACAGAATTAGCTACTCTTGATAAAATGTGGGATCAATATAAAGATTTTTTAAAAAAAATATCTACTTCTATAGATAATGATGAGTTTGCTGAAGATGCTAGATCTGCTACTAAAGAATTAATTGATGAAAATAGAAGTAAATTAAAAGATTTAATGCAATATGCCAATAATGCTAATAACATTAAAAACATTGATGTTTTAAGAGAAAAAATAAACGATAATATATCTCCATGGAAAAATGTGCTTGAACAAGCAAACGTAATACAAACTACATATGTTGAAGATGTTTTTAAAGTTGGTAGTATATCTAATTTTACGGGATTTATACCTTTTAATTTAGGACTAACGATAGATGGTCTATCAGGAATGAAAATTAATCAAAAATTTACTGTAGATACAGATTTTCTTCCAACAAACTACCCAAGTACTGTAGAATTTTTAATTAAAAATATTTCACACGAAATATCAAATAACAAATGGTATACTAAATTAGAATCATATTGTATATCTAAAGGTGGATCAGGTCAATCATCTACAAGAAAATATAATACATCAGTAGGCAATGTTAGTACATCTGGTGGCAAAATACAAACATCAGGAGCATCTAGTACTCCTTCAATCCCTGTAGGAGTAGAAGATGCAGATATTATTCAAAAGGCAATAGCGATTGGTAAATTCACGGATTGGAGAGCTGCGGCTTTTGGCGTAACAATTAAAGAATCAACTACTATAGACGAATATCTTGATTATATGAGACAAACTGTAGAAGGTGGATATGGTCATCCTCTTATGAAATTAAATACTACAACAGCATTTGGGGAAGATTATCCACCGGGGGCACATGATAAATTTTGGTATAAAGATATTCTTACATCAAGACTAGGATCTCCTAGAGTAAACATGTTTGAAGATATAGGTTGTAAAGTTTCTAAAAAAGGTGAATTTAAAGATGAAAAAGGAAAAACTGAGATAACAATAAGTTGGGAAGGCACATCACCAAATTCATGTAATAACAAATTAAGTACTAGTCTTAAGACAAGTATGGCTATTATGAATTCTGGAGAAACTATGTATGGGATGGATAGAAGTCAAGGAGGATGGGGAAGTGCTGTTGAAACATTAAAAAAGGGTGGAAAAGTAGGTGCGGGAATGGATGAAGTAAAAAATGAACTTATAGAATTTTGGGATACCATAGATAAATATTCTGGATATGGAAAATTTGCAACATATTCTAATACCCACAACACAGCTAAGTGGAATGCAGTAAAATATAATGTTGGTAATAGTACTAAAACGTGGGATGGTGATTATGGGTCTAATCCAAACAAATATACAGGTGAAGAAAGAAAAGTTATAGAAAGGTTAATTTTTTTAAAAAAGAAAATATATACATCTACAAATACTCACAGTATTAGACATTATTTGAAGCAAGCAGCAAAAGGTACAAATCTTGATAGCACAAAATTATATAACGAAATTATAAATAATGGGCTTACAATGAGTTATTTTGTACGATATACAGTAAATGGCCCTGCATTTGTCCAAAAAGCTGCTCAGCGATGGGTCCAACAGTATAATACATATATGAAAGAAGAAGGAAATAAAAACAATATGTACCAATTATTAGCAGATAATATAGTTTACATGTATAACGATAGATTTTGCTCAGAAATACAAGGTAGTATAAATGCTACAAAACTTGCTATAGGATTCTTTCCAGCTGGTAAGTCATTTGGAGGTAAACCACTCAAAAACATATTAGGACAATAATAGATATGTACTTTCCATTATCACAAATAACTCCAAATTTATATACTAACGGATCGGACTATGTATTTTTAAATGATACTAAAACTTTTTATAAAGGATATTATTTTAAAACAGCATCCGGAAAATCATATACCGGTAAAACTCCTAATAATTCTTCTAAAGAAATAATGTTGGCTTCTTCTATTAACACCATTTTTAATAATCTTCCTGATCCAAAAAACTTAACTGCTGCAAATGATATAGAACAATTAACGATATCACAACCCAATCTAACATCGTTTATAGCCTCAGACTACCCATTATTTAAAACATTTAATAGAACTATTCCACAATATGTATCTCTTTCTCCTACAAATGAGAATTACCAACAAGGATATTTTACAAGATATTTTTGTAAAAAAACAAATGAATTTACTTATTTAGAAATAGATAAAGATACTTACGACAAATTAAAAAAGAAAGATCCTAAAATACTATACCAGTTATATAAACCATTTGAATTAAAATGGCAATTAGTAGGTAATAAGGAAATGGTATATAAAACAAATAAAAATATAGTAGGCATAATTATACAAGACCAAAAAATGTATAATTTAAATAAATATTTAAAAGAAAATTACACTCGATTTTGGAAATCTAATTAAGGTTATTACATTCAGGTAAAAGGTTATGTTTTATATTGTTGAAACAACAGAACAATTAAATGAATTTATCCACACCGGATACAGTCGTGCTTTTGTTGAACCAATATATTACAACGACTATGCCCACCCAGCAATAAATGAGTTATCATTATTGTATGTTAAACCCATAGACGATAACAAAGGTTATATTTTGTGTCTTAAACATAACGAAGCACTATCACTTAATAAAACCGCAGTAAATTCATTACTTAATTCATTTGAAGAATTATATGTTAGAGAT
>Ga0214923_10007324_pt1 | contig 12066 bp, 11 predicted proteins | sample LL1510_MetaG_FD_177993 | JGI IMG/M metagenome (GOLD analysis project Ga0214923, IMG submission 177993) | Freshwater microbial communities from Lake Lanier, Atlanta, Georgia, United States - LL-1510 | ecosystem: Environmental > Aquatic > Freshwater > Lake | place: USA: Georgia | collected... | reverse complement strand
CTGCACTTTGTCCTTGGAACAAACGAGCAACGCATCCTTGGTGTCCACCACCACGAGGTTCTCGGTCCCCAGCAGGGCCACGGGACGGCCTCCCTCGGCGAGGGCGAGGGAGTTCCGGCTTTCCATGGAAAGCACGGGGCCGCGGAAGGTGTTGCCGTGTTTGTCGGTGGGCAGGTGGGCGGGGAGCGCGGTCCATGATCCGACATCGTCCCACGGAAACGCCGCCCGCAAAGCCAGCACCGAGCGAGCGCCTTCCATGATCGCATAGTCCACGGAGATTTTGGGAAGTTTGGGAAACTCACGACCTAGGTAGGCAGAATATGGGCCTTTCTTGGGAAACTTTTCTATGAACCTGGCCAGCGCCGGTTGTTGTCTCCGCGCCTCAGCCAGAAAAGTGGAGGCTTTCCAGACAAAGATGCCGGCATTCCAGGCGTATTGGCCGGAGCGAAGGTAGCTTTTGGCTTTAGGTAGGGACGGTTTTTCGACGAAGCGTTTCACTTTGAGAAAAGGCCCGCCCTTGACACGGCTCAAAGTTTTTTGTCCTAAATGCAGATACCCAAAACCCGTGGCTGGGTAAGAAGGCTTGATGCCCAAGGTGACAAAAGAGGGGGAAACAGCCGCCGCCCGGGCGGCGGCGGCCAGCTGGGAGCGGAAGACGGGGTGTTTACCGATAACGGCATCGGCCGGCAGGAGGGCCAGAATCGCTTCAGGATGGCTCCTGAGGGCCAGGGCGGTGGCCAGGGCGGCGGCGGGTGCCGTATCCCGCTTGGCCGGCTCGGGAATGAGGGAGGCCTTGGGAAAGCGAGGGAGGGCCTTCCGGAGACCCGGAACCTGTTCGTGGTTGGTCAGGATAAGTAAATCCGAGGGTTTCTTGGCCAAAGGCTTTAAGCGCAGAACGGTCTCTTCCAGAAGGGTTTTGGAGGAGACCAGGCGAAGAAGGTGCTTGGGTTTGGCCTTGCGGCTAAGGGGCCAGAACCGTTCTCCCGATCCCCCAGCCATGATGAAGAGCAGAAATGGCGAAGCCATTTCTTGAGATTAAGATGAAGATGAAGATGAAGGGAGGAGGAAATATGTGGCTGGGTAGGGCGTTCAGTCTCTTGGCCGCTTCATTCGACGGTGTAATTTCGAAATTCAACGAAGCGGGCTGGGACAGCCCGCCCTACCCAACGGCCATTTATTCAGATACGATTATCTCATGGAGGTTCTGACGGCCCTGATTGCCGATTCGGCCAGCGACTATCAGGGCAAGCTTTGTGTCCTGGGCTCGTTTGACACCATCTGTGCTCGGCAATACCCGGCTATTCACCCCCACTGCTCCATCGCCCTGCGGTTGCTCTTCCGCACTGGGGACGAGGGCAAGCATGTGATCCAGATTTCCTTTATCGATCAGGATGGCAAACAGGTCCTGCCGCAGGGCGGGCCGAAAATTGAGTTCAACATGGCGGAGCCGCCCGCCTCGGCCTTTTTCTGGAGTCAGAACTTTATTTTTAACATCGCGGGGCTGCGGCTGCCCACCCCCGGGCAATATTCGTTTGATGTAATCTACGACGGGAAGATTGTCTCCCGGATCCCGCTGCAGGGGGTGCAATTGCAGCAACCGGCGCAGCAAGGCTGAAGGTTTGAACTTTTCGTTTACTTGAAACGTTAACGTTAACGAAAATATCAGCCTCGAATTAGCTTTGCGGGATCCAGAATTCCGCAGCCGTAAAGAGGATCAAATCCTGCCGGGCCGGCATCGGCGGAGGTTCGGCAGAGGTGTTCAATCAGATCCCGTTGGTTGCGGACGGGAGTTTTGCCTCCGTGTTTGCGGTGTTTCGCCAGCATCAAGGCGACCACGCCCGATACAAAAGGTGTGGCCATGGAGGTGCCGCTCAGGGTGGCAAAGCCGCGAGGCGGATAGCAGGAGGTGATCTCATCCCCGGGAGCGACCACATCCACCTGCCGGCCCCGGGAGGAGAATCGGGAGAGGCGTTGGCGCCGGTCGATTGACCCCACGGCCACCATCTCCGGATAGCCGGCCGGGTACCCAACCGTATCGAGATCCGGACCCTCATTTCCGGCGGCGGTGATCACAAAGCGACCTTTGTTGATCGCCGAGACCAGGGCGAGATGGATGTCCTCGTCCGGGGCAGGGGAGCCGAGGCTGAGGGACAGGATGTCGGCTCCCGCCTCCGTGGCCCAGCGGATGCCAGCCACGATGTCGTCGCTAGAGCCGGAGCCTTCGTCGTTGAGAACCTTGGCGGAAATGATTTTGGCCATGGGGGCCACGCCAACGATGCCATGGGCGTTGCGGCGGGCGGCCACGATGCCGGCCACGTGGGTACCGTGGCCTTGGTGATCGTTGGGACCGGAGGGGCTACGGGTGAAGTCGCGGACTTCCAGAAGAGCAGCCTTAAGGTCGGGATGTTCCAAGGCGATCCCGGTATCGAGAATAGCCACCTTGATGCCCTCGCCCTTGGTTTCGAGCCAAAGAGGCGGAATGTTGAGAAGCTTGAGGCCCCAGTCGATCGTCTCGGCCGTGGCCAGCATGACTTTGTCGACCTTGTAGGGAGGGAGTTTGTAGACGGGGGAGGACATAGAATCGTTTAGGATTACGTTTAGGTTTACGTAAGGATCGGGCTAGGGAAATCGAGCTTGGGTAGGGTCGGTTACCCTTAACCGACCATGTGGAGAATTGGCCAACGGATAATGTGCATGGACGCTTAAAAGTAGGCGTCCCTACCGAAACTTCCAGATTTCAGCCATGTCCTCGGGGAGTCCGATTTCGGCATCGAAACACTCGGGTCCTAGGTTTAACTCAATTCTTGCCGAGTGAAGGCAATGCCTGCCGAATCCATTTGATTTTTTACCATCTTTATCGATAAAGTTTATAAAATATTCATCATTTTTGCCATATATTTTATCATTTATTACAGGGAATCCTAGGTGCTCAAAGTGCGCTCTGATCTGGTGGAGTCGGCCCGTTTTCGGGGAGGCTTCGACCAAGCTGATTTCACCATATTCGGTATGGATGCGCGTGCCGATGGTTTTGAATTCGGTAACGGCTGGGTAGGTGCCTGGGACAACAGCTTGGCGGATATAGATCTTGCTGGGTTGGTGTTTACCGAGTCGATCCAGTGGGGCATCGATGGTTCCGGATTCCGGCGGTTTTCCATGAACGATGGCGAGGTAAGTCTTATGAATTTCCCGGCGTTGTTGCATCTTGCCCAGCAGGGAGGCGTTTTCTTTTCCGCGAGCCACCAGAAGGAGGCCTGAGGTTTCGCGGTCGAGCCGGCTGACCAAAGACAGAAACTCACCGGGCAATTGTTCGCGGAGCCAGTCGATCAGGGTGAAAGTGCCATCGGGGCGGGTTGGGTGAACCAGCCAGCCGGCGGGTTTGTCGGCGATGAGGAACCGGGGATCGGTGCGGACAATGGAGGGGGAGGTCATGTCGGTAAGGACCGTTACCCCAAACGGTCCATGCAGGTCATCGGTGATTCCAGATCGAGCATGGAGGCCTAAGGGTAGGCATCTCTACCGAATTTCAATTTTAAATCAGATAGGGTTGATTACCCTTTACCAATGATGACCCCGCATGAACTGGCCCGGATCTGTGACCGGATCCTGCAGACAAAAAAGTTCCGGGACTATCCGGGGGCAAGGAATGGTCTGCAGGTCTCCCATGGGCGGCCGGTGAGAAGGGTCGGCTGGGCGGTGGATGCGGATCTGGAATCCATCCGCCGGGCGGGGAGTGAAAAGTTGGATTTTTTGGTGGTGCACCATGGGATTTTTTGGGGTGATTCGGCATTGGATCGAAAGATCCGGGCTCGACGAATTCGCGAGGCCAAGCGGCTGGGTGTGGCAATTTATTCCTCCCACCTACCGCTGGACGCGCATCCGGAGCTTGGCAATTCGATCGGGTTGGTGCGGGCGTTGGGTTTGGGGGGCGCCAAGCGAAGGCTTTTTGGCATCGCCCTGGGCAGACCGATCGGCTGGAAAGTGGAAGGGGAGGGGTGGAAGCGAAGCCAACTGGTGCAAAGGTGCAACGGCCTGAAAGGTGCGAAGGTTAAGGTAATGCCAGCGGGGCCGGCGGTTTGCCGGAACATCGGAGTGGTGACGGGGGCATTCGGGGATTTGGACCAGGTGGTAAAGGCGGGGCTCGATACACTAGTAACGGGGGAGGTTGACTATCCGACCGAGGTAAAGGCACGGGAGTTGGGCATCAATGTCATCCTGGGCGGTCACCGGGGGACGGAGGTTTTCGGAGTCGTCCATCTACAAAGAACCTTGGGGAGGCTCTGTGAATCCCCTCCCGCCAAAAGGAGCGCGGGCTAGCCATGAACCAGCAATTTTACTGGCGGATAAGAATGTCGTAGGTGACCGCGTACTGGATTTTTCCCTCCAGGTCCTCGTAAAATACAATCAAGAATTTGTCGGGATCCTCCTGGTGGCCAATCGACAATTCAGGCCCGTCCACGATCGACAAATGGAATCCGTTTTTGGTGGTCAAACGCAATCTTTTCCCTTTTTCCAGGTTCAGTTTCTGGTCGTCGATTCTGCAGACGAGAGTTTGCCGCGAAGTCAGATTCAATCCGTCGGCAAAGCCGGGGGGACGTTCCTTGGCATTCGTTATTTCCTGGCAGAGGATCACCGGTTTGGTCTCCGCGGTGCCCACTGCCTTTTCCAGGCCATCCATCAGGATAAAGAGCGGGCACTCGCCGGGCACGTTTTTGCCGGGCGGGATGCGTAGGGTGGGAAATCCGGTTGCTTCCACCACCAAGGGAGCGGTCGACATGCGTAGGACCGTCCCGGAATAAAAACCAAACTCCATTTCCCCCAGGCCGACAGGTTCCGTGCCAAGCTTGACCGTGATCGGCTTGGAGCTGCGGACGAGGTTCAGCAGGGAAAAGGCCGGCGGATCCTTGGGCAGGGGGGGCTGACCGGAGCTCGTCTCGTGGAGGAAAGACCACAGCAGAATCCAGACAAAGAAACGGGAGAGTTTGCGCGCCCGTGGTTTCGGGAGGTTCCAGTTCACGGGGACAATCCTTGATGGTGAATATGGGGCTTTTTGATGCCAAACAGACAGGGTTTTGGCGAGCACCCCCAAGGGTTTGTCTTGAAGGTTAATAACGGCATTCGTAAATATTGTAAGTAGAGCTGGAAATATCAGCAACATTGTTGGTATAGGAATCCGTGCTGATCCGGGAGAAAATATGGTAGTATTTTTTTGCCATCGGGCCTCTCGGCTCCCCTTTTTCATTCACCAGTTGTGCGACAACATAACATCGGAAGCTGCGACTTTGGGTAGTGGAAAGGCGGTAGATTTTGGAGAACCACTCCTCCGCGGCTTGGTCGCCCCACGCGCTTACTCCCAAGGCGGTGTTAGTTTGGCTATTGACTGAATTTGTAACCAAAAAAATGCTATTAGTGTTTCCAAAAACAGCATTGGCCGGCCAGGTAGTCGTGTTGGGCCACGCAGGATCCGTGCCGATGAAGACCAGCTGGCTGGGGGAATAAAAAGGATATTTGGCCCGAAACCGCATGACTCCCTGGGCAAAGGCCTCGGCCATGCCCGCGGGGACAGCCTGGTTGGCGGGGACTTGGGCGCGGTCATTTGTCAAAACGATGCTCCCCGCAAGTGCACGGAGGACGGGAGCCGGCGCGGTGTTTAAGTTAATCTGGTTGCCTTCGTCTATTTGCTGATCTTTTCCCTCCACGCAAAAAAGATCGAGCAGAGCCGCTGAAGACATCATCATGTTGGGGGCGGGCAAGGCCCCGGGGGTGGGATCATTCGTCCAGGAAAAACGGGCGTGTTCCAGGCGGCCGATGCGCAACGTGGTTCCCCCCCCGTTGGTTAGCCCTGTGGCTGCGCTGGTGTTGGTGGTGATTTGGGGGTTGGAGCCGGTTGCGTCAACATTCCACGCCATGGGGTCGAAAATATTTCCCATTTCCACGGTGTTGCTCCAATTGCCGGTGTTGTTGAATTTTTGGACATACTCGTTAGAAAAGTTCGTGGTCTGTCGGCTGAGGTTGGGGAAACTCGCCTCGGTAATCGGGACTGGGGCCAGAGGCGAATTTGTGTAGCCCCCGTCCAGCCAACGAGTCGGGGCAGTTTCGTAGTTCACTCCCCCGCTGCTTTTTCCGAGGTTTCGGTAGCCCATGGAATTACCCCGGTTGGCCGCGGTTGAGGCATAGCCTTGGGAGAAGAAAATGCAGTTCAGGTAAAAACCGATCCTCGGATCGCCTGGCAGGGGGGGGCTATCGGTGGGCGATTTCCGCAGGGAGGGAACACTTCCAAACCAATCCGGTAAAGCGTTGTTTCCGCTGGCGAAACGGCGGCAATAAAGGGTGTGGGTGGCGCGATGGCAATTGGTAGCCTGGTCATAAACCGTGCCGCTGTAGGCCAAGGAGACCTTCGAACCATAGGAATCTGCGGTGGGGGAGCCGGGGTTTCCGATATTCAATTTTCCGTTTGTGGCGGTGGAGCCATTGTACCAGGGGCCTTCCGTCGTGCCGGTGGCAATCCTGAAGCGATAAATGTTGGTGCCCAAAAAAAACACCCGGTATTCGTTGGGCTCCAGGGCAGGGGTGACATTGATGACATTGGTGTGGGGATGGGTGGTGCCCAAGGAGTTGCTCCATGAACGGGCCGCAGCACTGTTGGTGATCGAACCAATGTTCAAGGGGATCGAATTGACAGTATCGCAACCAAGGTTGTTGGAGAAAGAAACGGTCAGGTTTCCTGAGAAGGGCCGGTCTCCCGGATTCCAAAGCTCGATGTAGTTGGCCATGTGAAATTCATCGGCGATGTTTCCGGCGAATCCGGGGATGTTCGTCCCATGGTCATACCACCAGACCTCGGTGGCGGATTCTGTAAGGAAAGGCAGGGGTTCGATGCCCCGAACGACATTGGCCCCCGAGCCATTGGTGGTCGGGTTGATGTCCGTATCGACATAGTCCTTGAAGTTCACGGCGAGCGCCTGCACGTAACGGTTGGAGTCCATCCCTCCCGATCGGGCGGGGAACTGCCTCAGGTTGCTGGTGAGAAAAAAACAAAAGTTCGTATTGGTATTAACAGTGGGGTCGGTCGATGGAGTGGGGGGGCCGCTGTTCGTAAAATTCAAGCGACCCAAAGGGGTTTTGTGTTTTCCCGAATCGGCGTATCCCAGGCAAGAAGGGATGCGGTTCCAGGAGTTGGTCCATGCCAGGCGGCCAGCCGTCACGTACCGCAGGTCGTTGCTGTTGGTGAGGTTGCCGACATTGCTTAAGGCGAGCATGCCGGGTGAGAAGTAATTCCAACGGTTGGAGGATGATATAAGGTTGGACATTACCGTAGAATTGGTCAAAGAGGTGCCCGTCGCGTTCGTCAGGGAAATTTCAGCGGGGTTGGTCCCGGTGTCCCGGGAAGCGGCGCCTCCCATCCGTTCGGCGTCGATCATGCCGGAAAGGTCCTGCACATAAAAGGCAAACCGCACCACCGGGATGTTCGTGGTGTTGGTCAGACCGGGTTTGACCCGAACGTCCTGGCGGATGTAAACCCAGCCGACGGGGGGCGAGGTGCAGTTTCCCAAAAGAGGTATGGTGGTGCAGATGAGACTCGTGGGGCTTGGGTTAAGGGTGAAACCATTGGTCATCTGGCTCATAAAGCCACTCAGATTTGTCAAAAACATGCCTTGGTTGGTGGCGGCGTTGCTGAGGACCAGCAAAGCTGAGGCCGTGTTGCTCAGGTTGGTCATGGTCGCCGTGCTGAAACAGGCGTAAAAATTGCAAATGGTAGAAGTGGAATTGCCATAGAGACCTGCGCCATTGAGCAGGTAGCCAAGTTCGTTGGTCCAGTCATTGGTACTCGTGCCACGCCAATAAGTCGTGACCCATTGGTATTGCTTGGAGGGGGCGTAATCCAACATCTCCTGGGCAGCGATCGAGCCGGCATGAAGAGCCATTTCGATCCTGGTGGCATCCGAGATCGACATGTTCGCACGCCGATCCAGGCGGGCGGCGGAAAGAAAGGCGGTGGCGGTCAAGGCGGCCAGGGAGACGAGAGCCAGCACGGAAATCAGGGCAAAACCAGCCGAGGGGAAGTTGGGGGCAGGGCGGCGAAAAATCACGGCAGTCCTACTTTAGTCCCGGTTCACGTCCAAACGAAATTCGTATGAACGCGCAAACCTCCGCACGTTGTTGGGGTCGCCCCAGGAACCGAGGGGAATTCTTTGGGCGTAGTCCTCGGGGTAGACGGTGAGTTCCACCTGGAGCTTGTTGCCCGAGTAATAGCTGCTGCTGGCCCCACCCCCGGCGACAAATTGATAGTTTAATCCGTTGCTAACCTTATTTAACAGCCCCTTGGTGCTCCCATCAACCCGGTTGTAGGCGTTGATTCTCAAATTGCAGGTGTTGCGCGCCAGAATATCGTCGCGCGACGGGTCAGGCTGGAAGAGCAACGAGGCGGTCCGTTTGTTTTTTGCCGTGGAAAACCAAGTATTCAGGGTGCTGACCGCCGAGGTCGCGGGGACGAAGTAGCGGTAGAGATTATAATTGGTGGTGAAAGTCCCGTTCGCATTGGTCTTGGCTGGCGAGGCACTGGCCACGTAGTACCCAACCAAGGCCCAATCCCCGGGTGCGGTGCCGGATGGTTTTCGGGCGGTGAGTCCAAAAAAATATGCGGTGCCGGGCTGCTGGTTGCTGATGGAAATCGGGCCGGTCCCGTTGCTGGAGAATAGAAAAGGAATTCCCTGATCGGTCAAGGAAGGGGCAGAGGATTTTTGATTGTCGAACTGGAAGGCACGAAAGACAAGGCAGGAGAGGTCCTCCGCCATCATGCGGCAAGCGGCACTGGCCTCCCGGGTGGCATCCGTTCTTCGGTTGGCGTTGGACCAAGCCCTGGACATTTGGTCCTGCATTCCGACCATCATCAGGAGAATGGCGGACAAGACCGCGGAGGCGGCCATCAGCTCAATCAGTGTAAAGGAGGGAGCATCTTTCACGGGCGGGCGACCCCCGTATAAAGGTAGGTTGTGCGGTTGCTGACATTGGCGCTGCCGGGCGTTTCGATGGAGATGTCCACCCGTACAGGGGTGCTGGTGCTGGTGACGGTCGTGTACCGCAAGGTGGGGGCAAAGGTGATTTTGACCATGGCAAAACAGCCATTGCTACCCGTCTGATACCAGCTGGGGGGGGTGGGATTTTTGCTAAAGGCGCAGGGCCGGAGCATCACGCCCTGGGAGACAGGATCGGTGTCGCTGTTGGTTCGAGGAAGCTGATCATAGGCAAGGTAGAGATTCGTGGAATTCAAAATGGCTATTTTCACCGTGGTATAGTTGTTGCTGGTGCTGATGGGATCGGAATTCGGGCCGATTTGAATCTGTTTTGTTTCGTAGGGCCTGCTTCCTCTTAAATTCCCATTTCCGGTTTGCTGATCCCGGATGTCGGCGAGGATGGTTTGGGCAAGCAGGGCGGACTGAACGGATTCAAAGCTCTCCTTGCTCATGTTCAGCCCCAAGGGGAAGAGCCCAATGATCGAGGTGAAGCCGATTGCCGCCACGCCCAAGGCGATGACGACCTCGGTCAGGCTGAAACCGGATGGCTCGTGACGTGGGCGCCCACGGTGTGGAATTCCCGGTCTCATGATCATGGTGGCGAAAAAGGTTTTCACTGGGGCGGGGGGGCCAAATAGGGGAGGGTACGGCCAGTATAACGCCTCAGGTAGACGGTCTCGTGATTGCTCATTCTCGAGGTTGGGTTTGTGGTGGTTCCCACGACGGTTCCCTCAAAGAACGCAATCCCGTTCGTGGGGAGGGGGGTGAAATCCTCACAAAGAGATCCATCGGACTGGAAAATAACGGCAGGGAAATTGGCCGTTTTGGTGGAAGTTAGTAGCCGGTAAGAGGCCTGATTTGTGGGAAGTTTGGCAAGGGAGATCGGGAAAAAGGCGATCCCTTGGGGCAAGACAATCCACGGCCCCGCCATGGTTGGGGGGGTGGTTGTGTTCGTCGGGTTCCAAGCCACCACCGCCATGGACCGATATTTGTAGGCCTCTCCACCAGCAAAGGTGGAATCAGGAAAGATGACGGCGGCGTTCGTGCCGATGGAGATTGCGGTATTCCGGGCAACATCCAAGGCGCCCATCAGTTGGGAGAGTGCCTGTTTTCTGCCACCACTACCCGTGAGTCCTTTGAGTGCCGGGATTCCGACCACAATCAGCAGAGCCATAATCCCGACCACAGCCAACAATTCAATCAACGAGAATCCGAAGCTAACTAAAGTCAGGGAGGATTTGATCGATGTGCTTTTTTCCGGGTTGGCCTCAGTTTGGGGGACAGCCTGATCTTGGGAGGTTTGCCCAGAGAATAATAAACCCAAGATGGGCTTTCTATCCATGGGATAAGTATTTACAAAAAAAATACAAAGTCAATACAAAATGCAACAATTGGGACTATCTAAATTTTGACTAATTTTTAGGCCAGCTCGTCACCCATTTATTGGTGTTTGCTCCCCCGGTGTTTTGGCCGGCCGTTGACCAAATCAGCGGGGCATTGGTTCCGTCCGAATTAATTCCATAAGCGTATCCCCACGGATCGATAAACCATGGGTTCGGGTTATTTGTGCTGCTGACCATGGATGGCTTGGGTTCAAGATACCTTCTGCCCGAGGGTTTTAAGTTGTATTGGTTGGTCCCGAAAAGGGCAGCAAAAAGGATAGAGCCGGCACCTGTATAAGTACTGGGACTAAAAGCGGTAGCCGGATCAGGGCCGTTGTTTGTTGGATAGGCGTTGTTGTCTGCATAGTACCTGTCGCAGGCGGCTTGTAGGGCGGCTATCTCCACCTTGGCTTGACTCGTCGCTGCCTGGCGACGAACCGCCCCCGCTCCGCCCAAGGTAAGGCCGGCGAGAATGGCGATCACCAAAATGACCGCCATAATTTCCACCAGGGTAAAGGCGAGTTCGCTTTGCAAAGGGAGGCGGGTGCGATAAATTCGAAGAACCATGGAAGCTAACCTATTTCCGATTCCGCCCGAATCCCAACAAAAAACGCCTGGGGGTTTCACGCTGGTGGAAATCCTCGTGGTGATCTCGATCATCGGCCTGTTGGCTGGTTTGGCTTTCCCCGCCATCCAGGGAGCCATTCTGGCCGGCAAAAAGGCCGAGGTCGCGGCCATGGCGGAATCGATCAAGACTGCAATCAACGCCTTTTATTCCGAATATTCTTTCTACCCTTCCAACAACGGCTTCACGGACACAAACTTTCTTTCCCTGATGACAACCACCAATACCCAGGGGGGCAACGTCCGGGGAATTTCTTTTTTGGAGGTGCCCCCAAAATTTACGAACGCCCAAGGGCTGGTCACACCCGCCGGCTTTTATAAATCAGGCGCTCGCACGAACTTTTCCATCGCGATCGACACCCAGGGCTTGGGAAACTTGTCGGTCATGGTGGGGAGCAGAACCTACACCTCTTCGGCCAGCGTGACCGTTTGGGTCTCTGATCCCTCCAATCCCAACAAGCCGGTGGGAACGCTGAAATAACAACAGTTTATCTAACGTTCTTCGCCATGGTTCAGGGATGGGAATCCCTCACCTTCCACGTTTCGGCAGAGAGTTGGCGCCCCGTCAGACCAACGATTCCCCACGACGCCGAGGATTCAGGATCCGCGGCCCGCGGGATCTTTTTTCCCCGAGATTCCAGCGAAAAAAACCGGCTGAAGTCCCTCGTTTGCTTGCCAACTCCCCTTTCCAATGAGCCTATAGCTATAGCCCGAAGGGAAGAGGTCGCCTGGATTGGTTAAGAAAAACGATTCTGATGGATGTAAGTACATATCTTTTAGTTTTTTACATAAAAACCTTGCCCCTAAGTTGCCATCAAAACGTCACGAAAAAGCCCTAGCTATTCGCGGAACCTGAAGCATCTTGTGAGTGTGGAACCAGAACACCACGCTGGAGGACTATCCATTATCCAAACCCTAAAGAAGGCGTTTCAAAAATTTGGGAATTCGGATTGCGGATTTGGAATCGGAGAAGGATTGAGGATTGGGGAGTGGGGATTGCGGGAATCGGGAAATTCGAAATTCGGAATTCGAAATTCGAAATGGTTGCG
>Ga0214923_10007322_pt1 | contig 12069 bp, 13 predicted proteins | sample LL1510_MetaG_FD_177993 | JGI IMG/M metagenome (GOLD analysis project Ga0214923, IMG submission 177993) | Freshwater microbial communities from Lake Lanier, Atlanta, Georgia, United States - LL-1510 | ecosystem: Environmental > Aquatic > Freshwater > Lake | place: USA: Georgia | collected... | reverse complement strand
ACTGGGCCGCATTCTGGGCCAAATATAGGGCCGTATTCTGGGCCAAGTTATAGGGCCAAAATCCCCTTATTGGGGTTTAAGGGGTTTACCCCTTAAAGGGTCCCACGTTCCGCAATACATAAAAGTATGTGGATTATATAATTTAAAATTAGATCGAATTATATATTCCGATTCACTAACTGAGGAGACAAAAGTATATCCTATTGCTGCATTTTTGTCTAATTTAATATAAAATCCTTCAACTTCTTGTCCATTATTTTCTGAGTCAGAATCAGAGGATTCATCAGATTCTTCTTCCGAGTCATCTTCAGAATCTTCTTTAGTTTCTATGGTTTCTATTTTTTTAGGTCTGCCTCTTTTTTTTGGTTCATTATTCTCACAACTACTCTCACTTGAGGTATCATTTGCAATTGTTAGATTTTGATTTTTTTTAGGTCTGCCTCTTTTTTTTGGTTCTTTTGCTTCTTTTGGTTCTGTTACTTCTTCCCTATTGATTAAAACAACTGTGTTATTTTTTTTAGGCCGGCCTCTTTTTTTTGGTTCTATAAGTTTCTCTCTGTCTTCGTTAGTAGTAATAGTATTTTTTTTAGGCCGGCCTCTTTTTTTTGGTTCTATAGGTTCGGGTTCGGGTTCAGGTTCAGGATTAGGTTTGTTGTTTGTTATAGACAACTTAGTTAAAATAAGCGTAATTGGTTTAATAGACATCTGATAGCGTTGTTTTTATTGATTTAAAAATTACCACTATTATTTCAATTTTATAATTTTTTACTGTATTTTGGTATTATACGACGACGACGACTGCGACGACGCAAATAGTTTCCTCCTGATACTTGCGGTTCTTCTGCTGGTAGGGCTTCTTCTGATACTAGCGTTTCTCCTTCTGGCGGTGGTGGAGTTTCTCCTTCTGGCGGTAGTGGAGTTTCTCCTTTTAGAGTTGGTGTTAGTTGTAGCATTTCTTTTGATGATGAGGGGGAGGCTTCTTCTGGCGTTTTTGTTAGTGGTAGTGGTGCTTGTGTTTCTACTTCTGGGGTTGTAAGGGCTTCGTATGGCGCTGGTAGCGTTTCTCCTTTTGATATTGGATGGGCGTCGTCTGGTGCTGGTGGTGTTGCAAGGGCTTCGTCTGGTGGTGTTTTTTTTGATTCTATAGTTTCAAGTCTATCTATTCCTTTTTTTACTGTTTCTTTCATTTCATAAGTAATTTCTTTAGCTTTTTTCTCTTGATAATTCGATGGCATTGTAAGGATACGACCTTGTTGTAAATTAACTAATGTTTCTTTCATATAATTATATATTTCTGAATCAATAAATAATTCTATTGCTCTATCCCACTTTATTAGGTTTTCTAATATTTCTTTATATATTTTAAGTAGCTCGGCATTACTCTCTTTACCGGTCAGATTCTTTATTTTAGGTACTATATTAATTTTAAAATATAGATAAGTAGTGGGGAAGTCATCTGAATTAATATTACTAAGTGTTGTATAAACTTGTTTAAAGTCATCATTTTCATTTTTATATAAATTGCTAGCTTGATACACAATACTATGTTTCCAATAATCTGATCTTTGATATTTATATAGTGATTTGAATATTCTGTATTCAGTTTCCCAGAACCCCCAATTACTGTCACTATAATCGCGTTGAATATTCATCATATTCTTTTTTAGTGTTTTTATCTCGCTTTGCGTATCTCTATAATTTTTGTCTCCAAATACGGAGTCATATACTCTGCCGAATCTATCTTCAATTACAGATGTAGCTTTATTAATATAACCACCACCACTCTTTTTTCTTGTTTTCATTTTACGCATTTTACGTATTATGCGAGTTTTTTGTTTTTTATTTTTTGTTTTTTTGTTTTTATTTTTTTTGCGACGCGTCATATATATATAGTAATTTTATATTTTTACTAAATATATAAAAATAAAAAAATTAAGAACATTAACAACATTAGTTCACAATTTTAATTAATCGCTCCATTTTTTAGCTTTATACTTAGTAGCAAATCCTTTTCCCCATATGATTGCAGAGACAGGAGGCAGTTCATCGTCGTCGTCCTCCTCTTCACAATATTCTTGTGTATTAGTTTCAATCTCATCATCGCAATCATAATCACTATTATTATCAAACTCAGATTCTTTAACTTCTAAGGCACCAAACCGAGAAGCAATTGCTATAAAATCACTTTTCTTAGATTTAGCAATTTGCGATTGTGGTTTAGCATAATTACTTGACTTGATGAGTTTTGGTTTTTCTGGGTTTTCTGGTTTTTCTGGTTTCTCTCTACAAAAAGTTGTAGTATGACCAAAATTATTACAGATATTACATTGAGTAACCAATAATTTTGGACATATAACAACCGTTTTGTTGCGCAAGTAATGATCGTTGCTGAGACAAAAGGAGCAAGTTTTAGTAGCCATTTGTGGTTTTGTATATTAACTTAATAACAAAAATATAATTTCAATTTTTTTTATATTTCAAAAAAAAATTATCAGCAATATTCATTTGATTTGATTGATTCAACTTATTTACGGCATAGGATCAAGTAGCCAACGATCCATCATTGGCGTTTGAAAATAAGGTGTAGGAGGTGTAGGCGTTGTAGGAAATGGAGTAGGACGGCGAAGATTGCGTTTAGCCGGTGGTTCAAACAATTCTGGTGGTTCGTGCGAACTTTTTATATTTAGAGAAACGTGCTTTTCTGGTTCCGCCTCAGCCATAATTGGCTTAAAGTAATAGGAGGGGGGTTTGGGAAGGGTTGGATTCGCTGATGTCATTCTGATTTAATATTATAAAATATAAAAATTATATTTCAATTTTCTTTTAATTTTCTTTTAATTTTCTATTAATATTATTATAGTATATTAATATATAAAAGAATGTCTAAAAAAAGTAAAGCCAATAAACGATATAGAAGAAATAGAGGATTAAAAACTTTTAAGTATTTATCTATATATCAAAAGAGAAAAACAAGAAACCATAAATATAAAAATAAAAATGTTCGTACAATGAAAAAAATATATGGCGGCGACGATTTCTTATTAAAATTAAAAAAAGCTGAGGAAAAAGATAATAAAAAGAAAGATAAGAAGGCTAATGAGGAAGCAAAGGCAGCTGAGAAGATGGCTAAGGATGAAGCAAAGGCAGCTGAAAAGGCTGCAAAGGCAGCTGAAAAGGCTGCAAAGGCAGCTGAAAAGGCTGCAAAGGCGGCTGAAAAGAAGGCAGTCCGTATCTCGCGAATAGATGATAATTTTCAGGCGGCAAAACGTAGCATGCGTGAGGCAATTATCGAAGCAAGAAACAAGGCAAGAGAGAAGGAGTCTGCAGCTGTTAAAATCCAAAACCAAGTGCGCGGATTCTTCACCAAGAGGGCGGAAGCTAAAGCAAAAAAAGCAGAAGTTGAAGCACAGAAACAAGAATATGAGCAAAATTATGGTACAAGTAGTAATAGACAACCAAAAGAAGATAATCAAACTATAGCATATAGACAAGCATTTCCTGTATTAGATTTCGATCCAGAAAAAAACATAGTAACACAAAGAAACAGGACAGCTAAAGCATCTAGATCGCAGAAGAGTATGCGTAAAACTAAGTAAGGGTAAGGGCTCCGCCCTTAAACCGGGGTCTAAGGGGCCTTGCCCCCTTAACTTAAACCGGGGTCTAAGGGGGCCTTGCCCCCTTAAGGGCTCCGCCCTTAAACCGGGGTCTAAGGGGCCTTGCCCCCTTAACTTAAACCGGGGTTTAAGGGGGCCTTGCCCCCTTAACTTAAACCGGGGTTTAAGGGGGCCTTGCCCCCTTAACTTAAACCGGGGTTTAAGGGGGCCTTGCCCCCTTAACTTAAACCGGGGTTTAAGGGGGCCTTGCCCCCTTAACTTAAACCGGGGTCTAAGGGGGCCTTGCCCCCTTAACTTAAACCGACGGGCTTTTATTAGGCTTTTATGAAGGTGCATATACAGCCACATTCGGGCCAAAAATATGTTAAAAAATACAAATATATATATATATATATATATATTTGTATATATATATTTGTATATATATATAGTTAAATGCGGAACTTTTTAAAAACAAAAGGACTAAAAAAACAAAAAAAATTAAAAAAAACAAAGAAGTTTACAAAGGTGTTGGCAGGCAATAACAATTATTTAAGGAAAGTATTAAATAACATTAAGTCCAGATTTAGTAAAAAATCAAAACCAATTACAAAACCAATTACAAAACTAATTACAGAACCAATTAAGGTAAATACCATTAATAGTAACTCTATTTATCGTATAACTATAAAGGGTTGCAATTATTATTTTTTTGGAAATAATAAAAAATATGTATTAGTACCTATACGTAATAAAAATTATATATACAAGCTTGATAATGATATAGAGGAATTACCAAAGGATATTGATGCAATAAACAAGGCTCAAAAGATAAATTTTGAAAAGGAAAAAGAAGATATTGAGGATTGGCAAGAGTGGCAAGATTTAATGGACACTCTTGCTACAGATAATATATTATATTTTGATCCTGACGAATGTCCCGCTGCAAATTTGAATTTAGATAAAGCAAAGACAAAAATAATAGAGTTGAACGCATTTTTGCAACAAAAATGTAGTAATTTAAGTCTATATCTAGATTATGTATATAATCATAAAACTGATAGTACCTTGGAATTATATGAGCGTTTTATTGAGGAATATTCAGATGGCCCATATTCATTAGTACTATGTTTATATAATGACAATCATTGTATATCATCTATTACTATTACAATTGATGGTATAGAACTAAGTATAGACTCTAGGACACATACGGATTATGAAAGTAGAAAATATAATATATTATTGCGTAGTATTATAATAATAATCTCAAAATACTTATCGAGTGATATAACATATATAAAAAGTGTTGCAATAAATCCAGCATCAGCATATATATTGATGCAGTATTTAGGTGGAAAACTTTTCAAATATGACGGCATTAACCTTGGCCATTACAATAAGAAATTTTTGGACTTCTCAAAAGAGAAGGGGATGCCTTTGTATGAACCTGGTACAGATTATAAAAAATTATTTGAATTATATAAGAAACAAGGCACATTTGAGGTCTTGGTTATTGAGATTGAACTAAACGACGATAACATAAAAAACGCATATAACAAATTTCATGACTTATTAACAGGTAGAGCTCAAATAACGTGCTAAGAGGTATTCAATCTAGGATCGCATTTGGTGCCAAAAACCCCCTTATTGGGGTCTAAGGGGTTTACCCCTTATAGGGGTTTACTCCTTATTGGGGTCTAAGGGGTTTACCCCTTATATGGGTTTATCCCTTATTGGGGTTTACCCCTTATTGGGGTCTAAGGGGTTTACCCCTTATTGGGGTCTAATTCAATAATCTTTACGCTAACTTCTTTATGCGTAAATTTTTTTTCATTAAGTAACATTTTTATTGTAATCATAACAATTATTTGTTCTACTAGCACAGAAAATAAGGCAATATCTATTTGTGTTATACTAATTAATACAGTAAAAATATATCTAATATTATTTAATAAAAACATTGAATTCGCATAAAAATATAATTGCGGTTTATTAAACTCAGTTATTTCTTTTTTGTCCGGATTATAAACATTCATATATAATACAGGGTCTCCAAACTCTTGAATAATAACTCTAATTATATCATTTACAAATATTAATGTTAATAAACTGCAATATTTTTGCATAGTATTGATTTGCACACTTATAAATATAAAGTCCTCATTTGGTCCAAACCGAAAATATTTTGATTCCGCAGCAAAATTGGTAATATAAAATCCTATAAATACTACCAAACAACTATTTAAAAAAAGACAAAGTCGAACTTTATTTAATTGATTCATTGAACATTATCTAATAATATTAGACATTTAAATTTTAAATACTAATGCTATATTAGTATTTAATTTGAGAGAGAGAAAGTTTTTATCATAGGAGGTGGAATGCGACGAACCATTACGCGCATTCCTCTCCTACACTCGCAATCGCACTTAAAAAGCTCCATGTGTCGACGCACCCAGTTAGCATTGCACCATTCTATATAGTCATCAGTTGAAAGAGTATTAAGAGCCTCTTCTTGAGCTTTTGACATAGTTCTAGCATCTAACTCTGGGTCATACGCATAAGACATCGGTCGGTCTGTTTGATGTCTTGGACAGCAAGCGCATTTTGCTAGTTCATTAAAATATTTCTTTGTTGTTTCGGTGCTTTCTTCGTCCATATATACTTCTCCTCTACAACTAGGGCAAGTAATTACTCCACACAATGAACCCTTCAGGCTTGCTGAAGTCCATTGTTGTAAACACTTTTTATGAAATATGTGCCCACACGAGGTAACAAGTCGTCGTTTTCCTTTTCCTTGAATACAGCCATCAACTTCAATATTTCCATCATTATCTTCTAAACATATTCCACACGTCATTACATCATCAATCATAAAAGCACAGAAGACTGGCAAAAGTGTTGTCAACTTAGGCAACTTAGGCAACTGTTTGGGCTCTGCTTTATTGCTCATTTAATGGTTTTCTTTTTGCTTTGTGTTATATAAAACTTTATAAATTTTTTAATCAATTTTTTTTATAGTCCATAAAATAACTAACATCAGCAGGACTAAGATTTTTGTTAAAAATATTAGTATAAAATCTATAATTAAAGGGTAGCATAATACTTGTGGTACAATAGTTCTTAAAATGTAATATAAAACAAAGTCCTCCATCCAAATTTTTGTCTAAGTTGGATTTCGTTGTTATTAATGGTATATTTGTTGTTTCGTCAAGATATTTTACTAATTCACTAACCGTTTTTGGTTGTTTAATTATACATTGACCTAAATAATTTGTAGTCAATATATTAAGATTGTAATTTTGTATATTAATTAATTTATTTGTAATAATAGTTATAAATTGGTCTTTAACCTCATAGTTTGTTAACTTATTATTATTATAATCAATTGCTAATGTATTTACGAGTTTATATAAATATGTGCTATTATTATGTGTTAATAAAGCAACATAAGCCAAACAACCAGAAGAATAACAATAAACTGTTTTATCAATATTAGTATTTTTTTGCAAATAACCATAATAATACCAAAAGCCAGAATAACCTCCTCCATTAATAATTATGCAATCTTGACTTGTCTTGTTTTTACTATCAAATAGGGAAAATATTAAAATTATAAATAGTAATAAAACATCCTTTAGTTTCATACGTATTAATTAATAATTAATAAGCACTTATGTTTAATTATTAATTGTTAATTGTTAATGGTCTAAGTTTAAGGGGCAAAAATAAGGGTGGAACCCTTAAGGGTCACTCCTTATCATTGGCGCTGCTTTGTAAAGCGGCAAAATAAGGGGCATTGCCCCCTTAAACCCCCGGGTTAAGGGTGGAACCCTTAAAAAATTGAAAAACCGTTATTGTTTATACTTAACCAACTAACAAAAAGAAATCATGGATGTCGTTCTTATCTGGCTCTTGGCGATTCCTATAGTGTTAAAATGTCTCTACTTGCACTTATATTATGTATTGGAACTTGATAAAAAGTAAACATTTTAAGAAGCCCGGACTTCTCTCCCCTTAAACTTATAGATGCCTGTCGGTTTAAGTAAGGGGGGCTTTGCCCCCTTAGACCCCGGTTTAAGGGCGGGAGCCCTTAGCGGGAGCCCTTACAAAAAAGAAAAGGAAAAGAAAGAAGGCATATGCTATAGCGCATCGGTTTAAGTAAGGGGGCTTTGCCCCCTTAGACCCCCGGTTTAAGGGCGGGAGCCCTTAGAGGAATCAGATAAGATGGTTTGAAGAGGAATGGCGGCGCGCGAATGAGCGAGAGGTAGAAAAAATCGAGGAACCGGTGTTGCAAGTGGTGGCAAAGGTGTCAGAACCAGTGGTTGCGGAGGTAGATGAGGAAGGGGCAAAGGTAGCGGAGAATCGTGCGAAGCATTTGGAGAACCTGAGAAAATATTTTGCGAGGACAACAGAGTCAACAACGATGGCAATTCCGGTGCATAGACAAAAGGCAACACGCTAAGGTAAGGGCCCTTACTTAAACCGGGGTCTAAGGGGGCGTGGCCCCCTTAGTTGAAATGAGGGCGGGGGGTGTGGACCCCTTAGTTGAAATGAGGGCGGGGTGTGTGGACCCCTTAGTTGAAATGAGGGCGTGTGTGTGTGGCCGCATGAGTGCCGTTTTTTTCTTAAGAGGGTAAGGGCTCCCGCTAAGGGCTCAGCCCTTAAACCTGGGTCTAAGGGGGCTTTGCCCCCTTACTTAAACCGAAGGGTCAATATATAGGGCCAAATACGGGGCCCTTTTAACAAGAAAAAACGGCACACATGGAATGCAGACAACCCAGCAACGCAATATTGCGTGTCGGTTTAAGGGCGGGAGCCCTTACTCATTTCCTTTTTTCTCACTCATTTCCCGTTTGGTGTTATTAGTAGTAGATAACAGAAGAGAGAAAAAACGGCACGCATGCAGAACACACACTTGGGGGGAACACACTAGGTCACACTGTAACAACCACTGTAACAACCACAGGACAGTCGGTTTAAGGGCGGGAGCCCTTACACACTGTAACAACCACTGTAACAACCACTAGGACACTCGGTTTAAGGGCGGGAGCCCTTACACACTGTAACAACCACAGGGACAGTCGGTTTAAGGGCGGGAGCCCTTACCTTAGTCACTGCTGTCACCATCTTTGTTCTCATCCACGGTCTTCAACTTCTTCTCCTTGGTCGGTTTCTTGGCCTTGGACTTCCGCGCGGTAGGCGGTTCAGGCACTGGAAGAGGGACGGGCGGAGGCACATCGTGAGCAACAATCACAACGGAGTCATCGTGAGATTCATCACTAGACGACGCACCATCACTCGAAGTGCCAGACTTCATCGCTTCCTTGTTGTCGGCAGCCTTCTTGTTCCAGTCAGCACGCTCATCATCGGACAACGACTTCCACTGGGCAGCCAACTCCTTGACGGTGTCAGTAGGCGCCAACTTCTCGCCTTCCTCCAAGAGATTTTCCAAAGCAGCCTTAACATCAGGACGCATCTCCTTGCAGAACATGAGGTAGCCAGTAGGCGCGCGCTTGGGCTTCGCCTCCTTGGCCGCCTTCTTGGCCTCGCGTTCGGCCTTCTTCGCAGCGGCCGCCTCTTTCTTGGCAGCAGGCGTCATCTTGGCCTTAGCCAAGGCGGCCTCGTCTCTCGACTCGGCGATAGCCAACTCAGCCAAGAAGTCAGTGCGGTCAGTACGGTCAGTGCGAGCAGTTGAGGAGGCAGCAACAAGACGCATGCCCTCGCTTGGATCAAAGTCAAATTGCGCAGCCAAGAGCTTCACAATGCGCGAGGTGTCAAGAGTCATCGTCTTCGCCATGATTGCTGGATAGATGTTGTTGTGTGTGTTTCGTATCAGTACATGAGAGAGAAAAACCATTTCAATTTTTTGCAATTTTTGGAAATATTAAGGGGAGACCCCTTAAACCCCCTAAGGGCCGCATTCGGTGCCAAAATATTAAGGGGAGACCCCTTAAACCCCCTAAGGGCCGCATTCGGGGCCAAAATATTAAGGGGAGACCCCTTAAACCCCCTAAGGGCCGCATTCGGTGCCAAAATATTAAGGGGAGACCCCTTAAACCCCCTAAGGGCCGCATTCGGGGCCAAAATATGGAGTCATTAATGGGGGTTCCCCTTAATTAAGACTCATTTACGGGCAAAAACTCGGGCAAAAACTCGGGCCAAAACACGGGCCAAAACACGGGCAAAAAGACGGGCCAAAACACGGGCCAAAACTTCCTTTGGGGTCTAAGGGCGGAGCCCTTACCTTAAAAGAAAAAACGGCACACATGGAATGCACTAACAAAGACCTTATGGGTGTTTAAGGGGTTTACTCCTTAGTCGCTTTCGCTTGCCAAAAGACCATCTTGCGCCAAACCTCGCCTTCGCGCGCAACGATGTCCGCCTCAGACACACATGGGAGGGGGCGGCGCCACTTCTGCGCAAAAGGCGGTATGGGTTCACCACGCTTCATTGCATCCTTGATGAGAGCAGCCTTGTCATTCCACACCGCACGCTGCGCGCTGTCCATCTCCCTCCAACGCTCGCACAACTTCTTGCCAGCACGAGGACTGCTGTAGGCAGTGACAGCACGCATCTCCGCACAAAACAACAACCAGCCACTAGGCGCCCGCTTGGCCTTCGTCTTCGCCTTAGCCTTCGCCTCGTCTTTGGACTCAGCAGCCGCCAACTCCTCCAAAAAGTCTCTCTTGGGGGCGCGAGCACTTTGCGAAGCAGTAATCAAGAAGTCAGCGCCTTCGCGGGGATCAAAATCATACTGCGCGGCCAAAAGGGTCACGATGCGCGAGGTGTCAAGCGTAATCGTTGCCGCCATCGGGTCGCTTTGTCGTTGCTTGGTTGTTGTCTCTGTGTGCGCGTACCACACTTTAATAGACAAAAAACATTTCAATTTTTTAAGGGCTCCCGCCCTTAGACCGACAAGCTGAAGAGAAAATAAAGGGCCGCATTCGGGGCCAAAATATGGAGTCATTAAGTAAGGGGGCATCGCCCCCTTAGACCCGGGTTTAAGGGCGGAGCCCTTATTTACGACTCATTTATGGGCCAAATACGGGGCCAAAATATGGGGCCAAAACTTCCTTTGGGGGTCTAAGGGGGGCTCCGCCCCCTTAAAAGAAAAAACGGCACGCATGCAGAAGACACACTTGGGGAACACACTATAACAACCAGAGGACCGTCGGTTTAAGTAAGGGGGCAAAGCCCCCTTAGACCCCGGTTTAAGGGCGGAGCCCTTAGCGGGAGCCCTTAGCGGGAGCCCCGAACTACAGGCAACGGCGCACAATCAAAGCACTGTGGTGGCTTACGCCGCGGCGTGACAGGTCCCTTGCGTACCTCATCCAGAATGAGCATGAGTACATCGCGGTGCTGTCCCTCTCCAAACGTATTCTTCAGACCAGCGACAAGCTTCTTTGCGCGATTGCGCCGTGCGATGCTTTGGATAAGCGTAGCAGCCTTGCGCTGCTGACGCATCCGCGACTTAGCATGAACCGCGCAGATGTCTAGCCCGTGCTGACGGTAGCCCTTGCACCCCCTCCAGACTTCACGCAGTTCCGGTGGGCATCGTTCGCCGCCACCGCCATATCCTTTAAAGATGAGCATGCTGCACAGCGGACGAGACTTGGGTTTGGAAGGCGCCACTGGGATTTGGTAGAGGGCGTCGCTCATCACAGAGAAGCAATTCATGGTTGAGTCAAGTTGTATTGTGTGAATGCAAACAGAAGCAAAAATATTTTTCAATTTTATAAGGGGAGACCCCTTAGCCGCTTTACATAAGGGCTCCCGCCCTTAGACCGAAGGGTCAATATGGGAGGAAAAGGGCCCGCATTCGGGGCCCAAAATATGGAGTCATTCATGGGGGGTTTCCCCTTATTTACGACTCATTTACGGGCCAAATACGGGGCCCTTTTAACAAGAAAAAACGGCACACATGGAACGCAGACAACCCAGCAAACCCAGCATTTCAACCCAGCAACGCAATATTGCATGTCGGTTTAAGGGCGGGAGCCCTTAGCGGGAGCCCTTACTTAGACGCTGTCCGCGGTCGCCAACACGAAGCTTGCCATGGCGGCCAGGTCCTCGTCCTCCTCGTACGCCTCATCATCCTGCTCACGCAGTTCTTTGAGGCGATCGTTGAGGTGAGGCCCCCACTCCTCGGCTTCCGCGATCCACTTCTCCCGCTCTTCATCAGTGAACGCGTCCCACGTTTCGGACAGGCTGGGGATCGAGATGTCGAGATGCTTGTTCCCGTTGGTCGCACAAAAGAGCCAGTAGCCATGCGCAGTCGCCCACCACCTCGTCGAGTCCTTCCCCTCACACTCTTCGTCCAGCTTCTTCTGGCGAGCCTCTTTGAAGACACGCTCGGTGAAACCGTCTTGCTCCAACTGATTGCCCCAGTCCCAATACGCATGGTACGCTTCGTGGTAGAAGAGCTCCGACTCGGCGCCCGTTGCCATCATCCGCTTGACATACTCGGACG
>Ga0214923_10007321_pt1 | contig 12071 bp, 10 predicted proteins | sample LL1510_MetaG_FD_177993 | JGI IMG/M metagenome (GOLD analysis project Ga0214923, IMG submission 177993) | Freshwater microbial communities from Lake Lanier, Atlanta, Georgia, United States - LL-1510 | ecosystem: Environmental > Aquatic > Freshwater > Lake | place: USA: Georgia | collected... | reverse complement strand
GCCATACAAAATGCGAGGCGACTCATTATGACGAGCCAAGCCACCCAGTTGCAAGTCGAGAAGTATTATCCCAAATCAAAAGATTGTTCCGTGGTTATCTATCAGGCTGTTGATCCGGCGTTTTACATGGACGGTCATGTTCAAAGTTCTCGGGAGACCAAAGCACCTTATTTTGTGTATCAAAGTAGTTTTACGAAACGCAAAAATCACGCAGCTTTGGTTGATGCTTTTGCATTGATTCAGCATCAAACCGAATGGAATTTGACATTTATCGGGTTAAATGGCCCAACATTGATGGATGTGAAATCGCAAATTCAGAAATTGGGTTTGTCCCATCGAATCGATTGCTTAGTCGATCAATCACGTCAGGAAATGATTGATTGCGTAAAATCTGCATCGGGGTTTGTATATCCTAGTTTGAATGAAGGCTTTGGAATTCCGTTGGCTGAATCATTGGCGGCAGCATTGCCCATGGCAGTTTCTAATATTGCCGTTTTTCGAGAATTGGTGGAAGAATTGCCGGTTTATTTTCATCCAAACAAAGTAGATGAAATGGCCGCTGCAATGATTTCCATAACAAGATCAGAGGAACAAACAAGGCAGCGAATAATTCGTCCGTCAATTCAACTCAAAATTGATCCGAAACACATTGCAGAACAATTGATTAGAGAATATTCAAGTTTGTTGTGACCCTAGAATCCCAACCCTAAACTCATCACTCCCCACAATAAATGTGGAATATTCTCAGAATTTTGGTCGTTTTTGTACCAATACCTCATCTCCGTTCTCCAATAAATCATTTCGGAGATCTTGTGGTTAAAACACAAGCTACCACCCAAATAGGATCCTTCGATCCTTGAAAATTTGTCTCTGAAATATTCACCCCGAGCACTGATACTAGATTCGGGAGTTAATTGATATGATGCCGCTGTGTTTAGATTCACCCAAAAACCATTTTGTTCATGAAATGGAGATTTGCCAAAACTTGTATCTTTCCAAGGATCGTCGCCAACATAAAAACAAGTAGTCCACTGCCAACGATTTCTTTTTGCGATCCAATAAATGTCCGAAAAATACCGATGATGTTCACCGGATTGAACAAAAGTGTTCCAATTGATTAAGTTGTTGTTATTTACGGTGTATTCCAACTGTGTAGCAAACGCAGGAGTTTTATACTGAGGACCTAACGTTTGCCATCCGTTCAATAGATAAAAAGAGGTTTTCAATTTGGAATTGAGAGGCGCAATAACTTTGGCTCCCATCAGGTAATAGGGACAAAATTCGGCGGCCATGGAACGCGTGTAAATCAAGTGGTCCCTACTTACAGGATTCTCATTCGTAAAGGGTGATCCAATGAGGCCCGCCTCCAACCAAATGTCCTTTTTTTCGTTGAGTCTAACCCCAACACTGGCCTCCATTAAGTTCTTTAAACCACTTTTCTCCGATGCATAATTGGCGTCCATGTAACTGCCGTAAGCCGGCACTATTCTGGCTTTGACCCCCTTGTTTGCATATCTAAAATCCAAATATGTCAGATTGATGTCAACCTGATTTAAACTTGCCGATGAAACCAAATGAGGAACTTTGTCGGCATTGGGCGACATCTTTCCATAATAGGCATCGAGCCACCCAGAAATAGTTAATTTTCCAACCTTTTCACCCCCAATAGAATCAATAAATGCGGTGTTTGAAATTTGGGCTGATGTATCCAATGAGAACATTGATATAAAAACCCAAAGGATAACCTTGTTTTTCATTGTTGAATGCGAAAATAAAACCAATCATCAATGAAGAAGCCACAATGGAAAGAAATTATTTGTCTAAATTAGCGTTGTAAAATAAATTGGGTAAATAAAATCGGGTTGTGATTAAATTTACATTTTTAGGTAAATCGAAATTCGTATTCTGCTTGATGATTTTGTTCCAAAGTCAAGTGGCTTATTCACAGTATGATTCTGTGAGATACGACATGACCACCGCCAATGTTCATTGGAATTCATTAACTGATTACAATTCAAAAGGATTTAATCCAGATACCCTGAGCAAACCTTTGTACTGTCAGTCCGAAACCACGCCAACTTTCGTTGCAAATTTCTCTAAAACCAATAGCTACAATTCCAATGTAGCAAAAGGAACGAATGTGTTGGATGCGGGTTCACACTATGGAGTTGCAGGTGTCTATACAAAAAAGCATTACAACCTTACTACCCATTCTGTTCGAATTAAAGGTTCCTTTGTTTGTAGAACAACAACGGTAGGGGATTATAACGAATATTGGTTGGGCTCAATTCCGGTAAGTAATTCTAACTATCATCCAGCGATTTATGGAAGTGGAAATACACCAGAAGGGTATATTGTTGGAGCCTGGGTTGATTGGTGGAGTGCCAGGTCTAGGAGTACAACCTCACAGCCTGATTATTTTTTTGTGAATAAAATCAATGCGAATATGCCGTTGGGATTGTTTTTTGAAGCCATGGCTGAATTTCGAATCATTCATGATTCTTTGGTGATGACCAAATATACATTGACGCCTGTTGACGATAGATCTAAGCAGCAAACATGGGTTTATCCGGTATATCGTAGTACTCCATTTGAACCGTTGAAATCATCCCCTTGGTTCAATAATTTTCGTGCGGCCTTCATGCCTGATGATGGGTTAGATTGGGTAGAGGTCGTGGCTGATCCGCTACCATGTAGTCTCGAATTAAAGCGAAAGTCTTACGCGGCTTGTGAAGGTTCACTATCGCCCGTTGACTTGTCTGAGTTCATTTGGTTGAAAAGTCAATCGATTGATAATAAAACTGGTAAATTCTATATTCGAAAAACCACAAATGCCTCTGCGACGGGTTACTTACACAAGGTCCTTACCGATGCATTGCTTCCAATGTTTCTTCCCAACGGAGATTACACAGTGAGTTATGTGTCACCTTGCGGCGATTCTATCCAAATTCCCATCAAAATCATCCCAAAACCTATCGTAAATATCCGAGATACATTATTATGTAACCAATTACAATTTACCTCGAGCGCTGTAGTTACGTCAAAAAATAAAATTAATCAATATTATTGGCGCTTTGGCGGTAATACCAGCTTGTCAGTTCAGCCCACATGGAGTTTGATTGATACAGGGAAATTTGTTATGATTTTGTCTGTGACAGATGCATTTGGATGTCGTGGTAATGATACGGCCAACATTGAGGTTGCAAATATTGGAGATTTATCCATTGGAATGAATGACTCAGACCAGTGTTTTGAAGGACATTCCTTCGATTTTAGTGGAAATGGCAGTTCTTCTCAAAATAAATTTTATTGGCAACTGCCCGAAAATAAGACAGCGGAGGGTCAGAGTATAAAGCGTTTTACTGTAAACAAATCAGGGACCTTTGCTCTGAAATTAACAGTTGTTGATGCATGGGGTTGTAGAGATTCTGCGAAGTCTCAAATTGTCATATACGAAAAACCATCCATTAAACTCAGAGATACTTCTTTGTGTGCTCCAAATCAATTACGACCAACGGTAATAATTAAGTCCACATCGCCAATCGTATTTTACTCCTGGAAATGCGGAAACAACTTTGGTTCAACATCCCAACCCGTTTGGAATTTGGTTGATACGGGGAGATTCGCATTGATATTAAATGTTTCGAATCAAAATGGTTGTAAAGCTGGGGATACTGCAAGTGTATTTGTAAGTACAGTTGGAAATTTTGATTTGACTGTAAATGATTCAATTCAATGCATGAATGGGCATGTTTTTAATTTAGAAGTACTTAATTCAGGTAACAATACAACCAGATTTACATGGAATCTGCCTGAAAATAAATTCGCGAATGGAAAGAAGGTGAATGGATTTAGAATTTCTGCACCGGGTAAATATTCCGTTAAACTCAAAGGTGATAATGTTTGGGGATGTAGGGATTCTATGACTTCAAATTTGGTAGTTCTTGAGTCTCCGGAAATTGCTGTTTTTGATACACAATTATGTTTGGGCGAATGGGTGTCAATTCGATTTACTGAGGATTTTAAGGGTAGTAAAATTGTTAAAAGGCGGTGGCTCGCCAATGGAACCGATTCTCAAATCGTGTCGCCCAAATATTTATTCAAGACAGCAGGACAATTCAAACTCGATTTGATTGTAGAAAATGAAGTTGGTTGTTGTGATACGGATCAAGCTGTGATTACAGTTAATCCCAAGCCAATCATCAATTATAATTTTGATTTTGCTAATGAAAGCAGTGGTGTAACTCATTGGAATTATCTTTACACAGGTACATCTGGTAACAAGGTTGAATGGATTCATAAAAACAAATTGATTGGTTTGGGAATAGGTCCTGGCACCGCTAACATTTCGGATTTGGGGACTCAGTGGGTAAAACTTAGAGTGACAACGGATAAGGGATGCATGGATTCCCTTGAGTTCAATAAGTATATTTCAATCAGTCAAAACATTTATTTCCCCAATGCATTTACACCTGATGGAAAAGGTGGTAATAATGTTTTTGGTCCATACAATGCCGAATTGTTGGACAAATATAAATTCATGGTCTTTAATCGATGGGGTGAAAAGTTGTTTGAATCCTCTGAAACAAATCGATATTGGGATGGTACTGATACAAAAGGGGAACCGGCGATGGAGGGACAATATGTTTATATCGTCTCTGGGGTTAAGAATACAGGTGTATTTTTGACCCATTCAGGGACTGTTTACTTGATTAGAAATTGATTGATGGAATTGTAAAATAAAAAAATCAGTTCTAGCGCAGCTAACTGAAATTACTTGAACGGTGAATTGGGCTCTTTTTTAATTACATTGTAGGTCAATCGATCCGCCAATTTGGGAAACCACTTATTTATAAATACAGCCATTTTTCCTTGCAGTGTAAGGATGAGGTAACTGCGTTTTTTTTCGATGGCAGTCCAGGTGGCCTCGGCTACCGCCTCGGCCGACATTAATTTTTCTTCTTTCAACGGAGAATCATTTTGTTGAGAGCCATTTTGATCCAATGCCGTTTTTCGAATATTGCTCTCCGTATACCCGGGGCAAGCAATTAACACCTGTAATCCAGTTTCTAAATTTTCACATCGCAAACTCTCCAAGAACCCTTGCATCGCAAATTTGCTTGCACTATATCCGGTGCGTGCTGGTAAACCTTTGAATCCAGCAATGGAAGATATACCTACAACTGAACCCTTGTTTACTAACAATTGGGGTAGGGCGTATTTGCTGCAATAAACGGTGCCCCAAAAGTTTGTATCCATCAATCGTTTTAGCACAGAAAGATCGGTATCTACAAAAATGCCTCGCATCGAAATGCCAGCATTGTTGATGAGTACATCGATTCTCTCGAGTGCTAATAAGCTTTGCTCTATGAAGTTCCGACAGTCGTTTTCAAGACAGACATCGCCAATGAAAGAAAATACTTTCAAAGTGTCGATTGAATCCGACTTTTGGATCTGATGAGAGCACATTGCTGCTGTTTCGGCCAATGATTCTGCCGATCTAGCCATCAAACCAACGGAGTATCCACGCTTTATTGCTTCAATGGCCAGAGCCCTTCCTATTCCGGAAGATGCTCCTGTGATGAGAGCGACGCGCGCACCCATTTTATGATTTCCACTTGATGGAACATCCTACCGCAGGAATTTCAGGGTAGTCAATTTCCAGTCCGTCCAATGCAAATTCAATTGCATCCTCTAAATAAACACGCATTACTGCAGCTTCGTTTTCCCAAGAATCATCAATGGCGCCTTTATAAACCAATTCTCTTCGTGCATTGAATAGAAAAACTTCCGGCGTTCTTTCTGCTCCCAATTGCTTTAAGATTTCTTGTGATTCATCGTGCAAATAAGGAAATGGAACCCCATATTGAGATGCCAATCGTTGCATTTCAGCAAAACTATCCATCGGTTTCTGACTGGCGTCGTTTCCGTTGATCGCCAAAACGCCTAAATTGTCTTCTTCGTATTGTTTTGCCAAGGATATGATTCTGGGCCAGTATGCCAATGCAGTTGGACAATGATTGCAAGTTACCACAATGAGAAGGGCACTTTTGTCAGATAAATGATATGTACTAACCACTTCGCCAGTGGTACTTTTGAGCTCGAAATGCTTTAGGTTGTCTCCAATATTCATGATCTCTAATTGGAACGCAATTTACACAATCCTTTGAGAATTTGTGGGTTTTTTGTGGGTCAACAAGTTTGGCAACATGGCTTGATTGGGGTTACTTTGCATTCATGGATCAGTTTGTTGTTTCGGCTAGAAAGTATCGTCCTACTACATTTGATGATGTGGTTGGTCAGCACCAGGTGGCTGAGACGTTGATGCATGAAATCAACAACAATAAATTGGCCCAAGCCTTTCTCTTTACGGGGCCCAGAGGTGTTGGTAAGACAACCTGTGCTAGGATTTTAGCGAAGGTAATAAATGCCCAAGACGGGGGTGATCCAAATCAAGATTACGCGTTTAATATTTTTGAACTCGATGCGGCGAGCAATAATTCTGTAGAAGACATTCGTCATCTCATAGATCAAGTACGAATCCCTCCCCAAGTAGGGAAATACAAGGTGTACATCATTGACGAGGTTCATATGCTGTCTACCCAGGCTTTCAATGCGTTCCTGAAAACATTGGAGGAACCACCGGCCTATGCCATTTTTATCCTCGCTACAACAGAAAAACACAAAATTCTTCCAACGATTCTCAGTCGATGTCAGGTTTTTAACTTCAATCGGATTGAAACCAAAGACATGGTTTCACACCTTGAAGGCATTGCAAAAAAAGAAAATATCACGGCGGAATTGGATGCTTTGCATTTGATAGCAAGAAAAGCAGATGGCGGACTTCGCGATGCATTGTCGATGTTTGATCAGTTGGTGAGTTTTGGCGGCGGACAAATAACCTATGAAACGGCAGTTGATATCTTAAGTGTTTTGGATTTAGATACCTTCTTTAATGTGTCTTCCATGTTGTATCAATCGCAAATATCCGATGCACTACTTTCTTATGATGCTATTGTGAAAAAAGGTTTTGATGGATCCACATTTTTGGGTGGTTTGGCGTCGCATTTTAGAAATTTAGCGGTTTGTAAAGAGACAAAAACCCAAGCATTGGTTGACGTCTCTGATTCGTTCAAGACAAAATACATTGAGCAATCGGCCCAGTTTAGTTTTGCTTTTATTTTAAACAGTTTGAGTTTGGTGTCTGAAGCGGAAGAGAAATACAAGGCATCAAGAAATCCGCGACTTCTGGTGGAGTTGCTGTTAATGAAACTCGGCCATTTACAATCCTTCATTCAAAATATTCCTTCCCTTGAGGAAGTAAAAAAAAAACTGAGTAATTCTGATTCGGTAAAATCATCATCGTTCAAAAATGCACCGAGCATCGTAGAAGAGAAGGTAAAACCGAATATCAATAAAGTTTCTGAAAAGTCAATCGCTGAGGCCACGAAAACACAGGAGGTGGCAACGCCAGTAGAGTCAAGTGCGGTTGGGTCAGCTCCCATCTCATCTGTACCTATCTCAACAACTCCTGTCGCTAAAGCGCCCATTGCTAAGCCTCCTACACCGGCCGTTCAAATTATTACCGATAAGAGCAAGTTGTCTGGATTTGAAGCATTCAAGCGTCAAAAAGAACTGCTGGCAAAAAGTCAATCCGAGGCCGAGAGCGATGAGAATGTACTTAGCACTACAGATTCGGCTTTGGAAGACAAAGGCTCTAATTCAGATCGTCAATCAACCGAAACTGCCCAGCCAACGCCCAATTCGGATTCAGGTTTAGCATCCATTGAAACCTACAATTCATTGGAAGATGCCTATGTGGGTTTCTATCAAACCCAAGGGCCCCGAATTTCAACATGCTTGAAATCATTGAGATATCGACTGAATGACGGTCAGTTGGTGATTGAATTATCCACCTCAGGCCAAGAATCAATCATCGAGGAAATAAAGCCCCAATTGATGCAATTTTTAAAACGACGTTTGCCTGGCAATCAAGTAAAAAATATCGGTTGGGAAATGGGTGAAATTCAAGTGGTTGAGAGACGACCTTATACGGATAAAGAAAAGCTAGATTATTTGGTGAAAAAGCATCCTGCATTGGGCGAAGCCTTGGAATCACTGCATTTACGATTGCCATAATTAATTCCGATTTCCCTCAAAACACCCAAATTTCTTTGCTATTTTTGTAAACATCATTCATGGCTGAACTCTCTTTTCAAAATACGTCGGTTGCCTTTGCTCACAAAAGCGATTCAGAATTGTCTAAGGCAAGGATGTTGTTTAAATCATTCAATTATCCTGCACTTTTAACTTATGGACCCGCGATGGCTAAGTTGGCTGTGGGATTGGGATTGAAATTCACCATAAAAAAGACCATTTTTGAGCAGTTTTGTGGGGGTGAAACCATTCATGAATGTGATCGTGCAATAGAATCTTTGGCAAAAAGTGGCATTGGTACCATTTTGGATTATTCCGTGGAGGGCGAGGAAAGTGAATCAACTTTTGAACTGACTGCTGCTGAAATTCTCAAAACGATTGAGCGCGCAAAAGGCAATAAGGATATTCCATTTTCAGTATTTAAAACCACAGGAATCATGTCTTCCGAAGTTTTGGAATCTGCATCATTGGTCATCGAAAACAATGGTGTAAGTGATATTTCATTGGTAGAAAATCAATTGGAGTCGCAATTGATACCGGACTGGCAAAAGGGTTATGCTCGATTTATGAAGTTGTGTAAATCTGCGGCAGAAAGTAAAGTTCAGATTTTTGTCGACGCCGAAGAGACATGGCTACAACCCGCAATTGATTTAATGGCAACCCATGCCATGGAGCAGTTGAACCATGAAAAAGCATGGATATTCAACACATTGCAGATGTATCGACATGATCGTTTGGCGTATCTACAGAATCAAGTTGCGGAGAATAAATGCAAATACGGTTATAAATTGGTCAGGGGCGCTTATATGGAAAAAGAGAGGGCGAGGGCAGTGAAAATGGGCTATCAAGATCCAATTCAGCCCAATAAAGAGGCCACAGATAGAGATTATAATTTGGCTGTTGAATTCTGTTTAGAGAACCACAATTCTGTTTCCGTGTGTATTGCAACGCACAATGAGAATTCCTCAATGTTGGGTGCATCATTGCTGTCGAAACATGGATTGGATAACGGCGATTCTAAGGTTTCATTTTCCCAGTTGTTAGGAATGAGCGATCATATCAGTTTTAATTTATCGAATAGCGGCTATAGAGTGAGTAAATATGTGCCGTATGGCCCTGTGCTCGCGGTGATTCCGTATTTAACTAGACGTGCTCAGGAGAACAGCGGAATGGCCGGTCAGATGGGTAGGGAATTGGCTTTGATTGAATCAGAGATAAAACGCAGAAAAGGATGAATCTGAAAAAACATTGGTATAAATGGGTTGCTTCAATTTTCCTGCTCTATGTAGTATTGGGAGGATTGTTTTTGCCATTGAAACCCGGTATTACTGCGGTTTCCCCGGTTAAATTATTCTCAGGCAATGATATCTCGATTAAACTAAATGTATACAACGCCCCGTGGCTGAGAGAAAATACATCGGCAATTGAATCATTATCCAAAGACGGGAAATTTCAAATGCCAGCAAAAGTCATTTTGGTTTCCAAAGGAATTCAAGGTCGTTGGGAAAGTGAAAAAATCGATTTCTCGGGCAATCACGGTCAGGTTATCGCCAAGTTTGATATCAAAATGGGCCAAGCTGATATTTCAAATGAATATTATTCTGTGTTCATTGAACTGTCAAATGGCAAATATTTGGGTTTGCCAGATGCGATTTTCTTGGAAAGAAGTTTGGGCGATACGGTTGGTAACTCTACAATCAAAATGAATTCCAATGAGAACATTGCCATCGAACGTGAGAAATTTGAAATGAGTTTCCCCAACAGAGTTGTGCTAAACGAAAGTGTTCGCAATCTTTTTTATCATGTTCCGATGTGGTTTGCTATGCTCGCCTTATTGGGTATCGCCTCGTGGTATGCCTTGAAGTATTTGAGGTTTTCCAATTTAGAAGACGATATTATGGCTGATTCATTAATCCGAGTGGGAATTTTGGCGGGAATATTGGGATGTATCACTGGAGCCACATGGGCGAGGGTTACTTGGCAATCTTGGTGGCCTGCAGCTGATCCCAAATTGAATGGTGTAGCCATTGGAATGACGATGTACATGGCGTATTTACTGCTGAGGTCAACCATGAGTGATCCCTACCAAAGAGCAAGAATCACCTCGGTATATTCTGTGTTTATTTTTCCCATTTTTATTGCTTTGATTGTCATTATGCCCAAATTATCGCCGAATTCATTGCATCCGGGTTCTGGTGGGACAGTGGGTTTCAATAAATACGATTTGGACTCTACGATGCGATTGTTCTTTTACCCTGCGGTGATTGGATGGATTGCTCTTTTTTATTGGATCGCGAATTTGCGATTAAGAATTGCTCAGTTAAACGAAAAACAACTTAACAAATGAAAACATCTGTCAGTGAACAATTTGATGCCAACGCGGCTGAATTGTTGGCCCATCACAATTTAATGAATGCCGTATATGGGGTTTTGGCAATCATTTTTATTGGAATACTATTTTATTTGGTTCGATTGGATCGCAAAATTTCACGTTTAGAGAAAAATCAATCATGAAGCCATTTCATTTGATTCTGTTGGTGTTGGCTGGGGTTGGCATAGCCACTGTGATTAGCATGTACGGCAATACCACGCAATACGTTGCCTTTCCTGATGCCAAGCGCATTGCAGTTGAAAATCCCGGAAAAGCGGTTCACGTTGTTTGCAAGCTAAACAAAGCCAAGCCAGTGATTTATGATGCCCAAACTAATGCCAATCACCTTGAGTTTTACGGGTTTGACTCATTGAATAACGAAAGCAAAGTAGTTTTCACTAAGCCCAAGCCCGCTCAGTTTGAGCAATTGGAAAAGATGGTTTTGATTGGAACATACCAAGACGACCATTTCTTGGCGACAGAGATTTTGAGCAAATGCCCATCCAAGTATGAAGACGCACCAGGAGCTGTGAAATCGAACAAATGAACGAACCAATAAAGAATATCGTTTTTGCCGGAGAGTGGCTGTGGTTGGGTAACCTCGGTCATGCCTTCACGATTCTTGCGTTTGTTGCGGCCATTGCATCGGCGTATTTCTACTTTCAACATGAATCGTCAAAGGAATCGTCGATGTTACAATGGGCAAAACGCTGTTTTCAATTGCATGCGATTTCTATTGTGGGCGTTTTCGTGGTATTGTTTTCGATCATTTTTTATCATCGATATGAATTTTATTATGCTTGGCGACATTCAAGCAATGCGTTGCCGGTATACTACATGATTTCCTGTTTCTGGGAAGGTCAAGAAGGGAGTTTTCTTCTTTGGCTTTTCTGGAATGCATTGATAGGTTTGGTGTTGCAACGAAGTGCCAAAGACTGGGAGAGTCCAGTCATGGTTGTCATTGCCTTTGCTCAAATTGCCTTGGGTTCCATGCTAGTTGGATTTCATTGGGGTGATTTTAAAATTGGTAGTTCACCCTTTGATTTACTTCGTGAACAGCGACCTGATTTCTTAAACATTCCTATTCTGGGCCAGTTGGGGGTTGAAAATTACCTTCAAGTTTTTAAAGATGGAAATGGCTTAAATGCGCTGTTGCAGAATTATTGGATGGTGATTCACCCGCCTACGCTGTTTTTGGGCTTTGCCACTGCCATTGTTCCGTTTGCATACAGTTTATCTGCCCTGTGGCGAGGGAATGATAGAGGTTGGATTGCGCCAGCTCATATTTGGAGTTTGATTTGTGCGGGTATTTTAGGTTTGGGAATCATCATGGGAGGTTTCTGGGCCTATGAGAGTTTGTCGTTTGGTGGCTATTGGGCATGGGATCCGGTAGAAAATGCTTCACTTATGCCTTGGTTGATTATGGCGAGTGCTGCGCATATGTTGATCATCACAAAAGCCACAGGCCGTCATTTATTCACCTCACATTTGTTGGTTCAATTGTCGTTTTGGCTCGTTTTATATGCTACCTTCCTTACACGCA
>Ga0214923_10007320_pt1 | contig 12071 bp, 43 predicted proteins | sample LL1510_MetaG_FD_177993 | JGI IMG/M metagenome (GOLD analysis project Ga0214923, IMG submission 177993) | Freshwater microbial communities from Lake Lanier, Atlanta, Georgia, United States - LL-1510 | ecosystem: Environmental > Aquatic > Freshwater > Lake | place: USA: Georgia | collected... | reverse complement strand
GTTGATCTAAATAATCTATGAAATTGCATCCTAAAGTAAAAATGATTTGCGATGAGTTTGCTGAATCCTATGAGTGGATTGAGAGCGATGAGAGTTTGTTTATTCGTCTTTCAAATCGCCTTGTAGATATTGTCAAAGAGCGTTTGGCTAAATGCCCTTTGGAATATCAAGATGCTCAAAAGGTTGGCGACAATACAATTTTGTGGTTTCGTTCTCACGAAGAAAATGAAAGAGTTTTAGATTTTATTGATGAGAGCGAAGATGAAGGAGATGATCTACCATTCTAATGAATATTTATGTGACAGGATATAATTGGTCTGCGAAAGTAGATATTGATACCAAGAAACTTGATAAAGCTGATTGGTATAGTGAGGCTTGCACAAGAGCAGTTGAAAGCGTTTTAGATCAAGAAGAAAAAGAAGGCGTTGAATTAAAGATTGATGATTATGATAATTTTGGACTTGGAGTTATTCTCTTGACTTGGGATGAAAAAAATATTAAAAATGAAGATGAACACCGAGTTCTTTTAACTAGTAATGTTCTTGCTAACGCTGGTCGTTGGGAAGAATATAACGAAGTAAAAGCATACGAGGATAAATGCAAGGAGGAAGGTCTATGAATCCAATTATAGATAAGATTGTTTGGGAAAATAATTCTAGAGTCAAAAGCTCTACATTTATTAATCCCTCTAAAATTATTAATAAAACCTCAACAGCCGATTTCCCTGCTGGTAAAATTACTATTCGTTTGCATAATACTAGCAAAAAAAATATTTGCGGAACAGCATATTTTTATGGCAAAATGAAAAGTCACACAAGCAGTTGGGGAGGCAGTAGCTACGATTATCCAGATGGTAAGTTGATGGTAACTTTTTTCAAAGAAAAACCAGAATTTGTTTTTAATGGTGGTCTTTCTGAAAGTTATTCTTTACAAGATGTAACCGATGCAGTATCATATTGTAGAGAGATTCTAAATAAAATATGAACCAAAGACAAACTTTAGAAGAATTGATGCGATCCTTTAGGTTTCACAAGAATCCTATTTTAAATTGGTTTTTTGGCGAGGTGAATTATTACTCTCATATCTTTCTAAATGGTAAGTTTAAAATAAAAAATACATTTCAAAAATTAATTCGTGGCTATTGTGATAGCGATTGTTGGAATCTTCCACAAGCTACTGCAAAATTTCTTTTGCCAAGAATCAAGCATCTTCGCAAAAACTTTAATACTCTTTCTAATCGCCATCATCTTGTAGTGGATGGGAAAATTATTCCTTATGTTTATGATGAAAAAAATATAGAGTTTAGTAAAGAACACAATGAGTTTGTGGATAAAACAAATGGTTTGTTAATTCATTTGAGCAAAGAAGAATATGAAAATGTTTTAGATGAGATTATTTTTTCTCTTGAATTTCTTTTGCTTGAAGATGACCCAAAAGTTGAAATTGATAAACTATACGAAGTTTATCCTTTAGGGTTTGACCCTGTTCGTGATCGCAAAATGGTATTAACAAAAGAATCTGACGGCAATTATTCAGTTGAAATTGAAAGTAAAGATAATATTAAACCAGATTACTCAAAATTAAATAAAGCCTATGAGCGTCAAAGAAATGGTTTTCTTTTGCTTGGGCTTTACTTTAGAGATTTATGGGATTAATTTATGAACGACTTATATGATGTTTGGTTCACGAAAAAAGAATTAATTAAAATTGATGAAGCTATGCACTATTTTAAAGATAGTAAAAGATATTACTCTTGGGAAACAGAATATGAACCACTTATGCAAAAATTAGATCATCTAATAGAAAGATTAAAATGAACAACGATTATACAAAAATACTATTACAGATTAAAGGTTCTTTACAGAACATAGATGGTTCACTATATAGTCTTGCTGAAAATATTGATAGATTAACAAAGCAGATTATGAAAGAAAGCAAAAAAGATGACGAATGAACAATACGAAAAATGGATTAAAGAAAATAATCTTTTTATTAGCAAGGTTCATTATCGTATCACATTTAAAAATCTTGGCCTTTATATTTTAAATTCATATAAATTTAGATGGTTTCCAAAACCTTTTGGTATGAAAGGTAAATATTTTATTGAGTTTGGAGTTAATTGGTTAGGTTGGATTCTTGAGTTTCAATGGAGTAAATAATGAAGCCTAGATATGATTTTAATAAAGGAAAATTAATTTCATACGATGGTGAAATTATTGAGTTTGCTGGTTCAGCAGTAGTAGACAAGTATTCTGACCAAGTTGAAGAAATAATGGGTTTATTTGATTTTAAAAAAGGCGAATATCTTGTGACCGATGAAAGCACTATTGGAGATTTTGAAAAAGAAAATATTAACCCGAAGAAGCTGGAAAAATTTAAGAAAAAATATGGATTCAGTTTGACAAACAAAACAAATATTAGTAAGATAGCAGAAAGGATGTATAACTTTAGACCATTTTAAATTTATGAAATACACAATAACAGCAAGAGACAAAGAAGCTATGGTAGATTTTGATTTAATTAAAGAAGGAGAAATTTTTTCTTTCTTTGACCCCGAATCAGTTAAAAGGGGAAATCACGCTGTCTATTTGAAAATTAAGAACGGCACAAATAATATTGTTGATCTTGATGATGGTAAAGTATTTAACTTTAGTGATAAAAAGCGTAATACTTTAAATGACCCCGATGAAGAACAGGGAAATAAAGTTTATAAACTTAACGCAAAAATTAATATCATAGTATAATATGAATATTCCTACGAAAACATATAAGTATGTAGAGCAGATTAAAGATTCTTATGGCAATCTTGTTGATTGTTATGGAGTTTATGAAGAAACTGCTTCTCTTGAAAGATTTAAATTAAAAAGAGTAATTAAATTAATTAAAACCTTTGACACCTTAAAAGAAGCAAGGTATTATTTAGGTGAATAAAGTAATTCGTTATATTAAAGAGCTTGAGGATGAGTTTGGTAAGTCTCTTGACAAATGGGCAGTTTATGAGGAGCAAATTACTTCTAGAGGACATTGGGTATTTAAAGATGCAAAAATAGTAAAAACTTTTCCAACTCCTCATCACGCAAGAAATTGGATGGAATATGACGGCAAAAGAACTGATTAATTGTCTTAAAGAATTACCACCAGAAACACATATATGTGTGAAAGGATATGAAGATGGATTGGATTATGTCCAACTATTGAGAGAAGCAAAAATTATTCATAACGCAAATTCTGAATGGTATTATGGTAATCATCAAGAAGTATTAGATGCTGGTAGTAAAGGATTTGACGAAATTGTTTGGGTTATACAATAATTTTCTTTGACTTAATTTAAATTTAAATTATATTTGATCTATGGACACAACTAAACCAGATAAATTTTTTGCCACCTTTGACGAGCTTCATCGTCACAAGGTAGAACCTTATAAGAAGTATTGGGAGAGCGTAAGACCCAAGACTGACGAAGATATTTTTAGGCGGTGGCTTTTTGCTTTCTGTTCTGTTCATACGACTTGGAAAGGTAATATTAATGGTTATCTTGCTATTCGTGATTTTGTTTATTGGAAGCATAATCGCAAAGAACTTTTAAAGCGTCTTACTCGTTCTGGCGTTGGTTGTCAGAAAGAACGCACCGATTACATTTGGGATTTTTCAAAAGATTTCTGGCAGAATCCCAAAGATTTTTCTTGCCCTACAAAGAGAAACCGATATGTTTCTGTTCGTGATAATCTTGTAGAGCGTATTCGTGGGTTAAGTTATGCCAAGGTCAGTTTTAGCTTTGAGATGATTGACCCGCTTTTTGCTAGAGTTTTATGCGGTGATGTTCACCATCTTCGTTTTTATGGTATGCCAGATTTAAAATATACAAAATCAAAAATTGGTGTTGCAAAATACAAAGCTATGGAACAGCATTGGTTGGAGAATTGTCAAAGATTAAATGTTCCTTCTTACATCGCTCGTTGCATTATGTGGGATGAAATTCAAAAGCAACCCGATAGTGATTATTGGGGATATGTTCTAAAACCATTTTAATGATTCCTTGTATTACATTCTCAATATCAAGAAATTACGCAATAGATATTTGCGGATTTCATATAATTCGTAGAGCAAAAGACGGCATAACTTTCTTTGACTTAAATGTTAATACAGACTATTATCCAGCAGATCATAACCCAAAATTAACCTTTTCTCTTGTAATTTTAAATTTTATGTTTTTTGAATTGACAATTTACAATAAAAATCATATAGATGGTATTACAAAATACGAATCTTTTGGAAAATGAAAATAAGTTCTTATTTTACAGAAGGTGAGCTTGATCTTGCTCTTACTTTTTTTGCTGATGCCCTTGAAGATCAAGAGTTTATGAATGAAGCATCAGTTGGGTATGATGCTGGTGATAAATTAGTCAATCTTAAAGAAAAGATTGAATTTTTTAGATCAATGCAAAATGAGGTTCCAGAAGAATGAAGCTAGAAAATTTAGTAGATCGTAAGATTCTTTATTTAAATTACCCTATCAATAAGTTTGCGATTCAAGAGGGAAAAGTATCAGAGATTTCGCCAGCAAAGAAATGTATTAAAATCAATTCTGACTGGCATCTTATTGATAATATTCGTATTATAGAATTATTTGGTGAAAATGAAAGACCAAAGCTAGGATTTGGCTTGCCAAAAAATGAAAAAGAAGCAAAATAAAGAAATGGAAAAAGCAATTAAGCTACTATCAGAGCTTGTAGATCAAGCTGACGAAGATTGTCCTCACGATTGTAGGACGATTCACTTTACGAATATTCTTGAAGAAGCTAGTGAATTTGTAAAGGAGTATAAAAACTCAAAATGAAAACTTATATTGTAACATATAGCAAACAATATCAAGCATCTTCGGAAGAAGAAGCTATGGAACAACTAAAAGAAGAAATTTCAAAAGATAGGGATTTATCTATGTTTTGGATTAAAGAGGTTTTAATCTAATGAAAATGGGACGAGTTTGTTTAGATTTAAACTATATCGTAGATATGGATAACGAAGAAATGGTTAAAAGAGCCTATGAATGTTTATATGAGGATTTGATGCAAGGCGTTAAGTATGGTAATATCGGTAATTGGATTGATGTTATCGAAGATAAGAACGCAAAAGAAGATATGATTCCAGAATTTTTATTGGAGAAAGAAAATGAATAAAATAATTAGACATACTGAACCAAGAGATATTATTCTTGAAAAATTAAAGCAAGCATATCTCAAAGAAGATAGTAAAACTCTTGTAGATAGAATTATGGAATTTTATGTTCACCTTTCAGATTATGAACTTTGTCAAAGATACTCTGAAAAGTTTGAAACAGACCCAAAATATATAGCAGAGCAATTTGAATTTAATTTCTAATGTGTAATAGTAAATATGGGCAGAAAAAAGATTGAAAAATCTAGGATAGAAAAAAGTTTAGAAAAAGAAGAAAAAACTTTTTCTGCTATGGCTAAAAAAATTGTTGATGCTATTAAAGATGAAAAATTTTTAAGAGAATTTACAAAACAATGTCTTGAAAATCTTTACAAAGATGACCCAAAGTTATTCGCAGATCACTCAAAATTAAAGTTGAAGAAAAAATAATTTTAAGATATTATAATAATATGGAAGAAGAAGTCAAAACTCTCCGAACTATCAGAGAGTTTGTTAAATGGTATGAAGATCGAGAAGAAATGCCAACAGATAAACTTCACGAATTTTATATCAAATTTAAATACATTATTCAACAAGAAGAACAAGCAAATGAAGATATTAGGAAATTTTTAGGATAAAATTATGGAAAACGCAAAAACATTAGTATCACATTTAAATAAAGATTTGGCTGATTTAGAAGATGATATAAAAAATATCATTAAATGGCACGATGAAAACCACAAAAATATCTCTGGAGTTAATTGGAGAGAACTTGATAAAGTCGAAGGACTTGTAAAGAAGCTCAAAAAATATTTTAAAAAGTGAAATATACGCCAGAGTTTATAACAGAACTTGGTGAGAATCAAATATTTGTATTTGGTTCTAATCTGGCTGGAAAACATAATGGTGGTGGTGCAAGAGTCGCAGTAGAAAAATTTGGTGCAGTTTATGGTCAAGCAGTTGGTATTCAAGGACAAAGCTATGCTATTCCAACATTAGGTTTTGATTTTGAGAAAATATCTTTGACAGAAATAAGATATTATGTTGATTTATTTTTCAATTATGCTTATAATCATCCACAATTTGAATTTCTTGTGACTAAAATAGGTTGTGGTATAGCAGGTTACGATATTTCAGAGATTGCACCTTTGCTTTTAAATCCTTTTAAAAATATTATTTTACCAGAAGAATTTATTGATTTCAATTTAAGTCTTGCATAAAAATTAATATTTGTTTATATTGATTCTTTATGAATTTTAGTAAAATTATAGAAGTCACTTATGCTCTTATTAATAAGCATAATGCTGATCTTCGTTGCCGTCATTTCAGTTTTATTATGGACAAAACTAGGATTCTTGCGATAGGTTTAAATAGTTTAAAAACGCATCCTATGAATCTCAAATACAATTATGTTAATAAAAATAAAGAAAAAATTTCAGATATAGTTGGAACTCATAGTGAATTAAGTGCAGTCATTAAACTTGGAGAAGAAGATTGTTCTGGTTTAATATTGGTAAATACAAGGATTAATAGAAATAATAAGTTAGATTTTTCTGCACCTTGTTCTGGATGCTCTGATATGGTTAAGCAATTAAATTTTAAAGAAGTTTGGTATAGTAATGTTAGCGGTGGATTCAATAAATTAAATTTGACATCCAATAACATTTAATATAATATAAATATATGGCATTAATAGAAAATATTGCATTTGCTGTCCAAGATGGCAGTTTAAGAAATATCTCTCCAAAGATCAGCAGAAATAGTGCTTGTCCAATTAATTTTGATAAGAAATTTAAGCGTTGCTGTGGAGCAGAAGGTATTGATTATTGTAAAAAGCTCTTGGAAAAAGAGATGGAACAATTTAAGAAGATGGTTCCTACCCTAGAGTCTGAAAAGAAAGCAGAAGAAAAGGTCGCTAATGAACAATCAACTGAACAAACTCAAAGCTGATCTAGAGGAATACTCTAAAAAGAAAGAAATACTTTTTAATGATCTTCTTCGTATAGAAGGTATCATAGCTTATATCAATAATGAAATAAATTTATTGACAAAAAGCCAGAAATAATATATAATTTAAAATTATGGCAATTAGACCAAAAACATACTTCGTTAAGATGACTGATAATACTGATGGCACATTTACCATCAGCGAGACAAAGGTTCTTGACAAGGTTAATCAACACGCTCGTCATTGGAGATCATTCGATAAGCGTAAATTGACCAGCAAGCTCCGTAATTCAGTTTTGGTAACGAAATAACTATTATACGATTGCACCCTATGATTTGGTAACAATACCAAGTTATGAGGTGTAATCTATTAACTATGAAGTCTAATAATTATAACAGGAGTTTAGTAGTCGCTAGAAGAAGTTAATCTAGCTTGACATTTTAATCAATTTAAATTAATTTTACGAAACGAGGACAAGTTATGCAAATACTATGCCGTTTATCCGTATTTTTATGTGGTGTCTGGTTTTTATTCAAACCAGAAATTATATCTCCATCTACCAGAAATAAATTTAATAGTATAAAAGACCCATTTGTAGAAAAATTTGTAAAAGATAATACTCCTAAAAAAGAGATTAAAGTTCGTTTAACTGCTTATTGGGCAAAAGGTAGCGATACTGATAGTGATACAGCTAGGCGTAAAAGTTCTACTGGTGCTACTCTTAAACCTAATAAAAGCGTTGCAGTAGACCCACGCATAATTCCTTTTTTCTCAAGGATTTACATTCCTAATCTTGGAATGAGGATTGCTCACGATACAGGCACAGATGTTAAAAACAAAAAAGCTAGTGGTGGCAAATATCCTATTATTGATATTTTCTTTATGACCGAAAGAGAAGCTATGCACTTTGTTAATAATAACCCAAAGATTGTTAAGGTAGCAGTTTATTAAAATAAAACTTGCTTTTATTTCAAACAAGTAGTATATTTTAAATATGCCTAAACTTAAAAAGCCGTCATTGTCCGATGACATTCGGACATTTATTGAAATCAATTATCCAGACCATAAAGACAATATTTTACTTGCAGATGGTTTTGATAAGTGCTTGCTAGGTTTTCTAGATAATGATAAGGGCAATCCTGTTGCAGTTTATGACAAGTGGAAAATGATTAAACAGCTTGCAAAAGACTTAAAAAGTGATGATGGTGAAGCACTTGAGTATTTTGATTATAATATTGCTGGTGCTTATGTTGGCGAATATACTCCTAAATATTTGGACGCTTTTTTGAAATGAAATATAGAGAAACATTTTTTAATCTAGTAAATACATATCTTTTATTTGGATTGATATATAGTGGAATCATTTGGGTAGTTTGGAATTTTCTTTTTGTATCTATTACAGGAATTGGTTTATCATTTTTGCAAGTGTTTGGTTTATATGTAATTGCAAGAATCCTTGTAGGAAATAGCTCAACACAATATATTAGCAACTTTTATTCTCCTAAACCTTTTGATATTAATGAGATAAATAACAAATTTAATGAGATTAAAGAACAATTTGCAGAAGATGTTGAGGATAATACAGATGATAAAAGAGATTGAAAGATTTTTTTATACTATACTTTATTTTGGAATATCTTTCGTAGTAAAGATTATTCAATTTAATTATGAACTTTATAGGGCTATATTTAAAAAATGAACACAAAACAAAATGTAAAAAGTGGAAAAATCTCTGCACAAGAAGCATACGATAAGTTGTTTGCTGTTGTTGGGGAGCAGTTTGCAAATGAGTTGCCTACATTAATTTGGCTTAAAAATCTTATTAATGGTAGGAAAATTCAGCCTAAAGTTACTCGCCAAGAGAAAAAAGAAAAATTTAGAAAGAAATTTGAGCGATGATCTGGAATCCAGCTAGATTGATCGTTATTCTTATTTGCGTCATTTTTTGGTCTTTTCTTGCATTTTTTCTGTTGGGTTGTGCTAGTGCTGATAAGGTTCAAGACCAAGAAGGTTGGTTTCCTGTGGGTATGAGTGAAGATAATCAAGGATTCTATAATAGTAAATATAATACTCTTGACAATGGATATAATGACCCTAATATGAATATAAAGATATTTAGCACAAAATATTAAAATGAAAAATAAACTATCTAAAAAACCTATAAAAAATTTGTCTCTAGATGAAATTAACAAAATTGCAGAGGCATTAGACAGGATTGAAAGAAAAATTGATATTGCTATGAATGTTTTTGGTCGTTCACAATATGCTGATGCAAAAGGTTATCCAGCAAAATCTCTTAAAGAAAAAATTTCTTTTTTCTGGACAAAAGGTAATTCAGAATGAGTAGCTTGCGAATAACGCCAGAACTTCACCAATTATCCTTTGATGATAAAGTTTCTCTTATTTTTGCTTTAGATATGGCATTAAGAAATACAGAAAATCCTCTTGTAATTAAAAAATTTGAGAAGATGCGTAGTAAATTACTATTGACAAAAGATGGAAAACAAAGGAAAATGGCTAAATGAGTTTTGAAGATGCCGAATATTACGAGCAAAATAATCCTTTGCTGAAAAATAAAGAAGAATTTATCAAAGATTCTAAAAAATTAAAAGTATCATTTCTAAATGAATATACAATATTGCGTAACAAGTATTTGAAATATGGATTAGTTATTGACGAAAAACCTTCAATTAGCTATAATGGAAGAATATTTTTTAATAATATTTCATAATATGAAAGCCAAAGACCCTAATTATCTTAAACTTGGCAAGTTTAAAAAGAAATCTGTATATGATGTTGATGTAGATATGAGCGATCATCATAGAAGTTATTTTCTTGACCTTGGCAAGCAAGTAATTACAGAAGATCAGTATGTTAATATTGGATTTAATTATGCCCTCTTAAAAGGTTTAGAACTTGCAGAAGAAATTGCTAAAAGAAATAATAAGAAGAAATGACTTTTAATAACTATCAGACTAATGCTAGTAGAACTGCTTTTTACCCAAGGAAATTTAAAAACCAAGGGTTATACTATACTACTTTAGGTCTTGTTGGCGAAGCTGGTGAGATTGCTAATAAAGTAAAGAAAATAATGCGAGACAACGATGGAAAACTATCTAAAGAAGCTAAAGCAGACATTTACGCTGAACTTGGCGATGTTCTCTGGTATTGTGCTAATATAGCTGATGAACTTGGAGTAGGTCTTGAAGATGTTGCAAAATCTAATTTAAATAAACTTGCAGACAGATTAAAAAGAAATAAAATAAAAGGAAGTGGAGACAAAAGATGAGTCCTATACTTGGAGCAAACCCATTAGATTATGATGCAAAATATCCTCAAACTGCTGATGCTCATACTAACGATGATGCAAAGATGTTCGTAATGGAAAGAAATATTGATAAACAAGTTATGTTCCAGACCGAAGATGGAACTCAATTTTATGGTAAGATTGCTGGTGTTCCTAATAGCGAACATTATCGTGTTATAGTCAATAGAACTGACACTCCTTGGGAATGGTATGTTAGAGAAGAAGCTGTGCATTTTATTATTGATCCTTTAGTAAAAAATAATATACTTTAATATGTTTGGATTACTTGTGGTGTTTCTTGCGGTTGGTCTTTTTATTTGGTTTGTTTATCTTTTTTCTAAAAATCCTTGACTATATTTTAAATTTAAATTAAATTAAGAGTATGCAGATTTATACAAGAAAAGAACTAGAAAAGTGGTTGAAAACCTATCTAAAACCTAATGACCCTTTGTTTGCTTTGATTATCCTTAAAGATGAGGTAGAAGCAAAATACGAGGATGTTGAATTTACTAATAAACAATTTATTGAGGCTTGTGAGATGGTAGATACTGAAAGTGAGGAGCAAAGTATTTCAGAGCAGATTGATAGCAATTTAGCTGAATATGTTGATGAGCAACAAGATATTGAAGAAGAAAATTATAGAAAATCAATATAAATACATTAAGTATATTAGGAGTAAAAAATGAGCAAACCTAAAACTGCAATAGAATTTATTGAGACTCTCTCTACTGATGAGCAAGAGTATATCTATGATATTTATAATGATATGGCAGTAAGTGATCTTATTGATCTTCTTTTTGAGTTTATGCCCTCTGATGAGATTGAGGTTGAAATCAAAGAATATAGGGAAGAAGTCGCAGAGGAATAAAAAGCGTTGGCCGAGGGTAAAATGGCTAAATTTAAAAAACAAGATAAAAAATTAAACAAATCAGAGAAACACTATCTTGTGGCAGTATTAAGTAAAGTATTAGATTTTGGCTTTTCAAAAAAGGATATTAAGGATATACTAAAGAAGATATGAATACTTGGACTATTATAGCAATCGTGAGTATAATTTGGTTAGTATTTGTTTATTGTGAATACAAGGATTCAAGATGAGCGTAATAGATGCTCTTATTGTATTAAATGCGGTTGGTATAATATGGCTAGTTAGTCATAAGATATTTGGAGATAGGTAAATGTATTTTTACTTTGGCGGTGATAACTTTATCATTTTGGGGCTATTCTTATTGTTTTCTATCTTTTCGACCAGTATTATTTTGTTATTTGTTAAAATACTACTTGCTTTAAAAAACATAATAAGGTATATTAAAAGGAGAGGTGAAAAGTAAAATCCGTTCTTTGTTAGGTATAGAAATGAGCTTAAATGGCTATGAATTTAAGCCTATTATACTCTGTTTAGGTATATTGATGTTTATAGGTTTAGCTTTACCTTTACTAATAGTATATTCTTACCTTTACCTTAAAGATTCTCTTATAACTAGCTACAATAACATAAAGAAGAATAATAAAATTAATAAGTATAATGGTATAAGAGGGGTTTGAAAATATTATATATTTACAAATAATCAACTAAAATATCTTAAAAAATGAATCCTTATATTAAGAATATTGATGTTTTCTATAAGGAATATCTTAATCCAAAGTATGTTAATAAAGGAT
>Ga0214923_10007319_pt1 | contig 12074 bp, 7 predicted proteins | sample LL1510_MetaG_FD_177993 | JGI IMG/M metagenome (GOLD analysis project Ga0214923, IMG submission 177993) | Freshwater microbial communities from Lake Lanier, Atlanta, Georgia, United States - LL-1510 | ecosystem: Environmental > Aquatic > Freshwater > Lake | place: USA: Georgia | collected 2015-10-15 | reverse complement strand
TTAAAGAAATTTCTTTTTGACGGAGATTTAATAAAATTAAAAGTTAAAGATTTAAGTCCAGGGCAACGAGCGAGATTTGCTTTTGCGATTTTTACATACCATAATTATGATATGTTAATTTTAGACGAACCAGATAATCACCTTGATATTGAAACAAAAGAAGTTATCGAAGAATCCCTTAAAAATTACAAAGGCACTCTATTTTTAATTTCTCATGACAGGTATTTTGTTTCAAACCTAGAACCGACTTCTGTTTTGTGTCTTAAAGATGGGGTTTTGGAAAAATTATAGTTTTGATATTGGAATTTTTTGGAAGGCGAAAGCCTTCCAAAAAATTCCATATCTTCTCTTTACCAATACTATTGGTCAGAGTTATTTAATGATTTGACTAAATCAATTAAGTTTTCTCTTAAAAAAGTTTTTAATTCTCTATTTTCAGCATTTCTTTGTTTAATTCCTGAGTTAATAGCTTTTAAGCTTTCAGCGAATTGAGTCTTATTCGAAACACAATCAGAAGGATTTAAAGCATTTAATTGATTTAAAGTTTCTTGTCTGATTGAAACCATGCTTTGAACTCTAGTTTTATATTCAGCAAGATTTGCTGAGAGTTGTTGAGTGTCAATTCCTTTTTCGGTTAATGTAGCAATTCTCTTTGTAATCACGCTATCAACTTTTGCAGATGAATTATTAAGACTTGTAATTGATTTCTCAATTCCAGTTTTTCTATTTGTAATTCTCTCAGATACGTTTTCGCATCTTTGTTCCAATCTTTGAGTGTTTTGTGCTTGTGCGTGTGCTTTTGGAACACTTAGGATAAACTCCAAAGAAATAAATACTGAAGCTAAAAGAACTAAAACATATGATTTATGTTTCATAATTTCCTTTCTAAACTAATACTTCAGATAGTATATAAACTAATTCTGAAATAATTCTGAAAATTTTATACTAAATACACTTCCATTTCCAACTTCACTTTTAACTGTAATTTTACACTTTAAAATTTCCTCAATCTCTCGTGCCAAAGAAAGTCCAATTCCGTAACCTTCATCTTGGGATCTTGATGTGTCGATTTTATAAAACCTATCGAATATCTTACTCAAGTGCTCTTCTTTGATACCAATTCCAGTGTCTTCTATACTTATTATGTCATATTTATCTTTTTTATAGGATTTTACTATTACCTCGCCGGATGTTTTGTTAAATTTAATTGCGTTTTCGATAAATATTGAAAGAAGTTCCTGAAGTAAGAATATATCAGATTTTACTTTATTATCAGATAGTTCTTTAGATAACTTTATTTTCTTTTGATTTAACATTTTTTGATTTTTTAATACAATCTCATCAATTACATTTTCAAGAAAAAATATTTCTTTTCTAACTTTATATTTTTTTGTATTAATTTGACTTAGTTTCAAAAACCCATTTATTAAATTATTCATTTTATCAACCTCCTCAATGCCTGATTTGATTGTTTCTTTATAATCCCCGTTTTTATCTCTTAGACTTACTTCAAAAGTGCTTTTCAAAGCTGTTAAAGGAGTTTTAAGTTCGTGAGACACATTTGAAATAAATTCTTTTTGTCGCGAAACACTTCCTTCGATATGAACTATTGTTCTTCGTGCAAAAAAATATGCAAGTATTCCAACGACACAAATTATTCCGGTATTAAGTAGGAATAGGTTTAAAATAGTTCTATGGTGAAAATTTTTTATAGTTTCTTCTGCAAGTAAGATTCTATTTTGAAATTTTATACTTGAAGGATCTAATTTTTCTTGAAGTCTAATTTCTAAGTTTTCTAATAACTCTGAACTTCTTTTTTCAATGTTAAAATATATCACTGAACTAATTAAAATACATATTACAGTAATGATAAGAATATAACTTAATGTAAGTTTTTTAATTGCTTTATCTATCATCTTTTATTGTATATCCAAAACCTCTTACAGTATGAATAACTTTTTCTAAATTAAATGGTTTTTCGATTTTGTCTCTAATTGATTTAATAAAAACTTCGATAGTATTCTCTAAAATATCAGAATCATAACCCCAAACCTTCTCAATTATATCCTCTTTTGAGAACACTTTATTTTTATTAATAATTAGAAATTTCAAAAGTTCAAACTCTTTTTTTGATAATTCAATATTTTTGTTGTTTCTTATTAAAATATTTTTTTCTAAATCTAGTATTAAATCTTTGTGAGCGATTTTTGAACTTTCGGTTTCCCTCTTTAAAACAGCTCTGACTCTTGCAACAAGCTCATCAAAAGAAAAAGGTTTTATTATATAGTCATCTGCCCCAATTTCAAATCCTTTAAGTTTGTCTTCAATACTACTTTTTGAGGTCAAAAAAATAATTTTAGTTTTTGGGTTGATTTTTTTTAGCTCTTTTGCGATATCAATTCCTGATACTTCCGGTATCATAATATCAATAATTGCAAGATCATAAAATTTTGAGATTTCATCAAGCGCCTGAATCCCGTTTTTAACAAGTTTAACTTGATAATTTTCTTGCCTTAATCCTTTTTCAACCGAGGTACCGATTTTGATATCGTCTTCAATTAGAATAATATTCATTTGGTGATTATTATAACTAAATTACTTAATTTTTACTGAAATTTTTATGAATTTTCTTGAGTTTTGTGGTCGAAAAAGGGGTCCGAAGACCCCTTAAAAAATTTACCGATACTCTTCAATGAGTAAAGGTGCGTACATGAAACCGCGAAAATAGTAACAAATATCGAAATAATTATTCGAAACAACAACCGAAGCTGTTCGAATAATCCGAATTGGAACTTTGTTACCGGAATAGACCCCGTTAAGGATCCTCCCGTTAACCCAAAAGTCGACTTGTCCATGGTAATCCATAGACATAATCTCAACCTTCAAGTTGTCAAAGTTAAGGATGTCACCAACAAATGGATCGCTAAAAACCTCTTCCGAAGTGTAAAAGACACCTTCAGTAGCGGTCATTCGCACCTCCTTACTAACGGACAACGCATAGAATAATACTACAATTATAAAAAATGTCAATACCTTTTTACCAAAAACAGAAATTATAGGTCTTTGGATTTAGATTGCCAAAAAAGTATATAATCATAATATGAACAGTTTATGGATTACCTTGATTGATTATGCAAAATGGACCCCCTCACCGCACAATGTTCAGGCTTGGAAAATCAAGGTTTTATCAGAAACCCAGGTAGAACTATACTATGACCCAAAAAGATTACTTCCAGTCACAGACCCAACCGGATGTTTTAGTATTATGGGTTTTTCAATGTTTATTGATACATTAGACCTTGTGGCAACAAAATACAATCAAAAAGTAATTGCAAGTTATATAAAAAAACCATTTGATTTTAACTCTAAATCCCCTGTTTTATTCGCAAATCTTGAGCTTGTTCCAAACTCTGAAATTAATAATTTTGATATTAACTTAATTAAAACTCGAAGAACTTCTAGACTTCCTTATTTAGATAAAAATATCTCCCCTGAAATTTTGAAAGAATTTGAAAGCGAAACTCTTAAATTTAATCAAAAGTTTTTTGCAAGTTCAAGTCCGGAAATGGTTGAGTGGATTATGGATCTTAACAAACATACACTTTTATATGATATGGGAGATGAAAAAACTAGGAAAGAAATTGGCGCACTGCTTCGATATAATAATCAGGAGGCTGAAAAATTTAAAGATGGGCTATGGTCGTATTGTATGAATATGCCTGGGTGGTTTATGAAAATGTTTTTCAATCATCAAAAGTTTTTTACACTTCCGATAATAAAAGATATTTTACTTTTTTTCTATGGAACAACCATGAGCGGAACCAAAACCGTAGCTTGGATTCAAGGGCCTTTTAACACTTTTGATGACTATATAAATTGTGGCTACGCTCTTAACAGATTGTGGTTGTGTATGGCAAAACATGATATTTACATGCACCCTTTTGGTTCTGTTATTACAAATCCAAATGCTCATAATAAAATGAAAGAAAAATTCAAATTGGATGAAAGTAAAGAAATGGTTTGGTTGATTTTAAGGCTTGGGTATTCAAATATTCCTCCAAGAAGTTTAAGATTAGATATTGAGGATATTTTAATAAAATGATATTTCGAAAATTTTTTATTTTTACATTTTTAAGATTTGGAAAATACTTTAGAAATATAATTTCAACCTCAAATACTTCTTATCTTTTATTATTTCAACCAGGGTTTGAATCTTTAAGGTGGAAAATTGGAGAATGGAAGGCGTGGCGTGTTTTTGACAAAGCATCAAAAAATACACCTGCGTATCAGAAATTTTTAAAGCAATCAAAATTCAAAGCTTTAAAAATTTCTGGACTAACTCCTTGTATATCTGAAATACCGGAAACAAGCAAAGAAAATTATGTAAAAAAATTCTCCATAGAAGAAAGATGTGTTGGAGGAGCTTTTCCAAAAGATGGAGTGATGATAGATGAGTCTTCTGGAACCTCTGGTATTCCAAATAATTGGGCACGAGGAAACACTGAAAGAAAAGCTGTAAAAAGAGCCTTACAAGTTGCGATGCACTCCGTTGTTGGAGACAAACAAATTTTTATTTTAAATGCTTTTGCCCTTGGCCCTTGGGCAACTGGAATGAATGTATCAATTTCTTTTGTAGATGTTTCGATACTTAAATCTGTAGGCCCTGATATTAAAAAGATTGAAAATACCCTAAATCTTTTTGGACCAAAATATGAGTATGTAATTATGGGCTATCCTCCATTTCTTAAAAATTTAGTTGATAATGCAAATGTTGATTGGAAAAAATATAAAATTACCGGAGTTTTTGGGGGCGAGGGTTTAAGCGAAGGCTTGAGAGATTATTTGGGAAAGTTTTTTACAAAAGTTATTGGGTCGTACGGGGCTTCGGATTTAGAAATAAATTTAGCGGCAGAAAACGAATTCACAATTTCTCTTCGTAAATTATTGATTGAAAACGAAGAATTAAGAAAAAGATTGGTTAGGGTTTCAAACAATAATATTCCAATGATTTTTCAATACAATCCAATAGATTACTATATTGAATCTAATGAAAATTCAGAGTTAGTAATTACTTTGTGTCGAGAGTCAAACATTTCTCCTAAAGTAAGGTATAACATTCACGATACAGGTTATGTTATCAGATACCCAGAAATTACAAAAATATTGAAAGAGCTAAAAATTCCTCATTCAAAAATTACTCCATCAAAAACAGATTTACCATTACTTTTTCATTTTGGAAGAAGTGATATGGCTGTCGCATTTTTTGGATGTAAGATTACGCCAATGGATATTCAAGAAGTTATATTTTTGCTTCCAAAGCTTTCAAAATACATTCATTCTTTTTCTTTAATTACTCATGAAGATGAAAAAATTAACAAAAAATTAACTTTAGCATTAGAACTTTCAAACGGAGTTAAAATCACAAAAGAGATGAATAAATTAGATTTAGCTTCTCATATTTTTAATAAACTAAAAGAAGTAAACCAAGATTTTAGAGAAATTTCAGGAATTGTTCCAAAATCATCAACCCCTGTTGTTGAACTTTATGAATATAATCAAGGGCCATTTGCCTTAAACGATATAAGACTTAAACATAAATATATTAATTAGATTCCAAGTCTTTCTTTTAGTAGTTGTATTTTTTCTAATGTTGCTTGTGAAAAAGATATCGTACCGTTTCTAAAATTGAAGAGTCTGTCTAAACTTGGTATTCCTCCAGCATCTGCTGTGTATGACGATGCATCGCACATATACATTATTTCCAAAGTTTTATAGGATTTTTGAATAGTAGTTCCAAGCCTGTTGGTGAAAAGTTGGATTAACTCTTCAGCTCTATCTAAATCAATATCTTCTTTTAAGTATTTTCCTATAATATCTTGATTGAGAAGTTCAAAAAAAGTGTCAATAGATCTTGGATTTAATCCTATTGAATGAAGTAAATATACAATAACATCTTCTGAGTATTGGTGTTGGTTTCTGGTATCTCCTTCGACTAAAAAACCTTGAGATTTACCAATGTCATGCAAAGCAAGAAAAATTCTAAATTCTTCCTTTGAAAGAATTGATTCTGATAAATCTGAGTCTGCAAAATATTTTTCAAATTGGTTCAATACCATAAGAGTATGTCTGTAACTTGAATAGTTTTCTTTTACACCTACTGGTAATTCAAGTAAATCTGATATATAAGGATTTTCTGACATTTGAGATAGTAATTCTTTTGGATCGAAAACTTCGGAAGATGCTGTTTGAAGAAGTCTCCCTCCATCGATTTTGTACCTATTGTAATCTTCAATTGTAAATATAACAGTACCGTCTTCAGTACATACAGGAATATAAAACCCGTTATTTGCAATACAGAAAAAAATTTGTTCTTTTAAAATACCTTCAGCTTGGAGGAATGTTTCTGTTAATACAATTGCTCTAATTTCTGTAGAAGGAACACCGGTTCTAATAGCAACATGTTCGGCAAAAGCATCTCTTCTAATCAACTCATAGGTATCTATTCCTGTTAAAACCTGGTTTTTATTAGACATATCTTCATCTAAATAAACATACTGACCCTCGTTTTTCAGAACAATCATAACATCCCCATACCGGTTGATTTGGAGAAGACTTATAGGTTTTGACCCATCGTACTCCATTGCATCTATATCTAATGGAGTTGAGTCAGTTTCCCCTCTCATTTCTCCTGCCATAATTCCATTATTCAAAATCCAAGGTATAATTCTTCGTTTAAAAGCTTTAAGAATAGTATTTCTTAAATCAATCCTACCGTCTTGAGCATATTCGAGGTTTCTTTCATGTGCCAGAATTTGTTTACTTGAAATTAATTCTATAAGTTCAGAAATACTACTTACTCCTAAAGGTCTATAAAACATTTCAGTAAGTCTTTCTGATATTGTTGTGTCGGAATTAACCCCAAGTAGGTCTCTTAAATTGTTAATTCTTTCTTCAGTGCTAATTTCTAAAACCTCATCTTCTTGAATTTTTTGGCTTTTAAGTTTTGAAAGTTGAGATTCATTATACAGGGTTTCCATTCTAGCCAATGTTCTATTTAGAATTTCTAACTCATTAATGCTTAACTCCTCTCCTCCTTCGAATTTTGTTATTAAATCTTCAACTTCTTGAATGGTGTATAGGTAATTTAATAATTCAGTATCGCTTGAAAAGGTACTTATCTTTATCATATCCCTAAAAACTGTAGCCCTAAGTAGTCTTAAACTTGAGATTTTTTTCAAGGAGCCCTCCAAATTCTTTTTAAATACTAAATTTCTATCGTTAAGTAGAGCTGAAGATTCGAATAGTTTGAATCTTCTTGCAAAAACAGGTATCCTTTTATCTAAAAGTACGTCTTTATTAGATGTTTCTTTAATTAATTTTAAAAGAGTCTCTCTGTCGATTTTATCTAATTTATGATAATCTTTTTCAAGTTTTTCACGAGCCCCGTTTTCTAACAACGATCTTGCAATAGTAATCTGATCTTCCTTTTGAGTTATAGCGCTGAAATTTTCAAAGTATCTAACAACTAAATGCCCCCTGCCCCTTCTTATTATCTGTAATGCAATTTCCATTTGGGATTGAGTATCGTTAATTGCCCTAAAATTTTTTAGATACTTTGCAACAGTTCTTTCGCCTCTCGAATCTATAACTTCTAAAGCTACTTTTAGTTGTGATTGAGTATCGTTAATTTTATTAAAAGTACGAAAATTTTTTACAACGATTTGGTCACTATCTTCAATTCCACTTCTGGCTATCTCTACTGCTACGGAAACTTGAGATTCAGTGTCATTCAAGAGAGTAAATTTTCTTAAATTATCCAGAATTATTCTTGCATCGCCACTTTTAATAATGGATTTAACAATTGCAAATTGTTTTTCTTTAGTGTTAACTCCTGAGAAATAATTCAAATTTTCTATTAAATCATAGATATTATTACTTTCAATAAGATAAAGGGCTAGTCTAAAATGGTATCTTGAATCAAGCTTCTTAAAATCATTAATACAGGAATAAAAACCGTTTATTCTAATTTCATTTATAAGTATTTGTAGCAATTTTCTTGCATCCTCTGATCTATGTATTACTTCTTGTTTTGCTGAAATATAAGAATTAGGATCTTCAGATTTATTTATTCTAATCTCTTCTTGAATCTGGGAACTCAATTGTTGTATTTGAGAATAAACTCTTGCATAGTCAGTCGAATTTCTAGGGATGTTATTACTATTTAGATAATCTCTAAGTCTTCTCCTTTCCTCAACCAAATGTGATAAATTATTCGCAATGTTTTTGTGATATTGGTTGATATCTGGAGTATATTTAGGCATAATTTAATACTAGTTTTATAAAATAATTTTGTCAAGTTTTATCTTCTTCAGTTTAAGATTGGCATTTTAATGTCTCGTCAAGAAAGTAATGTCTCTCGATTGCAACTTTTGTTAGTAGAAATTGGAATTGTTCCTCGGGAGATGTTGGTTTTGCAACATTTACAAGCCTGCCTGTTTCTCTTGATCTAATTATATACTCACTACTTTCTTCAACCTTTGGAGCGTGTTCAATTTGATTTACTATTGTGATTCTTTCATCTTCAGTGTATGTAATACCACTTAATTTATATTCTTCTATATGAGTTGAAAGAAGTTTGATTCTGCTATTTATATCAGGTACAACTAATTTTTTTGCTATGTGAAGGGGTATTGAACCACTATAACCCGTATCTGTAAATATTAAGTCATCCCCTTCATTTATTCCTTGTTGTGATAAGTATTCAATTACTAATTCTTTTGGTATTTCATGACCTCCATCTCCTGTAAATGGTCTTGGGAACACAAGATATCTTCGATTGATTTTATTTCTTGACCTAGCCGAACCTCTTGACCTAGCTAGATTTCTAGCTAAATCTTGAGACCTTCTTCCAAAGTATGAATAGATACCATCTCTTCCAAGATATACCTCAACAATAGAACGACCTGTACTTTTTATTCTATCTAATTCTTCAAATAACTTATCGTGTAAGTGTATATGAAATTCATATACTTTGTAGTATTCATCAAAACCCATATCAATTACTTGTCTAAGATTAGCTAAAGTATTTTCAAGATCAGATATTTTAGACATATCTCCACTAACACTTTGTACTAGATATCTTGCAACCAGAGACCTTAACTTAGAGATAAAAGGAGTCATATACACTGGACTTTGTTCTGGAGTGAGTAATGCAACTTTATCATTATCATTAAAATGACTACTATTCCTAACTCTTTCATAAAACACCTGTACAGATTCTTGCAAAATTTCTTCAGCTCGCAAGACTATTGGTGTGATTTCTTCTTCATTAATACCAAGTCGTGAAAGAGACTCACTATCAGGGTTACCTTCCATAATCTCTGCTAATTCATTGGTTATTAGCATTTGGTTGTCAGTATATTTATGAGGGTGATTTTCATATGGATTATCTAAATCTAATGGATAAAACTCAGGAAGGTATCTAATAACATAATCTCTAAAACCTTTGCGGGACAAAGCTGTTGCTAATCGAAGCTTAAATTCATTATCATTGCTTTCATTAATGATTCTTGAAAAGGTATTCATGAAAAATTCACTATAATTTGGAACTATTTTCTCTACAAGAATGCCCTCTATAAATAAATCTTCTGGACTTAAACCCATCAATCTTTCAATCTCAGCGTTTGACTCACCCATCGATTCAATCAACTCAAAAATCTCTTGTTTATCTACATGGTCGAATAGATAATATGAGTATGCTAAAAGCTCACTCTGCCCATTCTCAATAAAAGCTTTAGCTATTTGAAGTTGAGTTTCTTTGTTATGAGTTTTTTCTCCTCTTAAGAACATCTCAAAGTTAGTAACAACACTTGCTCCCTCACCAGTTTGAATTAGGTTTGTTGCCAATCTAACCAGTTCTTTTCCATCAAGAAGATCAATTAATGCAATATTATTTTCTATATAGAATTTCATCCCTAATTTAAATTTATTACTAAGTTCTTGCAAAATTGTATACACGCTTTCTGAGTCCTGAATTTGATGGAATAGGTTAAAATCATTAACAAAATTTGAATATCCAAAATTAATAAGTGCTACTGCAATTTGAAACTGACTTTCTTTATCGTCAACTTTAGGAAGTATTTCTGGCAGGTACCTTACAAAAAAAGCATGTTTATCAATTGTTAAATTATTATTAATAATATCTAAAATTAAATCTTTCGGACTTAAACCAAACAATTTTTCTACCTCAGCGTTTGACTCGCCCATTGATTCAATCAAATCAAAAATCTCTTGTTTATCTACTTGATCGAATAGATAATATGAGTATGCTAAAAGCTCACTTTGCCCATTCTCAACAAAAGCTTTAGCTATTTGAAGTTGAGTTTCTTTGTTATGAGTTTTTTCTCCTCTTAAGAACATCTCAAAGTTAGTAATAAATACAGCGGTATTTCCAGTTTGAATGAGGTATGTTGCCAATCTAACCATTTCTTCTCTATCAAGAAGTCTAATAAATAATGAGAAATCATAGAAAAAGACATCTATATTCACTTTATGGGCAATCTCTTGCAAAATTGTGTACACGCTTTTCGAGTCTTGAATTTTATCAAATAAGTTAAATTCGTTTCTAACATAGTATTCCAAACCAACTTGAATCATTGCCAATGCAATTTGAAGCTGACCTTCTCTTTTATTAATTTCAGAAAGTATTTCGGGTAGGTTATTTATAAGAAAATCATATTTGCCAGTTGGTAAATTATTATTTTTAGTAATATCTATAATTAAATCTACCAGACTTAAACCCGTCAATCTTTCTATCTCAGGATTTGGCTGGCCTATTGATTCAATCAATTCAAATATTTCTTGTTTATGTAATTTGTCAAATAAAAAATAGGAATATATTAAAAGCTCGCTCTGCCCGTTCTCAACAAAAGCTTTAGCTATTTGAAGTTGAGTTTCCTTGTTGTGATTTTTTCCTCCTTTTAAGAATATCTCTGAGTTATTGATAATTATGATACCTTCTCCTAATTGAATTATCGATAATATTACCTCAGTGTCTTCAATAAATTTAGGAAACTCTTTTAAAATATTCTCATCAAAATTTTTAACCACTTCGATTAAAATTATAGCTTTACTTTCAGAGTCTTGGATTTTATGAAATAGGTGATATTTGTTGTAAATATATTCACGATAACCTGTTTCAATTAGCCTTAATATAATTTGAATCTGACTATCTTTATCATTAGTTTCAGAAAGTATCTTTGGAAAATATTCATCCAAAAAAATTTTTTGATCTACTACTGAAACAACTTTATGAAAGGACTCTAAAAATAAATCTACTTGACTTAAACCCATCAACCTATCTAACTCAGGATTTGACTGACCCATTGATTCAATCAATTCAAAAATCTCCTGTTTACTCAATTTATCAAATAAAATAAAGTATCTTGCTAACCACTCACTTTGTCCGTTTTCAACAAATGCTCTGGCTATTTGAAGTTGTGTGTCCTTATTGTGAGTTTTTCCCCCCATTAAGTATATTCTATAGTTTTTGATAATACTATCGACCCCTCCTTCTTGAACTAATCTTGATGCTAATCCAACCGTGTGTTCCCTATCGAGAACGTAGATTAAAGGAATACACCTTTTTAAACTTTCTATCCCAATTTTATCGATAACTAAATTTAAAAGTCTATTAATACTTTCTGAGTCCTGAATTTTATCAAAAATGTTAAATTTTCCTATAACATAAGAATCATGATTACCTTGAATCAATGCCAATGCAATTTGAAGTTGATCCTCTCTATCATTAATCTTAGAAAGAATATTTTCAAGGCTATTTAAAAGATTGTAGTTATTGAATTTATTGTCTAGAATGATTTCAATTATTAGATCTACTTTACTTAAACTTGGCAATCTTTCAATATTATCTAATAATTCTGTAACTCCAATATTATAATATAACAAACGTGCAATTTTAATCTGACTTTTTTTATCTGTAAGTTTTGAAAAACTTTCTAGATAAAACATTATTTCAGGCGTTCTATGCCGATCAATTGTAATTTCAAATAACTGCA
>Ga0214923_10007318_pt1 | contig 12075 bp, 11 predicted proteins | sample LL1510_MetaG_FD_177993 | JGI IMG/M metagenome (GOLD analysis project Ga0214923, IMG submission 177993) | Freshwater microbial communities from Lake Lanier, Atlanta, Georgia, United States - LL-1510 | ecosystem: Environmental > Aquatic > Freshwater > Lake | place: USA: Georgia | collected... | reverse complement strand
CAGCCTGGGATTCTCTAACTATTAACTTGGCACCATTTTTTATTTCATTCTCATACCGGTTGAATTTATAAACAAGAGTATTGCTAGAGTCATCAAGATATTCAATAATATCTATAAACTCACCTTTTAATTTATCAAAAATTCCCATATAAATATTCTCCCATAAAATATAACTCTCTACGGCCATTAAAAATTTTCATTCGATTTTTATATTATTATCATATAAATTTTAAAATGAGAAAGGCATGGATTTAGAATAAATTCTAAAAACCTCTGATATGTTAAATAGTTTAAGTTTAACTACTAAAAAAGTATAAGTAATTAAACTCAGAGGATACCATTGTTAAAATGATTTGATTTATCAAAAATGATAAATTAAATTAATTCTAATGAATTTTCAGGGTCATATTAGAGTCAAATAATCCTATGATTTGATTGGGAATAAATTGTAAAATAGCACTATCCTTAGTGTAAATCAAACTGGACATTATAAATATAAAAATACTTACAGCTATCCCTAAACTAGCCAAAACAACGTCCTTTCCAACCTGTCGAAATGTTTCTAAATAAGGTTTGTCTTTACTAGTAGTGATGTGCAATATAACTTCTCTTCCTGCCAACATGCCCAAGAAAACCCAAGTAGTTGACATAGGAACGTTGTTCCAGCTTTGAAATACAAGCAAAATAGAAGCATAGACCAGGTCGACAATCGTTGCAGCTTTTGCTGACTTAATATCAGTCTTCTCACTGACCACTTCTTGGATTTTTCCACCATTTGTCTTGATAATTATTGTCAGGGCAATGCTTATTATAAAGAGAGCACTTATCACTTCATAAATACTCAATTTTCTTGGTAAAAAAACGGCTATGTTAGCAGTATCTTGTAATAACCAGGCAACCCATAAATAAGAAGTGGATACCCATTGTGCTGTTTGCCAAAAAGTGGAATCTTTCTCTGTTTCTCTCGTCCCATCATAATCTTTTTTATAAAGAACAGACAATATGCCCCAGACTATCAAAGCTATTGAAAATGCTATTCCATAACCCAGAAAAGACTTGGTGAGCATCTTTTCAATATTATTATTTCCCCCAAATAAACCTAGAATTAAAAAGGTGGTAGAAATAGGTGCTTTCAGACGGGTTATCACCACTAATACAAAAGGTGATAAAAGTTGCAATAGGTTATAAGTCTTTGATGGCTCAAACTTATCTAACCGATGAAAGTGTATTTCTCCATCATCAATTTTCCAACCATACAAATGAACTATGTACAATAAACCACAGAAAATAAGAACCTTAGGTAAGAGTCTTCCTTCTTTCTTACTTTCAATAAATGTTCCAATAGTTTGGATTGCATCATTTCCAGCCACAGAGAAGGCTGCAACTGTAAATGCTATCCAACCTAAGAAATAGGAATCTACCCCAGAATAATAACCAATTGTAATTATTAATGCCGTAATTATGGTGAAAGAGTAAAATTTTACCTCATCCATATTAAAAAAGTTTTCACTTATTTTCTTGGGTTTTTCCATTTTTATTTCCTTGTCGAGATTAGACCCTAAAATTGTTACAATTATATTTCAAAGCCTTTACTTTGAAGTGACTTTCTAAATAGATTCAATAGTATAAAAAATAGATTAAACTCTTATTTTTTTGAAGTTTTAGAATAAACTTTCTATTTGAATATTGAATACTAAGTTTTATACTAGATGATATGATTTTTACCATATTCTTTTTAATCTTGGGATTTAACTCTGGAGAAGTTTTATCTAATCCCATACTGGATAATTTAAAAGCTAAGTATGTATCCTCTGAATCCAACCTATTGGATAGAAATGGGAAAATTTTACATACATTAAGAACAAATACAAAAGAAAGAAAACTTAATTGGGTTAGTTTGGATGAAGTTTCCCAAAACTTTATAGATACGATTCTCATTGCGGAAGATAAAAGATTTTTTGAACACAGGGGAGTTGACTGGTTAGCCCTGGGCTCGGGTATATTTCGATTTATTGCCGGCTACTCACCTCGGGGAGCTAGCACTATTACCATGCAATTATCCTCTTTTTTGAATGATGAGCTCAAACCCATAAACGGGAGAAGAAGCATTTCCCAGAAATGGAATCAAATTCTTGGTGCCAGAAGACTGGAAGAAGAATGGACAAAATCAGAAATTCTGGAAGCCTATGTCAATTTAGTAAATTTTAAAGGTGAATTAATTGGCATAGACTCTGCTTCCCGGGGATATTTTGGAAAATTACCCCATGGTCTCAGTCAAATTGAATCAATTGTCTTAACTTCTATGATAAAATCTCCCTCGGGCTCAAAAGAGAGAATATTGCAGAGATCTTGTTACCTTTTCAAATTTTTCAATTCAGAAGAGGATTGTTCTTCCATCAAAGAAAAGGTCGAGGAAGTTTATTCAAAAAACTATAAAATTAAGCACCCTTATAGAAACGCTTTTCATTTGGCACATAAGCTATTAACCATTCATTCAGACATAGAGACCACTCTGGACTTTAATATTCAAATATTTGCTGAGTTAGCTCTAAAAAAACATCTGACTAATTTAAAAAATCAAAATGTTAAGGATGGAGCAATTCTGGTTAAGGACAATAAAACAAATGAAATCCTAGCATACATCGGTAGCAGTGGAAATTTATCCTCATCAATGGAAGTAGATGGTGTCCTGGCTAAAAGACAGGCAGGTTCAACCCTAAAACCCTTTCTTTATGCCTTGGCCTTCGAAAAAAAATACATCACCCCTCTAAGTACTCTAAAAGATACTCCAATCGAAATTCAGTCGGGCTCGGGTCTCTATATACCCAATAATTACAAAGACAATTACAATGGTGACGTTCAATCAAGAATCGCCCTAGGATCATCCTTGAACATTCCTGCGATTCGAGTTTTAGAACTAGTAGGACTCGATGAATTTTTAGGTATCTTAGAAAAACTTAATTTTACTAATCTCAAAGAACCAGAGCATTATGGATTTTCCATTGCACTTGGTTCTTTAGATGTAAGTTTATGGGAATTAGTTAATGCATATTCCACATTTGCAAACAAGGGTATTTACACCGGTTCCAAGATTACAAGCCTTGAATCTATTACTCCTATGCCTATTTATAGTCCCGCAGTATCTTTTTTAATTTCAGATATACTCTCTGATAGAGGGGCAAGGGCTCTTACTTTTGGACTAAATAGTCCCCTTTCAACCAGATATGGAGCCAGTGTCAAAACAGGAACCAGTAAGGATATGAGGGATAATTGGTGCATAGGTTATACCGAAAATTTTACAGTTGGCGTATGGGTGGGAAATTATACGGGAGAGCCAATGTGGAATGTGAGTGGTATCACGGGCTCAGCTCCAATTTGGTTAGAAGTAATGAACTTTTTAATGGAAAACAAAAAAATATTACCTCCTAGCCCTCCAAACGATATTGTGGAGATTACTTTTTCAAATGGAAAAAGTGAATATTTCCTTAAGGGTACAGAAGTTTTTAAGTATCCTGAAATAAATTCAATTTTATATAACTATATAGAAAATCCAATACAAGATTCCTTCATTGCGATTGATCCTGATATACCAAATACTCACCAGAAAGTCTATTTTAAGGCAAGAATCCTCAACCCACATAACTCATGGAGGCTAAATGGAAAGATTGTAGGAGATACCTCCACCCTGTACTTATGGGAGCCACAGAGGGGAACTCATATATTGGAATTAGTTGATAATAAATTCAAAGTAATTGATAAAGTAGATTTTATTGTGAAATAAAAAAATTTATTATGAAATAAAAAAATGAAAATATAAGTTTTTTTTAAAAAATATAAAAATAATTTGCCTAATCTAATTCATCTGCTATTATTTTCATTCTACATAAATGAAATATAGTCTAATAAAATAGGAAAAAAAGTAAGTATATTGAATTTCCAAAACTCGAAAAATAAAAAGCAATCAAAGAGAATTTTAGAAGGGAATTGATCTATGAATAAAGAAATAGAAACTGAAGATTTACTTGAAATAAATGCAACCAGACTAAAAGCACTCTGCGAGGCCATGCAGAGAAAGGGAAAGTCTACTCTTTTAGAAGAAAAACTCGCCAATATTCTGATTAAAGGTTTTTCAAACGAATGGTCTTCTAGAAATCAAAAGGGGGCGGCTTAAGAATGGAATTAAAAAAAACTTGCATAGGGAGGGCTTTGTTCAAACCCTTCCTATAACAGGGGGATTAGCTCAGTTGGCTAGAGCGCTTCCTTGACATGGAAGAGGCCACTGGTTCAAATCCAGTATCTCCCAAACCCTATTTTTTGAATGGTTTTGCTTGAATACTTGATGGACTATTGTTCCCATTTGTCAAATCTTTGTAAGCCCCAGTAGTTGAAACATCTACCGTTTTAAAAGAATTCAAAGTTTGAAGATCTTTTTTCATTTGGCTGCGAACATTAACATTATCTTCAAATTGCATTGCATGTCTCAGATAGAGGGCTGCGTTTACAATATCTGAACTTCCTAAACCCATAGATACCCTGATTCTAACATCAGGACGATCACTCTTAATGAGTTCTGCAAGATCAAAAAGTTTTTCACTGTCACTGGGCTTTAAGTTCACAATCGCACTTAAGATAGCGGCTTTTGCATACTCATCTTTCTCGTTTGCTAAAGAAGAAATAAGAATTTCTAAAACTTCGCTTCTGTTTGTGTTTCTAAAACCATCAGCTGCAGTACTTCTGATATAGTAATGCTTATGTGTGAGAGCGGATTTTAATGTTTCAATTCCTGATTTAACTGCTTCTGCAGACGGTCTATATTTAACACCCTCAATCTCTTGAACATTTTCTAGTCTTTCTATTAATCTTCCAATTGATCTTAAAATTTCACCGGCGGCATTTACATTGTTCATCTCTTCTATTTTTGGAAGGTTAACTTTTTCATTTTCGGTTATTTTCTTTTCTAAGACATTATAAACTTCCACCAGTGCAGGCATTCCCCTTTCACTTCCAATATCAGCAATAGCCTGAGAGGCTAAGAATTTAAGGGCTGGTTCATTGTTTTGGGGTAAGTCAACGTTAACTAAAGGTTGGTCTATCTCTGGATTTTCTGGTTGAACAACTCCTTTCTTGGCTTCTCCATAGGTGGAAGTACCCTTTAAAGCAAAAATTAATGGACGAAGAGCTCTCTTGCTCTTGATTCTACGTAAATTTTCAACGGCTATAATTTTTTCTTTTAAACTTCCACCGTTTAGTCTTTCTACTTGTTCTTGAAAATAACGATCACTACTTTCTTTGTATACTTCCATATCGTCCGCAGTTAAACCTACAGTCAACAGGACAGTTATCAGAATGCTAAATCTAATCATACTGTTCTCTACTCCTTGGTCTTATATAAATATATTAGGATTTTCTTTCCACTTATTTTTGAATGTAAAGTTTTAATTTATGCCAATTATGGTTGAAATCTTATTTTTTTCAGGGATGGATTCTTCCTGAAGCATTTTTATTAATTTTTTTCCAGTCAATTCGCAATAAAATTTAGATTTATTTTTGTTATAATAGGCTTTTTCAGCCAGGGATGCTTTTTTTTCAAGATAGTAGGCAAAGATGGGATCATTTCTTTTTCTCCACAATTCATCCCTCCTTGCTTCTTCTTTTATGTGTGCAATTGATTTATTTGCAGGGGATCGAAGATAAATTTCTTCCATATCGCTAAAATATCTACTTAATTCAAAATCATCCGCAGCCTCTAAAAATTTTTCTAATTTAATGATTTCTTTTTGATTTTTTTTTAGGTTTTTTGCCCTAAAGTAGGCTCCCCGGGAAATAATATGGATTTGGTAAAAAGATCCGGAAAATGGATTTACAGACTGCCTATCTATATATTTTTTTCGTGGTATGTAGTATTCAAGCAAAGGGGTTGGCATATTCTTTTTGAATTCAATAACCCTCCTGAAATTTTTGATAAACTCAATTCTATCATACTCCAAAATCTCCTCGCTAAGAATTGACTGGGAAGAAATCAAACAGACTGCATAAATTATAAACAATCTGCTAGCATTTAAGTAAATATTCCGTAGAAAAATCATTTGGTGCTTATTCTATGCTCACTTTTATTTTTTTTTCTAAGTCAAAAATTTCAGGAAAAGATACAATATTTCTAAAATTTATACCCTTTATCCTTAGTGAATTTAGAAAAAACTAAAGGAATATCACTTAAGAAAAGGAACTTTCTCTAATAATCGACTCTATTTATAATTTTACTTTAAAATTAAGTCTTTAAATATCTAAAAAAATCCTGAACTATATATTTATTTAGCTAAGCTAAAAAACTGGCACAGTTTATGCTTTGTAAATATATAGAAAAGCGGTCAGGAGAATAAAACGATGAAAAAAATAGCACTATTTGTTTTACTTAGCGGGTTTTTAAGCATGAATGCTTATGATTTAGATCAGCTGGACTCCATTTTCCAAACCAACAGAGTTACAGAACTTCCACAAATTGCTTTAAACTTAAGCGCTAGAGGTAGCATACAACAATCTAAGGGTCAATACAAAGAAGCAATTGAACTTTATGACCAATCCCTCAAGCTAAGAGAAAAATTAGGCTTAAATAAGACAATGGGATATGCAACTATTTTATTTTTATCCTCCATCGCTCACCACAAAACAGGAGAATCCTGCAAGGCTGTAAGTAAAATTGGAGTGGCAATTGATGTTTACAAAGGTTTGGGTAAAACGGAAGAAGCTAGAGTTGCTGAAGAAGAGGGTTTAAATGTTTTTAAAACCTCATGTTCATCCTCAAACTTAGTCTCTCAAAACTGATTTCCCTTAATATTTATATCCTTTAGGTAAGGGAATTCTTCCCTTACTGTTTTTAACTCTTTTATACCCAGAGAAACCTCCAAAGCCTCCTCTCTCTCCAAAATTAATATTTTTTCACTTCCCCAGGGCCCAAAAAACCCTGAGTATCCATTGTGATACACTTTTTTGATTTTTCCGGCAATCCCTATCCTATTCACTCCCAAGACATAGGCCTGGTTTTCGATAGCCCTAGCTTTTAATAAAGCTAACCAATGATGAATCCTTTGAGAGGGCCAATTGGCGACCACAATATACAGATCAGTTTTTCCAACACTTTGCCTAAATACTTCTGGAAATCGGAGATCATAGCAAATCAAAGGAGAAATTTTTAACCCCTTCCACTCAAAGTTGAGTACGCTATTTCCATTAGAAAAGAATCGATCTTCCCCCCCATAGGAAAAAGGATGAATTTTTCTATAACGATAGAATTTTCCCTCGGGAGTTACAAAACTTAATGTATTAAATGGTTTTCCCCCCGGGTTTTCTTCAATCCAACTTCCCCCCACTAATGAGCCAGTCTTGCTTGCAATTTCTAACAAAAAATTTTCTGAATCTCCCAAAGTTGGTTCAGCAAAATCCCTACTTTTCATGGTAAATCCCGTTGAAAACATTTCAGGAAATACTAGAATGTCTTTTTTATCCAATCGAGAAATTTTCTCTCTTAGGTTGGAAAAGTTTTTTTGTTTATCTTCCCAAAAAATTTCTGTCTGCAGGCCAGCGATGGTAAACCATTCTTTCATAGATACAATCATTCCTATTTACCAAAAAATACCAGTAAAATAGATTGTTAATACACATGGGAATACTAGATAAAATTCAGTCCTATATATATAAAAAATCCGAACCCATTCCCCTACAATTTCATGATTCTGCAATTGAAAGGATAAATTCTCAAGTTAATTCAAGACCTCCCGGTATAAATAGTGCATTTCAGATTAAACTTGTTTTTTTAGCTGAAAAAATAAACTACCATGTTGGATTTACAGAGTATACTGTAGTATCCACAATTTTTCAGTACCCTGTTCCAATTTTATTTTCAAAAACTGAGGAATTATTTTTAAGAAATTATACTTTAGAATATGACACTAAAGCTGGTATGTTCTTACTTTTTCCAGACATTAGAATAGAAACTGTATCTACACCATCCCCTAATATTATAAAATTTTTTATAAATAAAGATATATTTTCTATTGAATCCTCTAAAAAAGAAATTGCTATTGATAAAAATACTTATAAAAATTATGAAAAAGTATCTCTAATTCAGAGAATATTTAAAAAAATATTTGTTGAATCTATTTATATAACAAATAGATGTATTTCAATTGAATTTAATTCTAAAGATGAAATTCTTAAAAAAGAAGAAGAGATGGCAGATATAATATTAAAGTACTACACGGACATAGGTTATGAATTAGAATTATCTAAAAATGAATTAAAAACAAATATTCCAATTATTTAAATTATTTTATACTCTTTAAATTTCTTATAAATATTAAACACATAATTATATGGTTCCCTTCCCCGACAATATCCATATTTTACATAGGATTGATTATATATATCTGGACTTGATAATTGTAGAATAGAGTCTGAAACATTCCCATCCCATATATCTGGATTTTTACCCTGATATTGTGTTATTATTCTTGCATCCAATATATGTCCCTGACCTGCATTATAAGAAGCAATTACAAATTTGGTTCTCTCATCTTTATTTTTTATTCTCTCCCAATATTTATCTAACCAAATTAAATGTCTTACGCCTACTTTTATATTTTTTTCAGGGATAAAAAATTCATCTCTACTCATACCTAAGGACATAGCGGTAGATGGCATTAATTGCATAAGACCAACAGCTCCCGCCCAAGATTTAGCTTCAGGATTGAACTTAGATTCTGTGTAACACAATGCTGCCAGTAATCTCCAATCCCACCCTAGTCTTTCTGCCTCAATTTGAAAAATTTTATCGTAAGGAGAGATACGACCTGCTGAATTATTCTTATTTTCTGGTTGCTTTAGATAAGAAATAACTTGATTATCTGAATTTAAATATCTTGAACTTAGATAATATTTAGTTTTAATTTTATCCAATGTTCCATCTGATCGAACCTTTATAATCCACTTATTTATTTCTCTTAAAAGTTCTGGAGAATTTCTTCTAACTATCCATGATATTTTCTGGGGGAAACTTACTACTACAGAGGAGTCTAAATTACTATAGTATGTCATACTAATTTGTGCAGTAGGCTCATCTGAAATTGTATAATCTATCTCGCCTTTTGAGACTTTTTCAATTAATTCCTCATTACTTATATCTCCCTCTACAACTTCTATATCTATTTTACCGCCCAATTCTTCTTGAAGACTTTTAATTTTAGCATAATAGCTCGATTTTTTTCTGAGATATATTTTTTTTCCAATTAATTGTACTACGTTATTAATATAGATATCTTTTGTGGAATTTAGTTTATTACGCTGGACTAAAACCATTCTACTTGTTTGCAAGTGTTCTGTGTATGACAATTCTCTGGCTTTTTTTCGATTTACTAATAAATTTCCCATTACGAGATCATTATCAGTTGAGTTTAACATAAAGGGAAGATTATCTAAATCCTTTGTTGTAGTTATTTCTAATTCAACACCAATTTCTTTGCAAAATAATTTGATTAATTCATACTCAAATCCCATTTCTTGTTCACGATAAATATAGTATGTATTCTGATTATAACTGGAGATAACCCTTAACTTTTTTCTGTTTTGAATATCTTGTAAAGAGACAGAGTTTATCTTTTCCCAAATGGGAATACAGCTTAAGACATTAAATAATAAAATTATTGATATTATTTTTTTATAATAATTATGTAATAATATAATTAACATTTAATTGGTGATACTACCTATCGAATTCTCTCATATTAACAATTCCATTTGGCTGTAGAGATTTAACACTTTCAATATTTACAGTAAAAATTCCCATTGATTCACCTAAAATAGTAAAAAATTCCAACTTTAAAAATCTTTTCTTACCAATTTCTTCTATTCCTGTCACTGTCGCAACATCTCCTTTTTTAAATTTTGTTCTGTTTAAATTTTTAGTTAATACCACTTCAGTATATAATTCATAATCCATGTTTTACTCCTTATTTATAAATTTAACTATATTCTTTTATTAATTCCTACTTGAACTCTCTGTCTCATGAGAGATTTTCATACTTTTTTTTTGCATCTATTACGAATTCATTTGTATTTGCACTCATTTGTGCGATTGTTTCCTTAACCTTACTTATAGAATTATAAATATCTTCTATAGATTTTTTCTGCCTCGCATAGATTCAAAAATAATATTGAGAGATTCCAACTGCACTTCTCTTCTCCCGAAGATAGTGGTTTAAATCTTATTAAATCCCAAACTTTGTCAATTTATTCACTTTATTTTTTAGAATAATAAAAATGAACAAATTCAATAAGTTATGAAAAATAGACTTTCTAGGGTTCAATGCCCGAGTAACTTTTTCTCTTGAGAATAGGAGTATCCATAAAATTGTTGTTAATATACAGGGAATTTATATATTCGCAGGTTTTTCGTTTCTCTAAATACATAACCGAGATGGATTTCCAAATAATATCATGTTATGGGAAGATCCTACCCTGTGAAATCCAATAAAGAGGCGTAATAAATGGCACAATTGTTTTATGATCAGGATTGCGATCTAAACACACTAAAGGGACAAACCATTGCAGTAATAGGATATGGAAGTCAGGGACATGCTCAGGCTCAAAACATGAAGGACTCCGGACTCAAGGTAATTATAGGTCTTAGAAATGGGTCTAAATCAATTGAGGATGCTAAAAAAGCAGGATTTGAAGTATATTCCGTGGAAGAAGCATCCAAAAAAGCTGATATAATTCAAATTTTAGCTCCTGATACCATTCAGGCTGATATGTATAAAAAAGAAATTGAACCCTTTCTACAAGAAGGAAATTCCATTGTATTCTCCCACGGATTTAACATTCATTATGATTTAATTACTCCCCCAAAAAATGTAGATGTCTATATGGTTGCTCCTAAGGGTCCCGGTCATCTTGTAAGAAGGGTTTATACGGAGGGAGGAGGAGTTCCCTGCTTAATAGCGATCTACCAAGATGCAACTGGAAATGCCAGAAAAAAAGCACTCGCTCATGCCGCGGGTGTAGGTGGAGGAAGAGCAGGTATTCTAGAAACAACATTTAAAGAAGAAACAGAAACCGATCTCTTTGGAGAGCAGGTAGTACTTTGTGGGGGGCTTGCCGCTCTTATACAGGCTGGATTTGAAACTCTCACAGAAGCGGGATATGACCCTGAAATTGCTTATTTTGAATGTCTCCATGAAGTCAAACTCATCACAGATTTGATCTATGAGGGGGGACTAGCTAGAATGAGATACTCTATTTCTGACACAGCAGAATATGGAGACTTGACAAGAGGACCTCGTATTATTGATGCAAAGACCAAGGAAAGGATGAAAGAGGTTTTATCTGAAATACAAAAAGCCAAGGGAGCTAAGTTTGCTACAGAATGGGTTGCAGAAACTAAAGCTGGGTATCCAAACTTCCAAAAGCTAAGAGATAAAGGTGCCGCACACCCAATTGAAGCTGTCGGTAAAAAGCTACGCGGCATGATGAAGTGGTTAGCGAAGTAGAAAGTTTTTTAGGCATAGATGTTGGTGGGATCAGCGTCAAAGCGGGTCTCATCAATAGAAAGGGTGAACTTATACAGGAAGCAACTATCCCCACAGAAAGATTCGCGGATAATGAAATTTTTTTATTTGGTATCACAACACTTCTTAATAAATTTAACCTATCAAAAGTAAAATCAATAGGTATTGGAACTCCCGGTCCGATTGATATTGAGAATCAAATCATACTATCTTCGGCGAATCTCCCTAATATTAAAAATGTTAAAATTGGAGAACATCTATCCAAGATCACAACACTGCCCGTTTTCTTTAACAACGATGCCAATTGTGCCGCTCTTGGAGAATACCACTTTAATGAGTTATCAAAAACTGATAGCTTAATCGTGATAACCCTCGGAACTGGATATGGATGTGGATGGGTCTTTAAGGGAAAAATATTCAATGGATTTTTAGGAAATGGAATGGAAGCGGGACACCAAACTGTTGTTTTAAACGGTGCCATCTGTGGTTGCGGAAACATGGGTTGTGTTGAATCTTA